>OBAM01001546.1_pt1 | contig 14471 bp, 10 predicted proteins | sample 1517751 | NCBI WGS metagenome assembly OBAM01 (sample SAMN04571703, study PRJEB22368) | human gut metagenome | biome: human gut; material: stool | host: Homo sapiens | place: Luxembourg | collected 2012-10-18
CAATTCGTGCCATGGTCAAAAAATTCTGTTTGGTGTATTATATTTTACAGGTTATGTGAGAGGAGTTATTCCCTTACAAGATAAATTAATTGACAAACAGGAGGACATATTAATGGCAAGTTTATCTTTGAAAAACATCTGCAAAACATATCCAAACGGATTCGTTGCAGTAAAGAATTTTAATCTGGACATCGCAGATAAGGAGTTCATCATCTTCGTAGGGCCTTCAGGTTGTGGTAAATCTACTACACTTCGTATGATCGCTGGTTTGGAAGAGATCACAGAGGGTGAGCTTTGGATCGGCAACAACTTAGTAAATGATGTAGAGCCTAAGGATCGTGATATCGCAATGGTATTCCAGAACTACGCTCTGTATCCACATATGTCAGTATATGACAACATGGCATTCGGTCTGAAGTTAAGAAAGACTCCTAAGGAGAAGATCGATAAGTTAGTACATGATGCAGCAAGAATCCTTGACATCGAGCATTTGTTAGACCGTAAGCCAAAGGCTTTATCCGGTGGTCAGAGACAGCGTGTTGCCATGGGTCGTGCAATCGTTCGTAACCCTAAGGTATTCTTGATGGATGAGCCACTCTCCAACTTGGATGCAAAACTTCGTGTACAGATGCGTATCGAGATTTCTAAGATCCATCAGAGATTGGAAGCTACGATCATCTACGTAACACATGACCAGACAGAGGCTCTTACATTGGGTACTCGTATCGTTGTTATGAAAGATGGTGTAATGCAGCAGGTTGCTACTCCAATCGATCTTTATACAAAACCATGTAACTTGTTCGTAGCTGGTTTCATTGGTTCACCACAGATGAACTTCATCGACGCTGTAGCAATTCAGGAAGGCGAAGATGTTAAGCTTGCATTTGGTTCTTATGCAATTAAGCTTCCTGAGCAGAAAGCTGCCAGACTTGTTGAAGGTGGATACATTGGTAAAGAAGTCGTACTTGGTATTCGTCCAGAGGATATCAAAGATGAGGAGATCTTTGTTAACGGTGGAGCTGACAATGTACTTGATGCAACTGTTAAGGTATACGAGATGCTTGGTGCAGAAGTATTCTTATATTTCACTGTCGAGGGATTCGATATCACAGTTCGTGTAAATCCTCGTACAACAGCTCGTCCTGGCGATACGATCAAGATTGCATTGGATCCTGCTAAGATTCATGTATTCGACAAAGAGACAGAGAGAACCATTACAAACTAGTCCTTTATGTTAGAAGATTTGTTAAAATTCTCATAATAAACTATCTAAGACAGGCATTGTATCTACAATGCCTGTTTTATTTACTTTTTACAAATTTCATGCTATAATTTGGTATATGTTATTGGGGATATTAGAAAGGGAAACTTTCTAAAGAACGGGTAAGTTGTTGCGGACAGATAGCACTTACTCGAGAAGCAGCGGAGGTAAATATGATTGCAAATCAGGTGTTGCAGACAAATATCGAAGGAATGAAGAATATTACGCGCGTAGATATTTGTGTAATGGATACGGAGGGGAAAGCGCTTGCCACTACGATAGATAATGTAGAGGAATATGAAGAGGCTGTAATGGCGTTCGTTAATTCGCCTGCAGATAGTCAGGTACTTCAGGGATATCAATTTTTCAAGGTCTTTGATGATCACCAATTAGAATATGTAGTGTTAGCCAAGGGCGACAGCGACGATGTATATATGGTTGGTAAATTGGCGGCTTTTGAAATTCAAAATTTGCTGGTTGCCTACAAAGAGCGCTACGATAAAGATAATTTTATCAAGAACTTATTGTTGGATAATCTGTTGTTGGTTGATATTTACAATCGTGCGAAGAAGTTACATATCGAAGCATCTGTGCGCCGCGTTGTATTTTTGATCGAGACAAAGAATGAGAAGGACACCAACGCATTGGAGACGGTCAAAGGGTTATTTTCCAGCAAATCCAAGGACTTCATCACGCAGGTTGATGAAAAGAACATCATTGTTGTGAAGGAAGTGAAACCGAACGAAGATTATGATGATATGGAGAAAACTGCAAAAGTCATCTTAGATATGTTGAACACGGAAGCCATGACAATGGTGCACGTATCCTATGGTACGATGGTAAATGAGATCAAGGATGTGTCGCGTTCTTATAAAGAAGCTAAAATGGCGTTAGACGTTGGAAAGATTTTTTACAGCGACCGCAATGTTATTGCGTATAGCAGCTTAGGTATTGGCCGTTTGATCTATCAGCTTCCAATGCCGCTTTGCAAAATGTTTATCAAAGAAATATTTGGTGACAAATCGCCAGACGATTTTGACGAGGAGACCATTGCTACGATCAATAAATTCTTTGAGAACAGCTTGAATGTATCAGAGACTTCCAGACAGTTGTATATTCATCGTAATACGTTAGTGTATCGTTTGGATAAGCTGCAGAAGAGCACCGGACTTGATCTGCGTGTATTTGACGATGCGATTACTTTCAAGATTGCGCTGATGGTCGTGAAATATATGAAGTATATGGAAAATTTTGAATATTAATGTATCAAAGGTCTTACAGGAAGCACTCATGGCAAGGTTGGGGTATCACGATAAATATCACCTTGTTCTAAAATAAAAAGGGTCAATCATCAAGGTGTACCTACATCCAATTGTTAGACTTCTAGGTCTAACTTTTGGGGGAGGGTATAATGCTTGGATTTGATTGACTCTTTTTTTACATTTCTTAAAAATCACAAAAAAAGTCACCAAAGTTTTGAACAGAAATTTATGAATGATGCACAAAAGGATAAGTAAAGAAATGGCAGTAAATCATTTTTGTTATGTTTTTTCGGTATATTTTAAGTGCGTATGAAAAATTCTTGTCGTAAATTTTGGAAAAAAATTGTGCATGCCATGTGATATATTTTTACGATATAGAAAAATTATTGCATCCTTACATGAAAACAACGCTGGAAAAAGGAGGTAAAGAGATGAGCAAGAAAGAATGTAGAAAACTGGTATGTGTACTTGCATTATCCTTGCTAATGGCGATGCCAGGCAACGGAATTGCACAAATGGCATCAGCCAGCAACAGTATTACAACTCTGTCGGTAGAAAAAAATGAACAGGATGTTGCGGTTCTCCAAAAAATTATTGCAACGCAGAGCGGCAAGAATACAACGATCAGTGAGAATCTGAATGATAGTAAGCAGTATACATGGGAAAATGGAAGACTGGTGGGAATTAACTGGAGCGATGAGGACAACATATATACTGGTGGCAGAGGGATGACTGGTGCTATATCATTTGCAGGATTATCGGCATTAAAGCAGTTAAATTGTTCCGGTAATAGTATAACGGCGCTGGATGTAAGTGGTAATACAGCATTGGAAACTTTGGAATGTTTTAATACCAGTATCACCGCTTTGGATCTCAGCAATAATGTATTGCTTAAGGATCTGCAGTGTGGTTATGCCAATCTTAAAGAATTGCATGTGGAAAATAATCCGGCATTGGAAAATCTGAGCTGCGAAGGCACATACATTTATAAATTGGATGTAAGCAAAAATAAGGCATTGAAAACTTTGCGTTGCAATAACACAGGACTTACCAGTTTGGATCTCAGTCAGAATGCAGCGTTGGAAAGTCTGATTTGCTATTATACAAAGATTCAAAGTTTGGATGTCAGCCACAATGCCGCTTTGGAAATCTTGTCATGTTTGGATAACTCGCTTACCGGTTTGGATGTGAGCAGTAATTTGAAATTAAAGGAATTGTATTGTTCTAAAACTGATATCAGTAATTTGGATGTCAGTAAGAATACACTGCTCGAAGTTTTGTATTGTGATGATACGAAAATTAGCAGCCTGGATCTTAGCAAGAACAAAAAGATGCGGACATTGCGTTGTGACGACAGTGTGCAGGTAACAGGTTTTCGACCGCAGCCGACACAGACACCAGATGTTGCACCAAGTGCGGCACCGGATAACAAGCCAAGTCAACGTCCTGCAGGAATAAAACCTTTGGATACAGCTATTTATCTGCACCCTACTGCTACGCCGAAAGCAACTGCCAAACCAACAGCAGCAGGAACCAAGTTAAAGAACAAAAATGCTTCTTATCAGGTTGTTTCTGCGAATCCAAAACAGCCGACAGTAACCTATGTGCAAAATCTTAAGAAAACAGCCGCAAGCGTGACGGTGCCAGCGCAGGTGAAGATTGGCAGTGTGACCTATAAAGTCGTTGCTATCGGGTCAAAAGCATTTGCAAACAATAAAAAGTTGAAAACATTGACTATCGGAAAGAATATCACAACCATCGGTAAAAATGCTTTTGCCGGATGCAAGAAGTTGAAGAAGATCACGATTAAGTCAACGAAGTTAAAGAGTGGCGCGATTGGCAAAAATGCGTTCAAGGGAACGGCAAAGAACTTAGTTGTAAAAGTGTCTAAGAAACAATATAAGGCATATAAAAAGTTCCTGAAGAAAAAGGGGAATAAGACAGTTAAGGTAACTAAGTAAAGAATTGATAAAAGGAAACAGAATTTTGCTTAAATATAGGAGGATTGAAGGATGAAGAACAATAAAAGAACATGGAAACAATTTGCCACTCAACTTGTGACATTGGCGATTGTGTTATCGCTGGTGGCAGGAATTACCAAGCCTCGTCAGGCACAGGCGGTGGATTATGGATTGAAAAACCCGACTATTGACAGTAATGGAGTTGCTACATGGAACTGCGTATGCTTTGGAAACTATTGGCAGAATGATACTAATGGTGACGGAGTTGCTAACAAAAATGATAAGAAACAGCCAATTAAATGGAGGGTGTTATCGGTAGACGGTGCTGATGCGTTTCTATTGGCTGATCAGAATCTAGATGCAGGATCTTATAATGAGTCTTTGGCAGATGTTACATGGGGGTCTTGTACCCGCCGTAGCTGGCTTAACGGATATAATGCATCATCCAATGTAGCTTGCATCGATTATAGCAATGATAATTTTATTGATGCAGCGTTTACGCAGGCAGAGAAGAATGCCATTAGGAATACAACGATAGTGAATGAAGATAGTTCTAATGGAGGTAACAATAATACGAAAGACAAGATCTATTTATTGTCTATCGCAGAGGTAAGTAATGTGTCATATGGATTTGATAGCATATTTGATAGATGTACTGATAATCGGCAGTCAACAAATACGGCATATGTTGCTGGAAAGGATGGTATGCTTGGTGATGGCGAAATAGACAGTTGGAGATTGCGGTCATTGGTTGATGGTGGTACGGATGCAGCATTTATTGCCAGAGATGGTAGCGGTTCTTATTATAGTGATCTCAGAGAAAAGGGATACGCTATCCGTCCGGCTTTGCATTTGAATCTTTCTTCTAAGGTTTGGACTGCTGCAGGGAATGTTTCTGCTTCTGATATTTGGAATGATGATGTACCAAATGCTCGCCCAACCACTTCCCCATGCAGGACACAGGCAACGAGATGTGTTCCAGCGGTAGTCGGCTCAATTGTAAAGGATAAAACTGCTTCTTATAAGGTTGTTTCAGCAAATAAAAAACAACCTGTAGTGGCATACATCAAAGCTGCCAAGAAAAATGTAAGCAATATTACCGTACCCGCTAGGATTAAGGTTAAAGGCGTGACTTATCAAGTAAAAAGTATTGCATCCAAAGCATTTGCAAACAATAAAAAGTTGAAAACAGTGACAATCGGAAAGAATATCACAACCATCGGTAAAAATGCTTTTGCCGGATGCAAGAAGTTGAAGAAGATCACGATTAAGTCAACGAAGTTAAAGAGTGGCGCGATTGGCAAAAATGCGTTCAAGGGAACGGCAAAGAACTTGGTTGTTAAGGTGCCTAGGAAGCAATATAGGGCATATAAAAAGTTCCTGAAGAAAAAGGGGAATAAGAAGGTAAAAATTAAGAAATAAAGGGCTAGTAAGGACACTACCCATAAAATGAAGGAGGAAATACATATGAAAACAAGAAGAAAATATTTAGTGGGGCTGCTTGCAGCAACGCTGGTGTTGACGGGAATGCCTGTACAGCACACGCAAGCGGCAAAAGCAGCGAAATTGAGTAGCAAAAAAGTCACACTCAAAGTAGGAAAGAGTAAGACGATCACTCTCAAAAATAACAAAAAGAAAACGACATGGAAAGTCATTTCCGGTAAGAAATGTATCAAGCTGAAAAACAAGAAGAAAAACAGTGTCAAGATCGTGGCAGTGAAATCAGGTAAGGCAAAGGTACAGGTGAAAGCAGGAAAGAAAAAGTATACCTGCACGGTAACCGTGAAAAGTGCCAAGAAAACCAACACAACGAAGAAACCAACTGTGACGAAGCCAACAAGTTCGGCTAAAAATAAAAATGATGTGTCAGTCATAAAAAGAATTATTCAGGAGCAGAGAAAAAAGGGTGCTACAGTGAGTGAAGATTTGGATGATTGGCAGTATTTGTGGGAAAATGGTAGACTTGTATGGATAAAATGGAATGAAAAAAATCTGCAAGGAAAATTAAATTTTACGGGACTGACAGCATTAATGGAGATTAATTGCGGTGCTAGCAAATTGAGTAGTCTGGATGTAAGTGGAAATAAGGCATTGAAATATTTGTTTTGCAGTGGTAACCAGTTGAGTAGTTTGGATGTAAGTCGTAACACGGCATTGACAGATTTGTATTGCGAAGATAACCAGTTAAGTAGTCTAGATGTAAGCCGTAACACGGCATTAATAGATTTGCATTGCAGTGATAACAAGTTAAGTGGTTTGGATGTGAGCCGAAATATTGTGTTGAAATACTTATATAGTGGTAGTAATCAGCTTAGTAGTTTGGATGTGAGCCGAAATACGGCATTAACAGATTTGTATTGCGAAGGAAATCGGCTGAGAAGTTTGGATATAAGTCATAACACGGCATTAACAACTCTGGAATGCAGTGATAACCAGTTGAGTGGTTTGAATATAAGTCGTAACACGGTACTGAAAAGTTTACTTTGCAATGGTAACCAGTTGAGAAGTTTGGACGTAAGCCATAACGCGGTACTGGACTATTTGGATTGCAGTGATAACCAGTTGAGCAGTTTGGATGTAAGCAATAATACGGCCCTAACAGAGTTGCAGTGTAATAGTAACCAACTGAGAAGCTTGAATGTAAGTAACAACAAGGTATTAGAGGAGTTATGGTGCGATGACAATGTCACCATTATTGGCAAAGCGAACACAAAATTACAGTAATGTCTGACACGACCAATTAATTGTTATATTCTGATTACAGATAGGTCTCATTAGCCTTATGGCTTTGAGCCGGAGATGAACATTAACGAGTGGGAAGCTTAGCCTTCCCACTTTTTTCGACCTAAAACATAAAGTTACAGTCATACTCGTACACCCATCCAATCAATATCAAAAAATAATCCCAAATACCATCCCATATGACATACTTATGGGGTGGTATTTTATTAGAGTCTGTTTCACGTATACGACAATGAGAGGATACGAGAGCTTTTTTAGCAAAAGTGCAATGCTTGTAGTACAAAGTCTGCGAGCACAAAAGGGGATAAAAAATTTATCTGAAAAGAAGTATGAGAAAACATATCGCATTCGTTATGGCAGCGGCTATGACAGTATCTTTATGCGCAGTGATTCCGTCGAGGGAAAGTAGGGCAGAGAAAGTAACGAATATCACCTATATCTTAGGGAGAATGATCCATCTTTTTTGTAGCGCAATACGACAAAATGTTGTATACTGATATTGTTTTTGTAGAGCAATTATGGGCAAAAGCATTAGATAAAGCGCGTAGAAAACATTAGCAGAAAGCATGCGTTCAAATGTACGCAGAAAAGAGGTATCATAGTGAGAAAAAGAGCAAAGAGGAAAGAGGAATGGACAGGACCGCTGATCTGTTTATCGGGGGTGGATGTTGTTTATAATACAGGAACAGAGGCATTGAAAAACTGTAACCTGAAAGTGGAAAAAGGTGAGTTTGTATTTGTAGTAGGAAGCAGTGGCTCTGGAAAGTCTACTTTGATCAAATCATTGCTCGGAGAGATCCCTCTACAGGCTGGTGAAATACAGGTGGGGGGCAATAGCCTCACAGAGATGAAACGCAAAAGAATGCCATATTATCGCCGTAAATTAGGTGTAGTATTTCAAGAGTTTCGTTTGCTGGATGATCGTAACGTGTTTGAAAATGTGGCATTGGCGCAACAGGTGATCGGCGTGGATAAGGACCGTATCGAAAAAAATGTGCGTGGTATGCTGCAATTGGTAGGTCTGCAGGATCGTGCGGACGTCTATCCGAGAGAATTGTCCGGTGGTGAGCAGCAGAGAGTTGCAATCGCGCGTGCAATGGTAAACCGTCCGTCGGTATTGCTGGCAGATGAGCCAACAGGAAATCTGGATCCACAAAATTCATGGGATATTATGGCACTGTTGGAAGATATGAACCGGCTTGGTACGACGGTTATGGTCGTTACCCACAATAATGAGATCGTGAATCAAATGCAAAAGCGTGTTGTCACTCTTCACGAGGGCGTTATTATCAGCGATCAGATACAGGGAGGATATGTGCAATGAAAACACTAGGATACGGTATCAAACAAGGTTTCAAAAATATTGTACAAAATAAAATCTTCTCCTTAGTAGCGATTGGAACGATTGCAATCTGTCTGTTTTTGCTGGGGTTGTTCTATGCGCTGCTTAGCAATTTCCAGCACATGATGTACAATGTGGAGAGTAATGTCGGTTTGACGGTGTTTTTTGACAGCGGAATCGAACCGGAAGAAATTGATTCGCTGGGAGAGCAGATCCGTAAGTTAGATGGTGTGGAGACGGTGGATTATATTTCTCCGACAGAAGCATGGAAAAAGTTTCAAAAAGAAATGTATCAGGGAAAAGAAAATTTGGAGGATACCTTTGGTGATGAAAATCCGCTGCAGGATTCAGCGTCGTTTGAGATCACTCTGACAAGAGTATCAAAGCAGGCGAAAGTGTCTAAGGAGATCAAGGAAATGAAGGGGATCCGTAAGGTAAACGGATCGAGCACTGTGGCAAAGAGCCTGAGCAGTGCTAATATGCTTGTTGCCTATGTATCGGCAACGATCATAGGATTGCTGTTGCTTGTCTCAGTATTCCTGATCAATAATGCGGTCGCGACAGGTATCCGCGTGCGCAAGGATGAGATTTCGATCATCAAAATGATCGGTGCAACCGATGGCTTTATTCGTGCACCATTTTTGGTCGAGGGATTGGTTATTGGTTTGATTGGAGCGATCATTCCGATCATAGTATTGTGGGTATTGTACGAGAGAGTGATCCAATTTGTATTAGAACATTTTTCGGCATTGTCACAATGGCTAACCTTTGTGGCTCCATCGAAAGAGTTTGCAACCTTGATACCGATGTCGCTCTTAGTTGGAGTAGGAATTGGTTTTATCGGAAGTGCATTGTCAGTCAGAAAACATTTGCATGAGTAGTGAAAGCAGAAAGGCGGGGTGATTGCAGATGAGAAAGCGAAATAAATGGATCGCAGCAGGGGTTGGCCTGTGGCTTACAGGAGCGGTCTGCATTGGAAGCGGAGTATTTTTGGACAATCCGAGTTCTGCACTGACACGGGTAGTGCAGGCGGCAACACAGTCGGAAACAACGCAGGGGCAGATCGATGCAGCCAACAAGAAACGAGAGCAGCTTGAAAAGGAGCGGACGGAGTTAAAGAAAACGCTTTCGAGCAGTGAGAGCAAGAAGGACAATATTTTACAGTATATTACAACGTTGGACAAAAAGATGGACACGTTGACGGATAAGGTAAAGTCTAACGAAGAACAGATTCAGTTAGTGCAGTCTACCATCGATGAATTACTGCTTCAGGAGGCGCAGGTAACTGCAAAGATGTCTAGTCAGTATGAGACGATGAAAGAGCGCATAAAATATATGTATGAGGACGGTACTTCCGGGTATTTGGAGTTGTTAGCCGGATCCAGCAGTTTGTCTGAAATGTACAATCATCTCGAATATATCAGTAAGATCAGCGAATATGATCAGAAGATGTATGGAGAGTATGAGTCTACCAAGCAAAAACTTACCAAGACGAAGAAAAATAAGCAGGCAAAGAAAGATGAGTTAGTAGCAACGAAAGAGACGCTTTCTTTTGAAAAACAATCCGTGAAACAATTGATCAGTAAAAAGAAAGGGCAGTTGACAAAATACAACAATCTGATTGCGGATTCGGAATCTTCTATCAGCACGTATGATGTGAAGATTGCGGCGCAGGAAAATCAGGTGGAGAATTTGTTGGCACAAAAACGCCGGGAAATTGCGGCAGAAGAAGCGGCACAAAAATCATCGCCTTCTGGCAATAGTCCTAACGGCACTGATACGACCACAAGTCAAACACCGTCTAGTAATGCGGTGAGCACATCAGGATTTATTTGGCCGTTAGCAACGGCAGGACGGATCAGCTGCGGTTTTGGACCGAGAACGGCGCCGACAGCCGGAGCGAGCACGTATCACAAAGGAATTGATATTGCGACGCCGACCGGAACAATTGTGCGTGCAGCGAAGGCAGGAACCGTTGTGACAGCAACCTATTCCGCTTCAGCGGGTAATTTTGTGGCAATTTATCATGGAGATGGCGTTTATACATACTATATGCATAACTCTTCCCTAAGGGTATCTGCGGGAGAGAAAGTCACCAGAGGACAGACGATTGCATTGTCCGGCTCTACAGGAATCTCTACCGGACCGCACTTGCACTTTGCGGTATATGCGCATGGATCCTATGTGAACCCATTAAATTATGTATCAAGATAGTAAAAGAAATGGAGACAGAATGAAGCGATTTTTGAAAGGTTTTTTGTGCGGAATGCTTACCACATCGATGATGCTGGTGGTTGCGTTGACCGTAGGTCAATTCAGTGGTTACATCGACCTCGGTGCAGCTTGGAATCGCACAGATCAAGATAGTACGATGAAGCGGGAAGTTAAACAAAAGGCTTCCACGATTGAGAAATATATTGATGCGTACTATTTGGATGACATCAATAAAGATAAGATGGAAAATTCTATATACAAAGGAATCGTGAATGGACTGGGAGATGATTATGCAGAATACTATACGGCAGAAGAATATGCGGAGATCATGGAGAAGACTAGTGGTACATTCTATGGGATTGGCGCATATGTGACCCAAAATACGGACACAGGTGCGATAACGATTGTTAAGCCGATGAAAAACAGTCCGGCAGAAAAAGCGGGATTGAAAGCGGGAGATATTATTTATGCGATCAATGACGAGCGGGTTTCCGGCAAGGATCTTTCGGCGGTGTTAGCGCAGATCAAGGGTGAAGAGGGATCTAAAGTCAAGCTGACGATCGTTCGTTCCAGAGAGAATGATTACCTGACGTTTTCGGTGAAAAGAGCGAAAATTCAGGAAGATACGGTTTCCTATACTATGTTAAATGACAAGATTGGTTATATTCAGATCACGGGATTTGAAGAAGTGACGCCAAATCAGTTTTCAACAGCAGTTAATGCCTTAGAAAAGGAAAAAATGGAGGCACTTATTTTAGATCTGCGTGATAATGGTGGAGGATTGCTCAAATCCGCAGTTTCGATGCTAGACCGTGTTATGTCTAAGGGGATGGTGGTTTATACCAAAGATAAACAAGGTGTTTCAGAGAAATTCTATGCGGAAGATGTGAAACATGTTTCTGTGCCGATGGCTGTGTTAGTCAATGGCAATTCGGCAAGTGCATCGGAAGTGTTTTCCGGGGCGTTGCAGGATAAAAAGAAAGCAAAATTGATCGGGACCAAGACGTTTGGTAAAGGGATTGTACAGACGATCTTTGACTTGCAGGATGGATCGGCGTTGAAAATGACAACGTCGAAATATTATACGCCGAGTGGCCGCAATATTCATGGAACCGGACTTGAGCCGGATATTAAAGTGGAATTGGATAAGTCGACGGTGGGGCAGAAGGATAAAAATGGGAAGCTTAAACCGGATAATCAGATGCAAAAGGCAATTGATTATCTGAAAGGACAGATAAAAGGCTGACAAATAGCAATTAACTATCTGAAAGGACAGATAAAAGGCTGGCAAACAGCAATTGACTATCTGAAAGGACAGATAAAAGGCTGGCAAACAGCAATTGATTATCTGAAAGGTCAGATAAAAGGCTGACAAACAGCGTATAACAGAATTGTGTACAGGATAAAGGAGGGGAACGCGTGGATCAAAAGCAGATACAGGATAAGCTGGAACGGATACAGCGGGAAGTCAATCAGGTGATCCGAGGTAAAGAAAACGTGGTAGAGCGGGTTCTTGCAGCGATCATCAGTGGCGGCCATATATTGATGGAAGATATTCCGGGCGTTGGCAAGACAACGCTTGCGACAACGTTTGCAAAAGCACTGTCCATGAACTATAAGCGTGTGCAGTTTACACCGGACGTTTTGCCAAGTGATATTCTGGGATTTTCGATGTATGACGCGGGGAGCCGGCAGTTTGTATACCGCCCCGGTGCCGTGTTTTGTAATCTGTTTTTGGCAGATGAGATCAATCGAACCTCTCCCAAAACACAGTCTGCTTTGCTTGAGGTTATGGAGGAGAATCATGCGACGGTAGATGGTGTAACCAGGCCGCTGCCGAATCCCTTTGTGGTCATCGCAACAGAAAATCCACTGGGATCATCAGGAACGCAGATGCTGCCGGAATCTCAGCTGGATCGTTTTATGATCTGTGTTTCTATGGGGTATCCGGAACATCAGGATGCTGTGGCGATATTGAAGGGCGAATCAGCCGATCTGTTATCCAAAGTTCAGCCGGTATTGTCGGCAGAAGAGTTGTGTGCGCTTCGCAGCACATCGGAAACGATCTTTGTGCATGACAGTATTTATGATTATATTGTTAATTTGGTGGAGGAGACTAGACATAATGATCTGTTTGAGATGGGAGCAAGTCCGCGTGCAACGATCGCACTGCTTCGTATCTCACGTGCGATGGCGATGATTGCCGGGCGTGATTTCGTGACTGCCGCAGATGTACAAAAGGTATTGCGCGATGTGTTAGGGCATCGTGTGCGCCTGAGCGCCAGAACACGTGCGGAGCGTATTACGGTAGATCAGGCAATGGAACAGCTTGTGCAGACGGTGAAGGCACCACGGATGTGATAAAGCAATTCGGCGCATGGAGGATAAATGGGATGAATAGAGAAGGATCAAAGCGACATTGGAAACTATATCCGTTACGTATAGCGGGTTATGTTCTGCTGTTTGTCGTTATGGTCGTTCTCTATTTCTTTTTTAAGAGTTATGTTGTCGCATCGTTAGTATGGCTGCTTGTTTTGCTGCCGGTCGTATCCATATGGTTGAACTGGAAAATGACCCCATATCTTACAGTGCGCATATCTGCCTTGCAGCCGAAAGTCATAGCAGGTGAAGAGAGCCGTTTTATGTGTAAACTGAGTAATGCGTTTCCGTGGGTTAGTTTACAATGCGAATTGCAGGGAACGCTTGGCAATACTTTGTATCACACAGAGGATCCGATCCGACTGTGTTTACCGGTACGCCTGCGTGGGGAAGAAGCCATGGAGTTACCTTTTAAATGCAAATATAGTGGCAATCTGCAGCTTTGTATCCATACGCTCGCCATCAAGGATCTGCTCGGTTTGGTATCGGTGCAGCAGGAAATTTCTGAGGAGGCGGCGATCGCGGTAATGCCGCAGGAGACAGGAGAGGCATCAGAACAGAAAAGCGGTTTCCAGATGGGAATGAGTGAATTGGAAGAAAGTCAGGCAAAGGGAAATGACTTTGCTGAAATAACGGATGTCAGGGAGTATCGACCGGGAGACCGAATCAAGGACATTCACTGGAAACTTTCCGCTAAGAAAGAAACACTTATGGTCAAAGAGCGGACAAGCGTAGCACAGAGCCAAGTGGTATTGGTGCTTGATCTGTCCGGACAAAGGGACACAGTAGAAGAGGTTTTGGGGCTTGCTTACGGCATAAGTAAGTTGTTCTTAAAAGAATATACACCGGTTCGTCTGCTCGTGTGGGATGCGTTAGAATATGATTTTATCGAAGTTTTGATCCAAAAGAGAGAAGAGATCGATACGCAGTTTATTTATTTGCTGCGGAGAGCTGTGGTGACGGACAATATCGAGCTGGCTAAAATGGTGCAAAGCTTGCGTCCGCAGTTGCAGGTATATGCAGTGATCGGCTTATACGAAGATGGTGTGCGCGGGGAGGTGATCTCTCATGGGTAATGGACGGCAGACGATTCTGGATCGATTACGAAAAACATTTCGGATTGACTATGATGACGACTGCTTGGACAAGTGGGAAGGCATTGAGTTAGTTACGAAATCATTAGATCAACAGACGGAATCACGTATAGGTATGCTGCTTGTCAATGCGCTGCTGGTATTTTGTATTACAGCGGGTGGAATGGGAATCGTGTTGTCAGCGATCGACAGCGATTATCAGACTTGGATCGTAGA
>OBAM01001551.1_pt1 | contig 14452 bp, 9 predicted proteins | sample 1517751 | NCBI WGS metagenome assembly OBAM01 (sample SAMN04571703, study PRJEB22368) | human gut metagenome | biome: human gut; material: stool | host: Homo sapiens | place: Luxembourg | collected 2012-10-18
TAAATACATTAGAAACGGATGAATTTTATGTAAGAGCAAGCAGAATTGAGATACCGGCATCCATTACAGCAACGGAATTTTATAGAAAATTTGGATATGATTATAAGGATGGTGTTAAGGAATTGGATGATGAACGTCATTATAGATTGGAAAAATTTAAGGAGACTGTATGATGAAATTAATTGTAGATGCAAACTTAATATCTTTCAAGGTGCCAGAGTAAAAAGTTTGTGTCAAATGTTTGCTGCCAGTTTCTACGGAATTACGGAAAACAAAAAAAAGTGCCAACGAACACTTGATACAAACGGTGACACAAACGATTTTAAAAGGGTACTTGTTTTTTCAAGTACCCTAGTGTATAATCTACTTAGAAAGTGAATCGGATATGACTCCGATTTGCCCACAGTGGAAACTAAAAGGATAGCATCCAGACTTTAGGAGGTTGGGATGCTATTTCTTTTTGATTACACATGAATAGTATAACATAATAGGAACATATGTTCAAGCAAAAAAATAGTTGACACAAACCAATTCTTTTGGTAGAATATCAACTCGTAAGGTCTTTTATGACCACGGTGCTGTTATAGCTCAGGTGGTAGAGCGTCGCCTTGGTAAGGCGGAGGTCACGGGTTCGAGTCCCGTTAACAGCTTTTATAGGATTTAAAAGTTTTGTGTAAGACCGGTAGGTCTTATTTTTTTGCCATAAAGCCTTTGGCGTATCAAAAGCAATCTAAATGGGCTTTATATCATAAAAGCGTTGCATGCTGAAAAAATTATTTGATATGAAAACAACCAAAATGCATGAAAATAGGAAAAAGAGTTGTCTTTTCACTGAGTTTTATCGTAAGAATGGGGGAAATCGACCGGAAAATGCAACCATATTGACAAATTATGAGTAAAAGAGTTGCTTGTATGCTGCCCCAACCCCTAAAGATAGCCACTAAAAACAACCGGCAAAAACCAACGAGTCAACTTCTCATCTTCTTATCGAATCTTCAACAGCTTCCCCCGGATTCTTTGCAAAGCGTTATCGATGGATTTTGGAGATTTCCCAAGGACTACGGCAATCTGCTGGTAATCGTTGCCGTCAAGGTAGAGAGTTACCACTTCTTTTTCAAACTTGCTTAGGTGCTTTTCGATGTGACTCTCGATGTCCGTTACATTTTCCTTGTCGATTACGATGTCTTCCGGATTTATAAGTTCGGAAGGCTGGAGTGTATCGGCAAGTGTCTCGCGGGAATTGTTTTCCGTGTCGGAGTTGAGCGGCGAGTAAAGGGAAACGTAGGTGTTGAGCGGCGAATTCTTGAGTCGGTTTGCACCTTTGATTACGTTGTATAATTGATTATCAATGCAAAGAGAAGCGTAGTGTACGAAGGAACTTTCGCGGTCTGCCCTAAAAGCGCGGATGGCTTTATAGAGGGCAATCATTCCCTCCTGAATTAGGTCATCATTGTCGCCGCCAATCAGAAAAAGAGTACGAGCCTTCTTCTTGACAAGGGGCTTGTACTTTTCCAGTAAAAAATCTGTGGCAGCATCATCGCCGTCGTGGGAGCGGGCGATGATTGTTTCATCGTTTGCTGCGTGATAATCAAACATAAAATCCTCCTCAATTAGTGGTTCATACGCTGACGTACAATTTCGTAAGCAAGAACGCCGGCGGCTACAGATGCGTTAAGTGAGTCGATATCGCCCTTCATCGGAATGGATGAAATGAAATCGCAGTGTTCTTTTACTAAGCGGCTGACGCCTTTTCCTTCGTTGCCGATTACAAGGCCAATTGGTCCGGTGAGATTCTGGCGGTACATCAGCTCGCCATCCATATCAGCGCAGACAAACCACATTCCCTTTTCTTTTAACTGTTCAATCGTGGACACAATATTAGTAACTTTAGCGACCGGGGTGTAATGAATGGCACCGGCAGACGCTTTGACTACCGTAGCAGTCAATCCGGCAGCACGTCGCTTTGGAAGAATCACGCCGTGGGCACCGGCAAGGTTTGCGGTACGGATGATGGCACCCAGATTGTGCGGGTCTTCAATACCATCCAGTATAAAAAAGAACGGTGTCTCACCTTTTTTCTCTGCGAGTGCAAACATATCATCAATCGTGGAATAAGCAAAAGCGGACAAAACGGCAACCACGCCCTGGTGATTTTTTGTCTCGCTCATAAAATCCAAACGCTCTTTTGGAACAAAGTCCACCATGACATCTGCCTTTTTTGCCTCTCTTAAAATAGTAAGAACCGGACCGTCCTGACAGCCTTTCTGTACAAAAAGACGCTCAATCAGGCTGCCTGCGCGCAAAGCCTCAAGGACACTGTGACGGCCCTCAATTCGTGAACTTGTTGTATTTTCTTCTCTATATTCTTCTTTCATGATTAAAATCCTCTTCTTTCTATAATAAAATATCCAGCCGCTCGAAACCAATTTTGCATAATTCAATGGCGCGCTCTAATCTGCCACTCAGATAAAGATAGCCAAACAAAGCTTCTAAACCGGTAGCGTTGCGGTAATCATGAATGTCTGCGTGCTTTGCCACAGAAGACGTTTTCGCGTTGCGCCCGTGACGGTAAATGCGGATTTCTTCCTCAGATAAATCGTCCTGCAGACACAAAATCAATTTTGCCTGTGAGCCGGCATTGACAAACTCACTCGTTCTTTTGTGCAGATTTTTCACAGGACCACCTGTTCGTTCCATAATTAATGTGCGGATAATGATTTCGTAGACAGCATCTCCCAGATAAGCCAGTTTCAGTGGTGATATCGTCCGGATATCGGCAGACTCATGTGGAAAATACGAGTGTATCAGGTCTAATAAATGATGTGCTTGTTCCATTCGTTCTCCTCTCATACCGGTCAAAATGCGTGTGACCGCTTGTATCTGTCCCCATTGTAACAGTTTCCTAGTTCTTGTCAAGAAATGAGAAAAAATAATGTGCAACTTATCCAAAAAAGTGGGTATTTTTTATTTATTTTGGTTGCATTTTCCCATAAAGGATGGTACAATGAGACTACATTCAATGTGTACAAGTGTCTGTACATGCTAAATATATTAAAGGAGGATAATCATGAGCAAGACATCCAAAATTGTCACAAAGACATTGGCCGGCGTGCTTTCCCTGGCTATGGTTGTGACATCTTTGTCAATCACAGGAACGACAGCTGATGCAAAAGCAAAAATCAAGTCTGTCAAAGTGAAAAGCCCCGTTGTAAACGGCGGTAAACTGGTTTTGAAAAAAGGCCAGAAAAAACAGATTAAAGTAAAAGTTACAAAATCCGGCAAGATTAGCAAAAAGGTTACATACAAATCAAGTAATCCAAAAGTTGCTAAGATTGTTAAATCTAAAGGAAAAGTTTATGTCAAGGCAGTAGGTAAGAAAAACAAAACTGCTAAGATTACAATTGCTTCCAAAGCAAATAAGAAAAAGAAAGCTACGTTGAGAATTAAGATTGGTACACCAATCAAATCCGTTAAGCCTAGCAAGTTTGTTGTTACAACAAGTGTAACAAACACAAAAGAGGCTGACGCAACAAAGCGTACAAAGAAAACGAAGAAAACGACAAAATTCGTTTCTACCAAGAAGAGTGTACTTACTATGACAGTTAAGTACGATGATAAAGCAGCTGCTACTACAAATCAGCAGACAGCACAGCTTTATGTAAAATATTCCCCAACAAAAGTTGGTTATAAAGGAATGAAATGGAAAGCAAAGAATTCTAAGGTTGTTTATGTATCTCCATACGGTGTAGTTACTCCGGTTAAAGCTGGTACTACTAAGATTTACGGATACACCAAAGACGGTACAAATAAGAAGGTTACGATTAATGTTAAAATTAATGCAAAACCTGCAACAGCTACTCCGACTCCAAACTATGAGCCGGCAGACACAAGAACTCAGACCGTTGTAGAAGACTTCGAGAGCTATCCGGTAGGATATAACTGGGAGAGTGACGAAGAGCAGGGAACTGCCGGTAAAGCTACAAAAGGTAAAGAGTATGCAAACAGCAATGTTGGTAAAATGACAGTTGCAACTGACCCTGAAAATCCTAAGAACAAGTGCTTGAAGATTGAGTATACCGGTGATACACAGGCATACGATTATGCACCTATCTTCAACTTGAAACTGCAGAAAAAACTCGATGAGTATTCTGGTATCAAGTTCGAGTCCCGCGTGGTAGCAAGCAACACCGGTGATGTGAAGTACAAGACAGCATATGCTTACTTTGCAAAATATGGTAAGATTACACCGGAGTATTACTTTGCAACTTCTCTTAAGAAAGCAGACGCTGAGAAGAAGGGAATCTCTGAAGAACTGATTAAATTCTCCGTTGATTCTTCTCATGCATCCGGTAAGGATGAGAACTACACCGTTCCAAATAAGGGCGATGAGTTCGAGGGTATGGTATACAATAACCACTCTCTCCCAATGATGTATGATGACTGGGCAAAAGAGAAGAAGAATGAAAACCGTACCATTGGTTTCAAAGAGAGCGAAAGTGATAAGTACAAAGCAGGATGGCATCCAAATAAGATGAACCTGACTAAAGGTAATATCACAGAGACCGGTCTTTTGAACCAGAAGAATGTTTCTTTGGTACTTGGAAGTACTTATACAGGAAGATATCCAAGCACTAACGCAAGTTTGACACTTTATATTGATAATGTATCTGTATTGGAAGGTGAGACACCTTGTACAGCAGTTAAAATTGAGAATGCTCCAACTAAGATGGTTAAGGGCATGAAATTGAGTATGTCTGCTGATAACTTTGCTTATACACCGGATAATACAACTCAGACACAGCTGACATGGACATCCAGTGATGAAAAAGTTTTGAAGATTGATTCTTCCAAAACAGATCCTGTACTGGAAGCAGTTGGCGCCGGTAAGGTTACTTTGACGGCAGTTGTAACAAAGAATCCTAGTGTTAAGACATCCTTTGATGTAGAAGTTGTTGAAGGAACTGCTGCAGCGTCCGATCTTACAATTGATCTTTCTACATTGAAGATTATGCCTAAGAAAGCTGACGATGATAAGACAACAAAAGTATATTCTACAGTAGATGGTGCTAAACAGGCTGGTGGAGTATTAAGTCTTGCGTTTACTCAGGCAAACAAAGATATGTATGTGCTGGATCTTGGCAAGATATATGATTTGTCAAACTACAAAGGTGTTGCGTTAAGCGGTAAAGCAACAGAGCAGATGTCAATTGAATTGTATCCGGATACAGCAGACTTCCAGCAGGATAAATACTGGACCAAACAGGTACAGTTCGCTACTTATCCATTCTTCGAAGGATCTCATGCAATTCGTTCTTATGAGGGAACAAGTTATGGTGAAGCCGGTGTAGAAGAAAACTGGTGGTGCAACTGGATTGATGGCGTTGATTCAAAGAATGTAAAAGTGGATGGTACAACACCGAAAGGAAATCTTACGAATGTTCGTTATGTTGTATTGAAAGCTAATAAGTTTGATGCTAACAAACCAGAACATGTATATGAATTGAAGTCTTTGGTATTCAGTAAAGATTGGAAAGAAAATACAAATCCTACTGATAAAGAAATCAAAGCAAACCCGGAAAAATATCCGGAATATAAATAATCATGTTGTAAAAGCTGTTTCCTGCGAAAGCGGGAAACATGCTTTACAAATAAAAACCAAAACAATACTATAAAATAGGAGGTAAGAGTTTTGAAGAAAAGTATCAAATCCGTTCTTGCAAAATCAATGGCTGTAGTTATGGCTTTCAGTCTTGCAGGAATCGCACCAAACACTTCTTCTGAGGCAGCAGCTAAAAAGCCTACGCTTACGAAGAAAGTAACCGTAACTGTTGGTAAGAAAAAAACAGTTAAAGTAACATCTAAGAAAAAAGTTAAGAAGACAACATGGTCTCTCAATAAGAAGGGCAAAAAAGTTGTTTCTCTTAGCAAGAAAAAAGCTAAAAGCGTAGTAGTTAAAGGTAAAAAAGCTGGTAAAGCTACTTTGACTGCTAAAATCAAAGTAGGTAAGAAGACCTACAAAAAGACTTGCAAGATTACTGTTAAGAAGGCAAGCAAAGTTAATGTAACACCGGTACCTGCTAAGACAGATGCAGCAAAAGCTACAGCAACTCCGGCAAACAACAATAACAACAATGGTGGAAGCACAGCAACTGCTACACCAAAACCTACAGAAGCTCCTGTAAGCGTAATCAAAACAGAAGCCGGCACTTACACAGTAGATGAGTCTGCTACATACAATGTTCCATTGACGGAACTTAATGAGACTACATTTACTTGTGATGCTAAACGTTCTGATGGTGAGACTGTTAAAGATGGTACTTTGTACAACAAAGACGGTTCTGTAACATTCACATCCACAAAAGATTATAACTCCGGTGTATCTTACTACATCAACCCGGCAACAAAAGATGATGACATCATTGATATCTCTGATACACGTGGTGAAGGATTCATGGGTTATGACAATGGTACAAAAGACATGTCTGCTTATGACTACGTTCGTGTTAAAGTAACATCAGAGAACGAGATGAACTGCCGTACTTATAACGGAAATGACCAGCTTCGTTCTGCTGGTTTCCCAGGTTCTTCTTCTTCTGAGACATATGAAGGCGGATGGATCCACACAGATGATGAGGTTTGGGAAGCTGAATCTACTTTCACTGCCGGTAACACAGTAAAAGCAGCTTACAAGACACGTACAGTCTTCATTCCTATTTCTATGCTTATGGGTAAAGGAATGAACCCAGAGAATTTGACAGCTATCGCATTCTGCCCACAGTCTTCTGGTGCTGAAGTAACAATTCACAGAATTGACTTCGTAAAAGTTAAATATGACAAACTTGTTACAGGTATTGATGTAAAAGCTGCTAAGACTGAGATTGCTCCTGGTAAGACTACAACTGTAACAGCTGCAGTTACACCTGCTGATGCAACACGTCAGATCGTTAAATGGACATCCAGCAACGAAGATGTAGCAACTGTAAACTTCGCAGGTACTGTAGTAGCTAAGAAGGGTGCAGAAGGAAAAGTAACAATTACTGCAACATCCACCGATGGAAGTAAAGTAACTGGTTCTGTTGATATTACAGTTAAAGAGCCATCGGAAGAGCCTACTGTAATCGAAACTCATAAATTTGATTTGACAAGTGATGATATTGTAGCAAAAACAAATCCTGGCGAAGGCGAGGGTGTAGCAGCTACAAAATCCGCAGCAGGCATTGAGTTTATGAATGGTAAAGGCATGGCATATGTAGACTTCTCTGCATATCTTGCAAGCAAAAACCTTGATATGGCTGACTATGATGCATTGAAAGTGACATGGGAAGTACAGGATGCAGATGGCAAGAAAGTAGAAGATTATGCAGGTGCAGAAGGTACTCCAACATATGGTAAAATTGCATATGTAGCAGCTGCTAAATTGAATGGATTCGACAATGGTATTGATACAAACTGGACAGGTGAAGATGATGCAGAAGCAAACACAGCATGGTTGTCTTCTCCATTTACAGGACAGACATGTACATTGACAATTGCTAAGACAAATCCTACAGAGCTTGCAACAGTAGCAGGATTTAACCTTCAGTTGCAGTCCTTGCCGGCAAATATGCACATTGTACTGACAGACATCACTCTTTACAAGGATAACAATGTTTATGTTGATTTGACAAGTGATGGTGTTGTTGCTAAAACAAATCCTGGCGAAGGCGCTGGTGTAGCAGCTACAAGTTCTGCAGCAGGTCTTGAGTTCATGGCTGGAAAAGCAATGGCATATGTAGACTTCTCTAAATATCTTACAGACAACAATCTTGACCTTGCAGACTTTACTGCATTGCAGATTGCATGGGAAGTACAGGATGCAGATGGCAAGAAAGTAGAAGATTACGCAGGTGCAGAAGGTGCTCCAACATATGGTAAAATTGCATATGTGGCATCTGGAAAACTGAATGGATTTGACAATGGTATTGATACAAACTGGACAGGTGAAGATGATGCAGAAGCAAATACAGCATGGTTGACTTCTCCATATACTGGTGAAACCTGCACATTAACGATTGCTCAGACAAATCCTTCTGAACTTGCAACAGTAGCAGGATTTAACCTTCAGTTACAGTCTCTTCCGGCAAATATGCACTTTGTTATTAAGAGCATTACTCTTGTAAAATAATTATTTGCTGATAAGGCTGACTAAAATTGAATCATGGGAGGCGCTGCTCGTAAGAGCGGCGCTTCTTTTCATGTAAAGATATTATAATTTGGACGTGTAGTGAAAAAGTGTTTTATAACACAATTGTTATAGGAAATATATGTAAGGATTTATGTTTGGAGGGAAAAGCATGAATAAGAGTTTGAAACGAGTGATTGTTTCTGCTATGGCTTTATCTTTATTGGTTCCGGCGGTTTCAGTTCCAAAGGCAGAAGCTGCAGCAAAACCAAAGCTGAGTGCGAAAAGCGTTAAAGTGACAGTAGGAGCAAAGAAAAAAGTAACTGTTAAAAAAGTTAAAGCAAAGAAAATTAAAAAGACGACTTGGTCATTGCCAAAGAAAGGAAAGAAAATCGTTTCTCTTTCGGCAAAGAAAAAGACCGGCGTAACATTAAAAGGAAAAAAGGCAGGAAAAACAACTTTGACTGCGAAAGTTAAAGTTGGCAAAAAGACCTATAAATTAAAGACGAAAATTACTGTAGTAAAGAAAACTGCAGTTATTACTGCAAAACCAATACAGGGCGCAACGAAGACTCCGGCAACAACAGTACCGGAAAACACTGCAACAGCGGTACCTACGGCAACATCGGTGGCTACATTCCGACCGTTGGCAACACCAAATATGACAGAAGTACCAAAGAAGAGTGCAGACTCATTTGCAACTACGAAACCGGAAGCTACGATTGATCCGGCTACCAAAGTTGGTTATAACGTAGATTTTGAAGATGTTACAATCGGAACAAAAACAGAAGATGCAATTACCGGAGATGGTATCAAAGGAGTTGTGCTTCGTGGACATAAAAAGGCTGATGACGGTGGCGTTGGAACATCAAAAGACTATTTGGATGTTGTAGACGGAAGTGATCTTCCGGTTGAAGGAAATAATACACATGTACTTCACCTTCACCGTGAAGATAAAACATGGCAGGGGCCGATGATGAACATCACCGATAAACTGGATGAAGGATGTACCTATGAACTTAAGGCAGATGTATTCTGCCAGAACACCGATTTGATGTGTTCTTATCAGGAGCAGACTCTGGAAGAACTGTCACCAAGTTATGGTAACTTTGGTCCGACTTCCGGAACAATTACAAAGATTCCGAAAGGAAAATGGAATACAGTAACATTTACGATTTCCGTACCGGATGATAAATTTTATTATGCACTGTATTTTGAGTCTTATAACGGAAATGGTAACGATGACATTTACCTTGACAACATTACTTTGACAAAGACATTGCAGACAAATCCGGACAAAACAATTGCTTCTTTGAAGGATACTTACAAAGATGTATTCCCGATTGTCGGCGTTGGAGCAGGAATTGCTTCGATTCTTGGTAAGAATGGTTCCGAGTTTATTTCTCAGCAGTACAATGCCGTTACACCGGGTAACGAAATGAAACCGGATGCAATTCTTGGTTCTACGATTGGTAAACTTGTGAAACCAACCGATGAAGTTTCTGCGGATAAGACCGATTTCATCACAGTAGAGGATGCAAAATCCATGGGATATATTATTCCGGATAACTACACTTCTTATGATGACAACCGTTTCAAATCAGCTACGGGTGAGTATGCCGTGCCGAGACTGAATTTTGATAATGTAGATAAGCTTATGAAAGCTGCTCATGAGAATGGCGTGAAACTGCGTGGACATACATTGGTATGGCATCAGCAGACACCGAAGTATTTCTTCCAGCAGAATTATAAAATTACGACAGGACAGAAGTACAACACATCCAAAGAGTGCATGGATACGCGTCTTGAGTTCTATGTTAAGACAGTTATGAACCATGTATTGAGCAGTAAGTATGCAGATTGTTTATACTCCTACGATGTAGTAAATGAGTATCTGCACAGTGCAAATGCGGAGAAAGACTCCAAGAATATTACTTATTGGGGATTGATTTACGGCACATATGATAAGTCTGTGAAAGACCATGGTGTGACACTTCGTCCTTCTTATGTAAAGGATGCTTTCAAATATGCACACGAAATGCTTGTAAAATATGACCGTTTGGATGTAAAACTGATTTATAACGATTATAACTGCTATCAGAATCCGGAAAATATCATTCACCTGGTAGATTACATTAACAGTGATGGTAAAGTATGTGATGGTATTGGTATGCAGTCACACTTGGATATTACGGATTCGTTCCACAGTGCAACAAACTATGCAAAGGCATTGGAGTACTTCCGTCTGAACTGCCCGGATTTGGAGATTCAGATTACAGAGCTTGATGCAACAATGGTTAGTACAGAGGACAAGCCATTGACGGATGAAGATCAGGCAGCATACTATGACCAGATTATGAATGCGATTTTGACCAACAAGAAAAATGGCGGCAACATCACAGCATTGATTATCTGGAGTTTGTATGATGGTGTATCATGGAGACCGGCAAAATTCCCATGTCTGTTCAATGGTTTGTATATGCCAAAAGCTGCATTCTATGCTGTAATTGATGCAAAAAAGCAGTATTGGGATTAGTTAATATAGAGATATGGTGATACACACATATAATGTTGCTTATATATACCATAAATCTTATAAAGTGATTGCTATTTCATTATTAAAATGATAAAATATAAGTACGTATACGAGTACTTATACAGATAAAAAAGCGCTACTCGAATCGGGTAGTGCTTTTTTTTATAAAAACATAAAAAAGGAGGTCAAGACATTGAAGAGACAGATGAAGAAACTCATTGTTTCCGCTGTAGCTCTTTCTCTTGTTATTCCTGCGCTTAGCGCACCAAAGGCAGAGGCTGCAAAGAAGCCATCTTTGGTAAAAAAGGTTTCTGTAAAAGCAGGTAAAACAAAGAAAGTTACAGTGAAAGGTGTTAAGACAAAGCAGATTAAGAAGACAACTTGGTCTGTGAAAAGCAAGAAGGTTGTCACGCTTTCTAAGAAAAAGAAAAACAGCGTAACAATCAAAGGTAAAAAGGCAGGAAAGACAGTTTTGACTGCCAAAATCAAAGTAGGGAAAAAGACCTACAAAAAGACTTGTAAGATTACAGTCAAAAAAGCAGGCAAAGTAACAGTAACAAAAGCACCGGTGGCAACACCGACTGCACCGGCAAAGGTAACTGATACACCGGGAGCAAAAGCTACGGCTACACCGACGGCTGCTCCGACAGCAGTTCCTACACTGCGTGCACTTGACCAGGGTTACAAAACGGCAAAGGCACCGGAAGCAAAAGACCCGGATACATTCCCTACAACAGTGCCGGAAGCAAAGATTGACCCGGCAACAGCAACTGTGTATGATGAAGATTTTGAGGATGTAGAAACGGGTACAAAGTCGACGGACTGCGTAAACGAGGATACTCCGGATCCGGAAGGATTGCAAAGATGGATTCTTCGCTCGTTCTCAGATGATAACAACACCGGAAAAGATTATCTGGAGGTTGTTGATTCGAGTACACTTCCAACCGGCAACAGTGCAGTTGGCAAGAAAGTTCTCAAATGCCACCGTGAAGCAAATTCAAAGAGTTGGCAGGGAGCTATGATTAATCTGTCAAAGAAATTAGAAGGTGGTGCTACTTACCGCGTTTCCTTTACTGCCTACAGTGAAGTGTCTTCATTGAACTTTAACGAACAGGTGGTTCCGATTGAAGGTGGCGATCAGTCGTATGCTTATATGCCGACTCGTATCACGGAAACCCGTTGGAAAACAACAAAAGGCCAGTGGAAAGATTTCGACTACGAAATCACTGTGCCGGATGACATGTACTTCTATGGATTCTATTTCCAGAGTGATGATGGTACAACCGGTGATATGTATGTTGATAACATGAAGATTGTAAAAACGGCACAGCCATCCAAGGCAACGGGTATTCCGAAACTGAAAGATATTTACAGTGATACTTTTGGTGTGGTAGCTGTTGGTGCATCGGCAAATGATCTTCTTGGAGATACAGCTTCTAAGTTCTTGAATGAACAGTACAATGGCATTACTCCTGGTAACGAGATGAAACCGAATGCCGTTATGGATTCTGACAAAATTGATGCAGTGCCACTTGAAGATGCCAAAGCACAAGGTTTGTATATTCCGGAAGGATATGACAAACAAGCAGATAATTCTGCAACTTATAACGTAACAGAGACCGTAGATGGAAAAGACACAATTGTTAAAAAGACAGGTGTCGTTGTTCCTAAGTTGAAGTTCGACAAAATCGACCAAATTTTGACCGAGTGCCACGCAAAAGGATTGAAGCTTCGTGGACATACGTTACTGTGGCATGAGCAGACTCCTACCTATTTCTTCCAGAAAGGATTCTCTGTTGTAAATAACAAGAGCAAGAATACTTCTGAAGAAAACATGGATTTGCGTCTTGAGTATTTTGTAAAGAATGTGATGGAGCATATTTTGAAGAAAGATTTGGAACTTGCCGGTGGCGACAAGAGCAAATGCGTTCTTTATGCTTATGACGTAGTAAATGAGTATATGCATAGCGGAAGTCCTAAGGGAACATTCTGGAATACGATTTATGGCATTACGGATAAAGAGAAAAATGCCGGTTATATGTCAAGTACCGGAGTAACGCTTCGTCCGAAGTTTGTCAAAGAAGCATTCCAGTGGGCAGATGAAATTTGTAAAAAATATGACCGCGACGATGTGAAATTGATGTACAATGACTTTAATACTTATCTTTGTCCGGAAGATGAAGTTCTTTTGATTGACTTTATTAACGAGGATGGAAAGATTTGTGATGGTCTTGGTATGCAGAGTCACTTGACGGTTGGCAATGCAGCACACAGCCCGGATTTGTATGCACAGGCACTTGAGTGTTTCCGCTCAAATATGCCGGATATGGACATTCATATCACAGAGATTGATGCCGGTTACACATCGACAGCAGATAAAGTAGTGACAGATCAGGATCAGGCTGCTTACTATGACCAGATTATGGGTGCTCTTTTGCAGAGTAAAGCAAAGGGAACAAAGATTAGCGCCCTTGTTATCTGGAGTTTGTATGATGGTGTTTCATGGCGTGCAAGCAGTGTACCTTGCTTGTTCAATGGCTTGTATTCACCGAAATCTGCTTTCTTTGCAGTAGCAAACGCAAAGGATGCTTATAAAAGTAAATAAGAGATTCTTAAAATAAAAATGCCACCCGGTCAAAATAATTTTGGCGGGTGGTATTTTTTGTGTTACATTAGATTGTCGCAATAAAGCAGCACCATTCTTTCATATAAGTTACATCAAGAATTTCAAATCCATTTTCAAGTAACGCTTCACGTACTTCGGCTTCTTTCGTATCAATGATGCCGGATGTAATGTAAAGACCGCCTTTTTTAAGGTGAGGTTTTACAACGCCTGTGAGCGGGATGATGACGTCGGCAAGAATATTTGCTACCACGATGTCGTGGCCGGTTCCGGCTTTCACCTTCAAAAAAGCGTTGGAAATTAAATCACCGTCGTAAAGGGTGTAGTCAGAAGACGGAATATGATTTACTGCCATATTCTCAGCAGCAACTTTTACGGCTACTTCGTCAATGTCAATTGCGGTGGCGTGCTTGGCACCGAGCTTCAAAGCGGCAATTGAGAGAATTCCGCTGCCACATCCGACATCAAGGACGGAGTCCCCGGTTTTTACATATTTATCAAGTGCCTGAATACAAAGTTTCGTTGTTTCGTGGGAACCGGTGCCAAAAGCAATGCCGGGGTCGATTTCGATAAGAATATCGGAATCTTTTTCTTTTTTATATTCTTCCCAGGTTGGCTTGATGACGATATCGTCGGCAGCACGAAACGGTTTGAAAAATGTTTTCCAGTTATTAATCCAGTCTTTGTCTTCGGTTTCCGAAAGAGAAATGGTTCCTTTTCCGATTTCACAGAAAGGCTTGATTTCCTGAAAAATATTCTGTACCTGAATCATGACTTTTTCCGGGTCACAGTTTTCCGGTTCCATGTAAAAGTGAACTTTTGCAGTCCCATCGTTATCTTCTGGGTCCGGTAAAATATCGACAAACATTTTTTTCTTATCTTCTTCGCTTAATGGAAGATGGTCTTCAATTTCAATTCCTTCCACGCCGATTTCGTCAAGCATATAGCTGAGCATGTCCACGGCATCTGTATGTGTATCAAGTGTAAAACGTATCCATTTCATAGAGGGTACCCCTTTCTTGTCGTATACTGGATATTATAAAGAGAAGCAGGTGGAAAGTCAAATTTATCCTTAAAATCGTTTGTGTCAAGTGTTCGTTGGCACTTTTTTGTTTTCCGTAATTCCGTAGAA
>OBAM01001559.1_pt1 | contig 14391 bp, 8 predicted proteins | sample 1517751 | NCBI WGS metagenome assembly OBAM01 (sample SAMN04571703, study PRJEB22368) | human gut metagenome | biome: human gut; material: stool | host: Homo sapiens | place: Luxembourg | collected 2012-10-18
AGTTGGAATTATAGAATATTCTCTTACCTTTGCACCCGCAAACACGGAAGTAGCTCAGTTGGTAGAGCACTGGTCTCCAAAACCAGGTGTCGGGAGTTCGAGCCTCTCCTTCCGTGCCAAAAGGAAATCATTTCGATTTCAACAATTCCGCAATCTGTTCCCCGAACACAATATTCAATATCTGATCTTTTTTATCGCTGTCCAATTTTATTTGCAGAACAGCTTCGGTCGATGTTCCATTACCTTTCGCCATAACGTATTTATCGGGAAATGTAATAACATCTATTACAGACATCTGCAAGGCATTTGCAATTTGCAATAACGTATTATACTTCAATTCACGTTCACCCGACATGATCAAGCTAAATCCCGCCTGCTTCATACCAATCCGCATAGCAAGATATTCCTGTGAATAGCCTTTATTTCTTCGAATTGTATCTATATTCTCCAATATACTGTTCATACTTTCAAATTAACAATTGTCTAAGAAGAAAATAAGCATACATCGTAATATTTTATTGCGATTATTTTTGCATATATAACATTTTGCAATATCTTTGCTGCTGATACAATTTAAAACTATTAACAAGGATTGTGTTTACAAAACTCATTCTTAAATCAATTAAGAGGATTGTTAACCTATAAAGCTATAATCAAATGTGTAAATTTTTATCTAAAATATATGTTCCACCTAATACATGTTGCCTATGATCTATCATCTCTAAATTCCGTTTTTTTAGCTGGATAGCAATATCCATATTAGTTTTTTAACCTTATATTCATTTAATATCCAAACACATGGAAAGATATTCTTTAAACCATTTATTCAGGATGCTTGGCTGTTTTATGCTTTGCATCATGTTTACAGCTACGGCATTCGCACAACAAAAGACTATAAAAGGAACTGTTGTGGATGCGACCGGTGAGCCCTTAATCGGTGTCAACGTATCAGTAAAAGGGACAACAATCGGTATAATCACCGATATTGACGGCAATTACACATTGGAAGTTCCCTCCAAATCAACTATCGTCTTTTCTTACATCGGCTATCAAACTCAAGAGGTTGCAGTAGGTAACCAATCAACGATCAATGTAACTTTAAAAGAAGACACTCAAAAACTAGAAGAAGTCGTAGTAGTCGGTTACGGCACACAAAAGAAAGTGACTGTAACCGGTTCTGTTGCCAGTGTATCCGGCGAAGAACTGAAAGCCTCACCGACAACCAACCTTACCAACGGCATGGTAGGCCGTATGCCAGGTGTTATCGGTTTTCAGACAGCTGATGAACCGGGTGGTGGCGGTACCACAATTCGTATACGTGGTACAAATTCTTTAGGCAGTAATGACCCTTTGGTTGTAATCGATGGTGTGCCCGACCGTGATGGTGGTATGAACCGATTGAACCCGACTGAAATTGAATCAATCTCCGTATTGAAAGACGCATCTGCCGCCATCTATGGTGCACGCGCCGCTAATGGCGTTATTTTGATTACAACCAAACGCGGTAAAGAAGGTAAACCAGTTGTTTCATTCAACGCAAGTGCAGGTTTCTCACAACCAACCCGTTTACCCAAAATGACTAATTCATACGAATATGCAACCATGTTGAACGAAGTTCTTCCGGGCTCTTTCTCTGACGAACAACTCGAAGGTTTCCGCACACACGCCAATCCGTGGAAATATCCAGACACCGACTGGTTTGATGAAATCGTAAAAGGCGCCTCTCCGCTATATCGTGCAGACATCGGCGTATCTGGTGGTACAGAAAAAGTAAAATATTACGCAAACTTCGGAGCTAATGGTGAAGACGGTTTGTACAGAAATTCCGCCAATCGATACGATCAGTACAGTCTGCGTACAAACTTGGATGTCAAGACCAGTAAGTATGTTGATTTCCAATTAGGCGTAACAGCCCGCTTGGAGGACACTAAATATCCGGCTAAAGGAGCAGGTGATATTTTTGGTGCAGCCCGTCGTTCTCGTCCCGACCAGGTAGCATGGTGGCCTTCAGGCGAACCGGGACCTGCAGTTGAACGCGGTGACAACCCGGCTGTAACCAGCACTGACTTGGCAGGTTTCGACCACTATAAGAACCAGTACATCCAAAACAATTTGTCAGTCAATATAAAAGTACCTTGGATCGAAGGTCTAACTTTACGCGGAAACGGTTCTTACGACATCCACTTCCAAAACCGCCGTTTGATGAAAAAACCGGTGTACTTGTACACATGGGATGGAACAACTGAAGGGAGCGAAGGATTGAGTGCATCCAAACAATGGTTGGACACTCCACAATTGGAACGTAAACACAGTGAGCAAATCGGTTGGATGCTAAACGGATTAATCGACTACAATCGTACATTCGGACAACACACTATAGGTGTTACTTTCGGTATGGAAGGACAGAAAAAGCAATACGAAGAAACATGGGCATTCCGTCAAGGTTTCATCTCCGATTCCAAACCGGAATTGAGTTTAGGGGGTGAAGAAGGGCAGTCTGCAAGAGGTTATTCTTGGAAAGAAACCCGATTGAACTATTTCGGACGTGCTTCTTATAACTACTTGGAACGCTACTTATTCGAATTTGTTTGGCGTGTAGATGGTTCTTACCGTTTCCCGAAAGAGAGCCGCTATGGATTCTTCCCCGGCGTTTCTTTAGCTTGGCGTGCTTCTGAAGAAAACTGGTGGAAAGATAATATCCGCTTTATCGATTACTTCAAACTGCGTGGTTCGGTTTCTCAAACAGGTAACGATGCATTGGTAGACGGAGATGGCAACTATGACCACTCCATCCAATATCTGACAACTTACGCATTCAACAATGCCGGTACTGTATTCGGTGGCCAGGAAAACAAACGTCTCTATCCGAGCCGTACTCCCAACCCGAATATCACTTGGGAAGTAGGTACAACTTACAATGTCGGCTTGGACTTCAAATTCTTGCAGAATCGCCTGAGTTGGGAAACAGACGTTTTCTATCACAAACGAACCAACATGCTGATCTCCCGTAATGCTTCTCTGCCTGAAATCACCGGTATCACATTACCTCGTGAAAACCTGGGAGAAATGAAGAATAGAGGCTTCGAATCATTGGTCAGCTGGCAGGATAAGATCGGAGAAGTCGAATACGGAGCATCTCTGAACATGACGTATGCACGCAACGAAATCACTTTTTGGGATGAAGTACAAAATGTGCCCGAATACCAATTCTCTACCGGTAGACCGGTAGGTAGCCGCAATATGCTACTCTATGTCGCAGACGGCATTTTCCATACACAAGCAGAAATTGATGAAGCACGCGCAAAAGGGTTATTATATTCAGACAACACCGTTCCGGGTGACATTCGTTTTAAAGATATGAATGGTGACGGTAAAATAGATGGTTTGGATCGTATCCGTCCGGAAAAGAACCAGGAACCTCGTTTTGTTGCCGGTCTGACCCTGACAGCCAAGTGGAAAGGCTTCGATTTGATGATGTTATGGCAGGGAGCAACCGGGGCTGAAGTGTATATCGAGACATGGTCAGGCTTGGTTGGTAACTTCTTGAAGAGCGACTACGACAAACGTTGGACACCGGAAAATCCGTATTCGGAAGGACCGCGTACATGGGACCGTGAAAACCAGTATTGGATCAACAACGACAATACCTATTTCATGAGAAATGCCAACTACCTACGTCTGAAAAATATTGAATTGGGTTATACATTCAATTTCGAAGGATTGAAAAAAGCGGGCATTTCCAATTTGCGTCTTTACACCAACGGGACCAACTTGATTACCATCGACGGTGTTAAAGATGCAGACCCAGAACAGCGTGACGCCAGTTTAGGAGGCTATCCTTTGAGAAAAATCATCAACTTCGGAGTTCAAGCAACATTTTAAAAGGTAATTATTATGAAAACAAAATTGAAATATATCTGCCTTTCGGCAGCAGCGGGACTGACACTTTCACTTAGTTCTTGTTCCGACTTCATGGACCTCACACCTGAAGACCAGTATGACGAAACAACAGTCTGGTCGGATGCAGATTTAGCAAAAACGGTTGTCAACGATGTCTATTCATACGTATGCGACATAGCACAAGAAGTAAATCCAGACGCCTGGACAGATGATGCTTTCTTTACGCACGTATACGGATGCCGTGATATCAACGAAGCGACCGTCTCACCGAGCAACTTGGGCGCTTACGACCGTGACGACTGCCCGTTCAAATGGAGCAAGCAATACAAAGGGATCTATCGTGCCAATCTGGTTTTGGCAAATATCGACAACGTTCCTGAAAAGACCGGTGTAGACTTGAATATATTGAAAGGAGAAACTTATTTCCTTCGGGCATATATCTACACTGAGTTGCTCCGTGGTTTCGGTGGCGTACCCATCGTAGACAAAGTGTATAGCATTGAAGAAGCTTCGGCCTTAAATTTACCACGTGCCAATGTTGCGGATGTAATGGATTTTATTCTGAAAGACATCGAACAAGCTACCAACCTATTACCTGAACAACAAACCGGTGTCAATTTAGGTCGTGCTACCAAAGGAGCAGCTAAAGCATTAAAAGCACGTCTGTTACTGCATGTAGCCAGCCCATTGTTTGCTGATCGTACCGTCAATAAATTAGAGTGTAACCAATATACAGGTGACCGTCAAGCATTATATCAACAAGCATTAGATGCCGCTAAAGATGTTATCAATGACAGCAATTACTCTTTGATTGACTGTAATGCCGGTACCATCAAGGAAATTGCAGAAAAATTCCATAACATCATTATCACGAACAACGAAGAGACTATCTGGTCGAAACAGTATGTAAACAAAGATTTGAATGCCGACAACTGGGTTCGTAACCGTGTAGCCCTATTGCATGGGCCGAACGGTTATCACAACTGGGCCGGAACAGCTCCGACACATGACTTGGTGATGGCTTTCGAAACAGAAGAAGGCAAAATCCTGAATACGCTATTGAAGCCGGGTGAATCAACCACCGAAAATCCGTATATGAACCGTGAACCACGTTTTTATGCTACAATCGGTTATGATGGTGCAGAGTGGGGACGCCCCAGAGCTTCCGATGGAGCCGTGTTCGATGCGACTCCACTGGGTAACCTGCAATTCGGTTATTATGAATTAAGTGAAGGCGGCAATAACGTCAATGCCATATATTCAGTTGATGACGATAACAATCCCATCAAGCAGGAAAAATTCAATGGTATGGTCGGCGTTGATACCCGTATGGGACAGATCGAAAACTGGAATGGTACTTACACCGGCTATTTGGAAAAGAAATTGATCGACGGTTCTGTAGCAGCCAACGAACACAACTTCCAAACTTGTCCGATGCCTTACATCCGCTTAGCCGAAATGTATTTGATTGCAGCCGAAGCCTGTATCGAATTAAACAAATTGGATGAAGCAGTCATTTATATAGACGCTATCCGTGGACGTATCGGTCGTCCAGATACCAAAGCCACATTGGCTGTCCGCGGACAAACATTCAACCAAAGTGATCTGCGTGAATTCCTGCGCCATGAACGTCGTGTCGAATTAACTTATGAACATTCACGTTATTATGACATACGTCGCTGGATGATTGCACCGGAAATCGGAAACAAGAAATTAACCGGTGTATCAATTGTCGGCCGTTTAAAACCGGGCAAGACAGCATCTTTACCGTATGTTCATGACGAAGAAGTCTATAATTACACCTGGACAGTTCTCAATCTGAACTATATTGAGAAACGAAAATGGGACAACAAGATGTATTTCGCACCAATCAAGTTAGAAGAGACTTTACGTAATCCGGCAATCATACAGAACCCGTATTACGAATAATATCTACTCCTAAACAATCAGACTAGGGAGGAAGTTTTTTACTTCCTCCCTATTTTTTCTTGTGTATATTTTGTAATATCACTCTATCACTTTTTCATGATATCATATTAATTATCAACCGATAAAGAAGTGATACATGCCCTTTTTTATGTATCACTTCCCTATCACCATCCATCACTTGTCTCGTCCTGAAATAGGTTGACTGTGTATTAAAACAAGTCTCATTTATTTTTAAAAAACCATTGATTTTCTTGCATTTCCTCTATATTTTTATTATCTTTGTAAGGACTTAAAGTCATATACATCCGGATGTTTCCAACCCCTACACCCCCATGTACAGACTGCCGTCACCCGGGTGTTCAGAAATGTAAATCCGGGTGTAAAGAAAGTTAATCAGGCACTTCTCTCAGTTTTATTCATTGGTTTTATCAAAAATACAGCTTATGTCACACGCTTATGTAGTACGTCCCAAAGTGGACAAAAGCGGAGAAACAGAAAAAATCCGCTATTATGGTGTCCCGGTAACATCGGGGCAAGTATCGACCGAACAACTGGCTACATGTATCTCTACCCGGTGCACGCTTTCAAGAGGCGAAATACTGGCGGCCATAATCGAAATCGGACGCGAAATCCAGTTCCAACTGGATATGGGGTACACCATAAACCTTCACGGCATAGGAACATTGTTCCTCTCGGCCGGAAGTGAAGGATATGAAAACCCGAAAGACTGCACGCCTCATCGCGTGAAAGCTAAACGGCTATGCATCAAGGCTGATCCGGAAATGAAGAAGTTCATGAAAAGACTCAAGTTTGAAAGGTGGAAATGATTTGCAAGTAGAAATTCATGATAAAAAACAATCAAAGATGAAGGTAACGTTATATCGATATGAAAAGGAGACGCTCGTCATGCGTTCCGTTGAAATGGAAAAACTGCAGGCTGCCCTACGAACAGAGAATCTCAACAAACCGGTCAGCACCACACGCGACAAAGCCATGTTTGCACTGCCCGGCACGCAAAACAGCTACATACAGAAACTTCCGGTGGTCGTTTTCGGAGGGACTTTCCGCAAGACAGGCGAACCCGCCCCTCCCATGCGCGACTATTCGGGATTGGTGCTGCTCGAAGTAAACCATCTTTCCAACTTGCAAGAAGCGGTACAAATCCGGCAACAAGCCGCCATGATGCCGCAAACGCTACTGGCATTCGTCGGCTTTAGTGGGAAAAGCGTGAAAATAGTGATCCCGTTCACACTGCCGGACGGGACGCTTCCACGCTCACCCGAACAGGTCAAACGATTCCACTCGCAAGCCTACTTGACGGCAGTTAAATACTACCAGCCACAATTAGGACGTAACATCACACTGAAAGAACCGGTCCTACAGCACGGATGCCGCATGAGCTACGATCCGCAGCCGGTATACAACCCCGATGCCGTCGCCATCCGGATCGAGCAACCGATGCGGATGGCGGATTCGGAAGAGATCCGTATCGTCCCGGAAGAACCATCCGAACCACTTCAAAGGCTAATGCCCGGTATGTCACGCAACTATCGGATCGCTACACTGTTCAGCATAGCGATGGTAGACGCCATCCGAAAATCAGGACAAATAAAAGACGGGGATCTCAAGCCGGTCTTTACCCTATTAGCCGATAATTGCCTGAAAGCCGGTATCCCGGAAGAGGATGCCGTACAATGCACACTACTTTACAACGATCTGAGATCCAAAGAGATGGAAATCCGCATGACTTTCCGATCCGTCTACACACTGAAAGAAGCGCTCGCCGGAAAAACATTCATGCCTGAAATCATGTCGCTGACTTTGCAATTAGAAGAATTCATGCTGCGCCGTTACGAAATCAGAAACAACAAGATGAGTGGCGAAGTGGAATACCGAGACAAATCGCTCCTACGTTTCACATTCAGCCCTTTCACCCGCGAAGTCCGCAACTCCATCTGTACGGAAGCGCACAAAGAAGGGTTGAACGTCTGGGATAAAGACATCGAACGATATGTTTACTCGGACAACATACCCACTTTTTTCCCGATAGAAGAATATCTCGGACATCTGCCCAAATGGGATGGCAAAGATCATATCCGGAAGCTTGCCAAACGCGTACCTTGCAACAATATCCGATGGGCAGACCACTTCCACAGATGGTTCCTCAGTATGGTAGCGCACTGGTTAGGGTTGGACCGGGAACATGGCAACAGCACTACTCCCCTACTGGTCGGCGACCAGGGATGCGGCAAATCGACTTATTGCCTGAACATCCTGCCTCCCGAACTGCGGCAGTTCTACACAGACAGCATCGATTTCAGCAAGCGCCGGGATACGGAGTTGGCTTTGCACCGCTATGCCCTGGTAAACATAGACGAGTTCGATTCCGTCAAGGATACACACCAAAGTTACCTGAAGCATATCCTGCAAAAAGCGAATGTCAGTACACGGCTGCCCTATCAGACGGCCAACAGGAATTTAAGACGTTACGCCACATTCATCGCGACAAGCAACAACTTCAATATCCTGACCGACCCGACCGGTAGCCGACGTTTCATTTGCATCGAAGTCACAGACACCATCGATTATACACAACCGATCGACTACGAGCAGATGTATGCACAGGCGATGGAAGCATTGGCCAACGGCGAACGCTACTGGTTCACACACGAGGAAGAAACCGAAATAGTCGCCAACAACCGGCAGTTCCAGCAAATACCGCCCGAAGAACAACTGTTCCTGCAATATTTCCGACTCCCGAAAAAGAATGAGGTAGGCGAATTTCTTCTGTCGATAGAGATTTTAGGGCGGATCAAGCAGAAACAGCGTGATTTCAGCTACACAAAAACCGTCATTTCCAACTTCGGACGTCTTTTGAAGCGAAACGGCATTCCTTCGAAAAGAAGCAACAGAGGCACTATATATCAGGTAGTTGAGCTAAGCAAGTCCTAAAAAGACTTTTAACTTATAAAAAAGCGGTGACATATGAGTGATATAAGCGTGATAGATATTCCAAGCACCAATTGCACATCATCATGCTAATATACAGTCAGTTAAAAACAAAAAGTGATACAGTGATATTGATTTTCGGAATCAAGTTTTTTTGTATATGACATATACACTTCGCATAACAAATTATTTATTGCAAAACACATTGCACTTATTACAACATTTTGTAACTTTGGGCAATATCTCAATTCACCGAATTGCTAATTTAATAATATCATGAAGAACAGAAAATTAAGAATGGGAATGGTTGGAGGAGGTAGTGACGCCTTCATCGGGGCGATCCACCGTCGCGCAGCCTTTATGGACAATCAGATCGAATTAGTTTGCGGATGTTTCAGCGTAGACCCTGAGATATCCAAAAGCTCCGGTTTATCGTACTTCTTGCCGGAAGACCGGATTTACAGCACTTACCAAGAAATGTTCGAACACGAAATGACCTTACCGGAAGGAGAAAGGATGGATTTTGTCACGATCGTAACTCCCAACCGTTGGCATTTCGAACCAGCCATGATGGCCCTTGAAAGAGGTTTCCATGTGGTTGTGGATAAACCGATGACATTCTCGCTCGAAGAGGCCAAACAACTACAGAAAAAAGTGGAAGAGACCGGATTAGTGCTGGCTCTGACACATGTATACTCGGCCTATCCGGCAGTAAAAGAGGCGAAAGCCCGTATCGCGAAAGGCGAACTCGGAAAATTGCGCCGCGTCTATGTAGAATATACGCAAGGATGGCTTTCCGAACGTATCGAATTGCTAGGTGGCAACAATGCCGGATGGCGCACGGACCCGAAACGTTCCGGCAAAGCCGGTTGTATAGGGGATATCGGAACACACGCCTGGCATTTGAGCGAATATATTACCGGACTGAAAGTCAAAGAACTATGTGCCGACCTGAAGGCATTCGTTCCCGGACGTCCGATCGATGACGACGGGGCGGCATTCCTTCGCTACGAAAACGATGTGACAGGCGTCTTGACCGCAACACAGATCGGAACTGGCGAAGCCAATAATATCCGCATCCGTATTTATGGTGAAAAAGGCGGACTGGAATGGCGCCAGATGGAGCCGAACACGCTGACATTGAGATGGAGAGATCGTCCGACTGAAATATTGGATATCGGCAACAACGGCTACCTAACCCCCGAAGCCCTGTGGAATACCCGAACTCCGGCAGGACACCCGGAAGGTTTTATCGAAGCTTTTGCCAATATCTACCGCAATTTCTCACTTACCGTCAGAGCTATCAAAAACGGAGAAACACCCAGTGGAGACTGCTTGGATTTCCCGACCGTATACGATGGCGTAAGAGGTATGCAATTCATTGAAACAATGGTGGAAGCCGGATATAACGATAATGTAAAATGGCAAAAATGGATTGATTGAAATCCTGAAAAACCGTAAATAAATAACATCTTATGAAACTAAACGTACTTGCTTGCTGCCTGTCCCTGCTCGGGACGGCAGCTTTCGCTCAAAAAAACGAGTGGAGAGATCCTAACGTAAACGAGATCAACAGAGCTCCCATGCACACCAACTATTTCGCATACGAAGACGAAAACAGTGCATTGAAAGGATGTAAGGAATCATCCGGGAATTTTATGACCTTGAACGGTAACTGGAAATTCTTCTGGGTAAAAAATGCAGATATGCGCCCGACAGATTTTTACCAGGTGAACTTCAACGACAAGGGATGGGATAATCTGAAAGTACCCGGCTTGTGGGAACTGAACGGTTATGGCGACCCGATCTATGTGAATGTCGGGTATCCTTGGAGAAGCCAGTTCAAGAACAACCCGCCTGAAGTTCCTACGGAAAACAACCACGTAGGTTCTTACCGTAAAGAGATCATGGTTCCGGCAGACTGGAAAGGAAAAGAGATATTCGCTCATTTCGGTTCTGTCACATCAAACATGTATCTTTGGGTGAACGGACAATTCGTCGGCTACAGTGAAGACAGCAAACTTGAAGCCGAATTCAATCTGACCAAATACCTGAAACCAGGGAAAAACCTGATCGCATTCCAGGTGTTCCGCTGGTGCGACGGGACTTATCTGGAAGACCAGGATTTCCTCCGCCTCTCCGGAGTGGGCCGCGACTGCTACCTCTATGCCCGCACCCCGAAATACATTCAGGACATCCGCGTGACTCCAGATTTGGATGCACAATATAAAGACGGTACTTTAAATGTTTCCCTGAACCTGAAAGGCAGCGGGACAGTCGACCTGAAACTGTTAGATAAGGCCGGCAAAGAAGTCGCTACTTCGTCGGTCAAAGGTTCGGGCAAAGTTTCCACCGACATGGCAATAAGCAATCCTGAGAAATGGACTGCCGAAACTCCGGTTCTCTACACACTGATCGCCACTTTGAAAAACGGCAGTAACACGACTGAGGTTATTCCGGTGAAAGTCGGTTTCCGCAAGATCGAATTGAAAAACGCCCAGATATTGGTAAACGGACAACCAGTCTTGTTCAAGGGAGCCGACCGGCACGAAATGGATCCGGACGGAGGTTACGTCGTATCGCCGGAGCGCATGATCCAGGACATCAAGGTCATGAAGGAATACAACATCAATGCCGTACGTACTTGTCATTATCCAGACAACAATTTATGGTATGACCTCTGCGACAAATATGGTATTTATGTCGTTGCTGAAGCAAATGTAGAATCGCACGGTATGGGATACGGTGACAAGACGTTGGCTAAAAACCCGCTGTTCGCCAAAGCACATATGGAACGCAACCAGCGCAACGTCCAGCGTGGCTATAACCACCCGTCCATCATTTTCTGGTCATTAGGCAACGAGGCCGGCATGGGCCCAAACTTCGAAGCTTGTTATACCTGGATCAAGAACGAAGACAAATCACGTGCCGTGCAATACGAACAGGCACGGACAAGCGAATTCACCGATATCTATTGCCCGATGTACCGCGACTATAAAGGTAGTGAAGAATATTGCAAGGGAGACATCGACAAACCTCTTATCCAATGCGAATATGCGCACGCGATGGGCAACTCTCAAGGGGGATTCAAAGAATATTGGGATCTGATCCGCAAATATCCGAAATACCAAGGTGGCTTTATCTGGGATTTCGTTGATCAGTCTTTGCGTTGGAAAACAAAAGACGGCGTTCCTTTCTATGCTTATGGCGGCGACTGGAACAAATATGACGCTTCCGACAACAACTTTATGGACATAAGCCCGGACCGCAAACCGAATCCGCATATGCACGAAGTCGGGCATATCTACCAGTCCATCTGGGTGACTCCATCCGACTTGGCTAACGGTGTCGTAAACGTATACAACGAAAACTTCTTCCGTAACCTGGACGGTTACTATGCAGAATGGGAATTGCTGGCTAACGGCGAAGTGGTTCAGACAGGCATGGTCAAAGACCTGGAAGTAGCTCCGCAACAGACCAAGTCCATAAAACTGAATTATAGCACAGAGAGCATTTGCAAATGCAAAGAACTCTTGCTGAATGTGGCCTTTAAGTTGAAAAAAGCGGAAACATTGCTGCCTGCCGGTTATACGGTAGCCAAAAACCAGTTGACGATCCGCCCGTACAATGCTCCGAAACTGGATTTGCAGAATGTACACCAAGTGAACATTGAGACTGTCATTCCGACCATTAAAGATAATGACATCAATTATCTGATCGTCGAAGGAGAGAATTTCCGCATGGACTTCGATAAGCATGACGGTTTCTTGTGCAGATACGATGTAAATGGCATGACGATGCTGAAAGAAGACGGAAAACTGACTCCGAACTTCTGGCGTGCTCCGACCGACAACGATATGGGAGCCAACCTGCAAAACAAATATGCCGCCTGGAAAGAACCGGGATTGAAACTGGTTTCTCTGACAAACAAAATCGAAAACGACATGGCTACTGTCAATGCCGAATACACGATGGATGCAGTAAAAGCCAAATTGTATCTGACTTATACGATCAACAACGAAGGCGCAGTGAAAGTCACACAGAAAATGGTAGCCGACAAATCGGCTGAAGTTTCCGATATGTTCCGCTTCGGCATGCAGATGCAGATGCCTAAATGCTTGGATCAGATCAACTATTACGGCAGAGGTCCGATCGAGAACTATTCCGACCGTAACAACGTCACCGACCTGGGTAATTACAGACAGACTGTAGACGAACAGTTCTACTCTTATATCCGCCCGCAGGAAACAGGGACCAAAACGGATATCCGTTGGTGGAAACAGACCAACAAAGGCGGTAACGGACTCATGTTCATTTCGGAAGCTCCGTTCTCGGCTTCAGCCTTGAATTATTCGATCGAATCACTTGACGACGGAGTACAGAAAGACCAGAGACACTCCGAACTTGTACCTCAGGCAAACTACACCAATATGTGTATTGACAAGGTACAAATGGGATTGGGTTGCGTCAACAGCTGGGGAGCGCTTCCACTGGAACAATACCGTATCCATTACGGAGATTATGAATTCTCTTTCATCATGAAACCGATTCAATCTAATTTATAAACAGCAATAAATGAAGGGAGCTGTCCCCGCATTTCCATTCAAGAAGCGGGGACAAGTTCCTATTTTTACAAAAATTGGTAAAAAAGCATAATCACTATGCATATTTCGTTAAATAGCGGGTGCAAACTTTTATTTTATGTAGAAAAAGACTACTTTTATTGCCGATTTTTAAATCTAATTCAGGACTAATTGTAAAATCGTTTACCATAAAAACAAATGGCTACTAACAACAATTCTAATCGCTATCCTTCCGAAAAAGGGAGATTTTTCAAAGGAAAAACCTTCATTCTTTTGGTCGGATTACTTCTCGGGGCAGGCATTATGGTTGCCGTATATAAAACATCCGTCTATTTCTCTTCCGATGAATCTTGTATGATGTGCCATGTTCATCCTCATGCGGAAGACAGCTGGAAGCTCTCCAAACACGTAAATAACGGAAGCGGCGTTAAAACACATTGCGTGGCTTGTCACCTTCCGCCTCAAAGCGACACCTGGAATCATTATACGGCTAAAGCCAAATTGGGATTGAAAGACGTATGGTCCTTCATGACAAAAGACAGTGCGGATTTCGACTGGAACACCAAGTCGGAACTGGAACATGCCGTCAAATATATTCCGAACGAATCCTGCAAGGAATGCCATCAGAACTTGTTCCCGGAAGGGATTAACCAGGACGGCATTACTGCTCACCTTTATTATGACGAAAACGAAAAGAAACTGGATTTACAGTGTATCAGCTGCCACCTCGACGCCGGACACTATAATCCGGATTATAAACACGGCAAATTAACAGGTATTCCCGGAGCCGCCACGGCTACTGTTGATACCAGCCTTTATTTCAAGACGGCGACACCTGTCACATCTTTTACCGATTATACGGAACAAATTCCGGGTACGGCCGTTGCATTCAAAATGGTCGCCATTCCGGGCGGTACATTCAAAATGGGTAGCACCGATAAAGAACCGTTCCATAAGGCAGATGAAGCCCCGGTTCGAAACGTTACGGTCAGTCCGTTCTTTATGGCTGAAGTAGAAGTGACGTGGGATC
>OBAM01001561.1_pt1 | contig 14371 bp, 16 predicted proteins | sample 1517751 | NCBI WGS metagenome assembly OBAM01 (sample SAMN04571703, study PRJEB22368) | human gut metagenome | biome: human gut; material: stool | host: Homo sapiens | place: Luxembourg | collected 2012-10-18
CGTGTTGTACTTGCAAGAGAAATGAACATTCGTGAAATTGAAGAAATATGTCATAATTGTTCAATTGATATTGAAGTGTTTGTTCATGGTGCATTATGCATGTCATATTCCGGTCAATGTTTAATGTCATCAATGATTGCTAAAAGAAGTGGAAATAAAGGCGAATGTGGTCAACCGTGTAGATTGCCGTATTCTTTATTAGAAGATAATAAAATAATCAAAAAACAAAAATACTTATTATCACCAATGGATCTATGTACAATTGAAAAAGTACCTAAACTTATTGATGCGGGTATTAAATCATTTAAAATAGAAGGACGTATGAAAAGACCTGAATATGTTGGTGAAGTCGTAAAAGCATATCGTCAAGCTATAGATTATTATTTTGATCAAAAAAATTACACGCCTGATATTTTACAGATGAAAAAAGTATTTAATAGGGGATTTACACAGGGATTTCTATTTCAAGATTATCTTAATCTAGCACAAGATATACCTGGAAACCAAGGCATCAAAATTGGTAAAATGATTAATTATTCTAAAAAAAGAAAAATGCTGGATATTAAGTTATCAGATACTCTTTATCAAAATGATCGTATTTATTTTCCTAAAAATGATTTTACACGTACAATTACTAAATTATATAAAAATAATCGATTAGTTAATACTGCATATCAAGGTGATCTTGTTTCTATTGAAATGGATCAGTTATTGGATTTTCAAGATATTTATAAGGTTGTTGATGCAAAAATTGTTGAAGAAAATAGTAAATATATAAAAAATGAACATATTAAATTACCAATTCAAATGAAAGTTTTTGGGTTAATTGGTTTACCATTACAATTAACAGTGATTTATAAAAATAAAAAAATTAGTGTTAAAAGCGATCAATACATTGAAAAAGCGCAAAACGTACCTTTAACAAATGAAAGAATAAAAGAACAATTATCTAAATTAGGAAATACAATTTTTTATTTAGAAAAATGTTCAATACGTTTTCCAAATGATGGAATTGTTTCCATTAAAGAATTAAATAATTTAAGAAGGGTGGCTATTGATGAACTTGAAAAAGAAATGTTAGATATGTCTTTTAGAAAGATGAATGATTTAGAACAATTTAATTGCCTTTCTAAAAAAAGAGAAGATCATAAGAAAATAGCAATTCAAGTATCTGATATTTCTCAACTTGAACAGCTTGATTTGCATGGTGTTGAGCAAGTATTTGTTCCTTTTTACCAATATCAAGCGCAATGCGATAAATATATACCTTATGTGCCATTTTTATATGATGAACAAGATTTTATTGAATTTTTAAATAGTGTTTATTATCAAAAGTGTCAATCAATTCAAGTGAATGATTTTGGTGCATTGAATCTTGTTAATGATAAAAATATAGTCTTAGGATATCATATGAATATTACAAATAATAAAGCAATTCAAGAATTCAATTTACCATTTGTTATTTCTTATGAAGCATCGAAAAATGATATACAATCTTTTAAAACAAATCAGGACATTTATTTTACAGCTTACTCACAAATTATTAATATGAATTTAAAACATTGTATTATTTCAAATCATTATTTTTCTAGAAAACAAAAAGGCTGTCATTTGTGTAAACAACATCAATATTGTTTAAAAGATAGAAAAGAAATGAATTTTAAAATAGTAACAGATCAATACTGTAATAATTATGTTTTACATACGCATCGTTTTTACTTTGATAAAATCAATGATCTAAATGTGGATTATATTTTATTAAATTTTTTAGATGAAACATCTCAAGAAATTCAAACAATTGTTAATGATTATCTTAATATTACAAAACATTTATTATCTAAAAATAAGAATAATTATGATATTTTTCAAGGATATTTTACAAAATAAAAATAATTTTTATTAAATGTTTTTTTTAAAAATAATAATTAAAAAAAATATAATTGAATGTCTTTAATGAAAATGCTAAAATTTTTATATGGGAGGATTATTGTATGGCGATTGATACTGAATTAGCAAAAAGATTACGTTCATATCGTAATTTTAAACATTTAACACAAAAAGATGTTGCTACGCATTTAAATGTTCCTCATTCTGCAATTTCCGATATAGAAAATGGTAAAAGAGACATTACTGTTAGCGAGTTAAAAGTGTTTTCAAATTTATATGGTAGAAGTGTAGAAGAAATTATGAGCGGGAAAAAATATGACTATTATAATATTGCCAATATCGCTCGTTTACTTACTGAACTTCCTGATGATGATTTAAAAGAAATCATGTTTATTATTGAATATAAAAGAAAAAGAAATGAAGAACGTCATTTGAAATAATATTATTTTTGACAAGCAAAACGTTTAAATTCATTCAAAATATCTTGATCTTTATCAATTAAAGATTGGGGTATTTTTTTTTGTGTTCTTGAGTCAAAAAAATCAACATGAAGTTTATCATCAACAGATACAATAGCATAGCTTCCACATTGAGATTGCCCTCTATTAAACATAATACTACCAGGATTAATAAATATTTTATTCTTATATATTTCATAATGTGGGACATGTGTATGTCCATGAAAACAAATATGAATATCCGCTTTATTCATGTACTCAACTAAATAATCATATCCTGCATAAACATTAAATTTATGGCCATGTGTAATTAATATATTGCCTAATGCTGTTGGTAATGTTGCAGTTAAAGGGAAAAAACCTTGATCATGATTTCCATCTACAATAGCAGCAAATTCTTTTATAAATGGAGAATTTTTATCAAAACAACTATCTCCACAATGTATTTTTAGATCGCATTTTACATTTTCTAAAACTTTTTTTAATTCATCATCATAGCCATGGCTATCGCTTACCAAAAGTATCTTCATAAAAAACCTCCATTTTATCAATATAAATTATTATAGTCTAATTTTAATAAAAAATCTATTTCAAATCTATTTTCTGAAATGGAAAAAAAAGAGCGGAAAGGGTTTACATTTAAAGGGATAATTGATAAAATATATACAGGTTATAAATGAGAAGGAGTGTTAAAAATGAAACAAATTTTATTAGTTTGTTCAGCTGGTATGTCTACTAGTTTATTAGTAACTAAAATGGAAGGTGCTGCTAAAGATGCTGGATATGATGCAAAAATTTTCGCATTACCATTTTCTGATGCACCAAGAGTTTTAGAAGACGTTGATGTTATCTTACTTGGCCCACAAGTTAGATTCCAAAAATCTGCTATTGAAAAATTAGCTGCTGGACGTAAAAAAGGACCAATTCCTGTTGAAGTAATCGATATGAGAGATTATGGAACAATGAATGGTAAAGCTGTTTTTGAAATGGCTAAAAAATTAATTGGTGATTAATCACATAAAATAGTAAAAATTGGGGTTAACCCTTTAAAAAATTAGTTAAGGAAGGTATTTATTATTATGAAAAAAATTATGTTAGTTTGTTCAGCTGGTATGTCTACTAGTTTATTAGTAACTAAAATGGAAAAAGCAGCTGCAGCAATGGGTGATGAAGTTGAAATCTTCGCTTTACCAATTTCTGAAGGAGAAAAACGTGTTGGTGATGTAGATTGTATTTTACTTGGCCCACAAGTTAGATTCCAAAAAAATACTATTGAAAAAGCTATGGAAGCTGCTGGTGTAAGCAAACCATGTGACGTAATCGATATGAAAGATTATGGAATGATGAATGGTGAAGCTGTTTATAAAAAAGCTAAAGCTATGATGGGTGAATAATTCACTAGAGACGACTGTTTAACAGTCGTTTTTTATTTTAGTCTTTTTTAATTTTTTTTCATATGCTATAATATTCCAAAAGTATAAGGAGGATAATTATGGAAAAGGGTATTATTACTGTTGTTGGGAAAGATCAAGTTGGAATTATTGCTAAAGTTTGTACATATTTAGCTGATAACAAACTTAATATTTTAGATATTTCTCAAACTATTATTCAAGGATATTTCAATATGATGATGATTATTGAATTACAAAATGCAACAAAAGATTTTGGTGCTATTTGTGATGAACTTAATGAATTAGGAAATGAAATAGGTGTTAATATCAAGTTACAACACGAAAATATTTTTAATAAAATGCATCGAATTTAAAGGAGATTAGAATGATTAATTTATTTGAAGTTGCAGAAACAAATAAAATGATTGAACAAGAAAATTTAGATGTACGTACAATTACTATAGGGATCAGTTTATTAGATTGTATGGATCATGATATTGATGTTTTATGCAAAAATATATATAACAAAATAACAACTGTAGCAAAAGATTTAGTTAAAACGGGTGAAGAAATTGAAAAGAAATATGGTATTCCAATTGTTAATAAACGTATTTCTGTTACACCTATTGGTTTTGTAGGCTCTAATGCATGTAAATCAACAAAGGATTTTGTTAAAATTGCTAAGACTTTAGATCGATGTGCTGCCGAACTTAAAGTTAATTTTATTGGGGGATATAGCGCTATTGTTTCTAAAGGAATGACACCTGCTGAAAGACTTTTAATTGAATCTATTCCAGAAGCAATGAAAGTAACAAGCAATGTTTGTAGTTCAGTAAATGTTGGTTCTACTAAAACTGGAATTAATATGGATGCTGTTAAATTAATGGGTGAAATTATTAAAGAAACTGCTGATTTAACAAAAGAAAATGACTCAATTGGATGTGCTAAACTTGTTGTTTTATGTAATGCACCTGATGATAACCCATTTATGGCTGGAGCATTTCATGGTGTAAGTGAAGCTGATTGTATTATTAATGTTGGTGTAAGTGGTCCAGGAGTTGTGAAAAACGCAATAGAAAAATGTAAAGGTGAAGATTTTGGTAAATTATGCGAAACAATCAAAAAAACTGCTTTTAAAATTACTCGTGTGGGTCAACTTGTTGCTCAAGAAGCTTCAAAAATGTTAAATATCCCATTTGGAATTATTGACTTATCTCTTGCACCTACACCAGCTGTTGGTGATAGTATTGCAGATTGCTTAGAAGGTATGGGATTAAAGAGTGTAGGAGCACCTGGAACTACTGCAGCATTAGCAATACTTAATGATCAAGTAAAAAAAGGAGGCGTAATGGCATCATCTTATGTTGGGGGACTAAGTGGTGCATTTATTCCTGTAAGTGAAGATCAAGGAATGATTAATGCTGTAGAAAATGGAGCATTAACACTTGAAAAATTAGAAGCAATGACATGTGTATGTAGTGTTGGATTAGATATGATTGCTATTCCTGGTAAAACATCATCAGCTACTATTTCTGGTATTATTGCTGATGAAATGGCTATTGGTATGATCAATCAAAAAACAACAGCTGTAAGAATCATTCCAGTAACTGGAAAAGATGTAGGTGAAACGGTTGAATTTGGAGGATTATTAGGTTATGCTCCTATTATGCCTGTTAATGAATTTGATTGTTCAGAATTTATAAATCGTGGTGGAAGAATACCAGCCCCAATTCATAGTTTTAAAAATTAGAGGAAACTCTGATTTTTTAATATATAAAAAATATTGACGATAATAAATTTGCATTATACAATATTTACGTCACGGGGGTATTATATGGATTATATGGATAGAGAATTACACGAAGAATGTGGTGTTTTTGGGATAATTGGTCATCAAGATGCATCACAAATATGTTATTATGGATTACATAGCTTACAACATAGAGGTCAAGAAGCTGCTGGTATCTGTTGTGAAAACAATGGTAAAATGATTTTTCATAAAGGCGAAGGACTTGTTACAGAAGTATTTAACCAAGATAAATTAAAAGAGTTACAAGGTAATTCAGCTATTGGACATGTTAGATATTCTACTGCTGGTGGAGGTGGAATTGCTAATGTTCAACCATTTGTATTTAGAACTATGCAAGGATCTATGAGTATATGTCACAATGGAAACTTAGTTAATGCAAATATTCTAAAACAAGAATTAGAAGAACAAGGAAGCATTTTCTCTTCAACTTCTGATACTGAAGTATTAGGGCATCTTATTAAAAGACAAAGTGGACATATGATTGATAGAATATGTACTTCTTTAGATAAATTAGATGGTGCATTTGCATTTTTAATCATGGTTGATAATAGAATTTATGCTGCAAGGGACAAATATGGCTTACGACCTTTATCAATTGGAATTTTACCAAATGGTGCTTATGTGTTTGCATCAGAAACATGCGCATTAGATGTCGTTGGAGCAAAATTTGTAAGAGATGTTGAACCAGGTGAAATTGTTAGGGTAAAAGATGGAAAATTATTAAGTAAGATTTATACAAAAGATCCATTACAAGATAAAATATGTGCTATGGAGTATATTTATTTTTCAAGACCTGATAGTAATTTAGATGGTATAAACGTTCATACAACAAGAAAATTAGCTGGTAAGCAATTATATTATGAAAATCCTATCGATGCAGATGTTGTTATTGGTGTTCCAGATTCATCGATTTCAGCAGCAATTGGATATTCAGAAGCATCAGGAATTCCTTATGAAATGGGATTGGTAAAAAATAAATATGTGGGTAGAACATTTATACAACCAACTCAAGAAATGAGAGAACAAGGTGTACGAATGAAGCTGTCTGCAGTATCGGCAATTGTCAGTGGAAAAAAAGTAGTTATGATTGATGATTCAATTGTACGAGGAACAACTTCGAAAAGAATCGTAAGACATTTAAAAGATGCTGGTGCAACAGAAGTACATGTTAGAATTGCTTCTCCAGCTATTAAATTTCCATGTTTTTATGGTGTAGATACATCTACAATAGAAGAATTAATTTCTAATAAAATGAATGTTGAAGAATTATGTAAATATATTGAAGCTGATAGCCTTGCGTTTATTAGTGAAGAAGGATTAAAAAAATCTATTCATTTTTCAAAAGAACATACATGTGGGTTATGTATGTCTTGCTTTAATGGAAATTATGTAACTAATCTATATGATTCATTTGATAAAGCAAATAAATTTGAAAAATAATTTATTTTGATATTATTCAACAATTATTGATCATATTTATTGAAATATTTCAATTTTTACTGTATTCTTTAGATGTTGGTAGTAGGATCATCTTAAAATTAGAGATATCCTAAAAGAGCGATATTTATTGGTAATTTAAAATAACGAGGGGGTTTCTCATATTTTAATTATCAAATGATGTGGGGCAAAATTTGCCCCACGTTTCTTTATACATTAGAAGTCAATTTTGGAAATATCTAAATCTGATGATGTATCAACATCATCATTTTTTATTAGAGCCAGCTGTATATCATCTATTCGCTTAGAAATCGATGCCAGACTATTAAGAATATCTTCTAAAATTACATCTTCTTCGACAATAATTGGTTCATTATTTTCATCAATAACAAGTGTAAATACTTTTTTCATTTTAATTTCTGTCCTTTCTGATACATGTAAAATAGTATGTCGTATCATCATTTAAAGTGTAGAGAATACAATTACGGAATCTTTCCCAGTTCAGATAGCCATTCGAAGCATGTTTGATAAGTTTAATAGTCTTATTTCTGTTTTCAACGATGGTAGTGTTCATTCTTCTTTTTGATTTGTCATCTACAATGATAAAGCTAAGGTTGCATTTGGAGATTTAAGATCCTTGAGAACATTGGATACAGTAACAATAGAGAGTCTACCTCCAAAAAAAAGAAATATAATCAATAATAAAGGAAACATGAGAAGACGATAAAAAATCTTTATTTTTTAAAACATCAATGATGATATCAAAAGAAACAATAGAATAAGGAATCGTATCTTCAATCAGGACAGCATGGGTAGAATTACAAGATGGGCATTTAAGGCGTAATATTCTGATGGTATGATTTCGATCAAAGATATCGACATGGCGGTCATAGTAGGCATGAATGATCAAACCGTTGGAATGACAAGGAAAATGAAATGTTTTGTGGATTTGAAAATACATTTTAATCATTTGATAATTTAAAACAAGCGATGATAGATTATATTCATTATCATAATAATTTTAGAAATACAGTAAAGGGAAAAGGCTTAACTCCTTTACAAATTAGGAATCAAGCCTTATCATTAAGTTAATTATTTTTTGTCCAACAAAGTCGGTTCGGTATAATGCCCCTGGATTATTTATATCTTGAGAAATCCCCACGATTTTTTAGTTACTCTATTTATTTTTAATATTGCTTTTTATTTTAACAACATTATATACAAATAAATAAAATATATTTGCTCTCATTGAAATGATTTTTTATATTACTATAATACTTGTTGTTTTACTGCTTGGCATTCTAGATGTTAAAAATAGAAATCATTTAGTATAAGATTAAAATGTACGAATTGAAGTTGTTAATTTACAAATTATTATGTATGAAATCGAAAAGGGTAAGTTATTTATGAAAATAAATTTAATAGTTTTTGTTATAAATGATAATATTTGAAAACAAATTACAAAATTTGAATTCGAGTAGATTAAATTGCTTAAAAAATATAAACTTATTATAGTAGATAAAAGATAAAGGAGAATTTCAAATGAAAAAAATCATGTTAGTTTGTTCGGCTGGAATGTCGACAAGTTTATTAGTAACAAAAATGGAACAAGCAGCAGAAAAAGTAGGAGATGAAGTAGAAATCTTTGCTCTTCCAATGTCTGATGGAATTAACAGACTTTCAACTGTGGATTGTGTTTTACTTGGCCCACAAGTTAGATTCAATTTAGGAAAAATTAAAGAAGAAGCTGCCAAAGTCAATCCAGGACTTCCAGTAGATGTTATTGATATGAAAGATTATGGAATGATGAATGGTGAAAAAGTATACAATTATGCTAAAAAACTAATGGATGAATAAATTTTAATAAAAATACTATTATAATTTTTAAGATCTATTATTTATAGAAGGAGAATAATTTACATTTTGCATTTATTCTCCTTTTAAATTTTAACTATTAGCAAAGTAATGTAATTTGCCCAGAAGGCGTCGAAACAGAAGTTATGAATAGTTAAAAAATATTAGCCAATTTGGTGGGGGGTATAGATTATATAACTTTTAGGACTAATTTCAAGAATAAAAATCCCGTTCATTGAAAAATTAAAATAAAAGAATAAAATATAAGAGGAGTAAAAAGATTGCTCTAATTAGTTTATCGTATTACATAGAAAAGTAATCACAAACTTTCCAGGCTGGTGATTACTTTTTTTCTTTTCAATCTTTTAAACGTTTTAAACTTTTTAAAAATAAGAAAATAAAAACGACTTGCTTATTTTCCTGTTTTCAAAATATCTAATTTGTGGTAAAATTAATTTGCTGATGGCAAAAAACTAGTGTATTTAGCACTAGGATAGTTATCGTTTAAAATTAATTAAATCAAATTTGCGTCTAGTTTAAACAGCGCGAATATGACAAAAAAACTATATTAGAAAAAAATTCTCAATCCAAAATTTCGAAGTGTAGAATATATTATTGCCGTTAGCAAAAAGGACATTAAGTTGTCCTTTTTATTTTTGCACCTTTTTCTAATTTTTAACTTTTTGTTTTACATCCTTCTTACTATTCTACTTAAATTCATATTCTTTTAAATGAAGTCCATCAACTATTGTCAATTCAAAATACATTTCATAAAAATACTGATTAAAAATTATCATTATCATCTTATATCCATTTATATCAATTCTTTTCATTGTGTCAAAAACAATGTTTATTTTATCAACGTAATATACATCCTCTTTTTCAATATTTTCTTCAATATTATCTCCAACATTTTTATCAATTCTTACAATGTTTTCTACATTATTTTTCTCTATGTTTTCAAATACATTCTTTTCAAAAAAGTTTCACGACAAAGTCTTTTGAAATAACATTAATTTTGAAGGTTACTCTTATAGTATGACGAAATAATTTTGGATAGGTTACACTTTATTGGACAATTCTAAAGAGAACTGTTTATAATAAATAAAAATGAAATGAGGTAACCAAAATGGCAAGAAAAAGAAGAAATTACACTGATGAATTAAAAAAGAAAATTGTTGAATTGTATAATAGTGGAAAACCAAGGGCTGAACTTGTAAGAGAGTATGAGTTAACACCATCAGCTTTATCATCATGGATCAATAAATGCAATAATTCAGGTTCATTTAAAGCAGAAGATAACAGAACTCCTGAAGAAAATGAATTAATCAAACTTCGTAAAGAAAATCAACGATTAAAAATGGAAAATGATATTTTAAAGCAAGCAGCGCTGATTATGGGACGAAAATAAATATTATTTTATCCAATTCGTATAAATATCCAATCAGCGCGATGTGTAAATTACTCAATATTTCAAGATCATCTTTATATTACGCTAAAAATAAACCTGCAAAAAAAATATAACGCAGAAGAAAAACTAACACAACATATTAAAGAAATATTTAAAAATAGTCGTAATAACTATGGATCTAGAAAAATCAAAGTTGAATTAAAGAAAAAAGGAATTATAGCCAGTAAGCAACGAATTAGACGTATCATGAAGGAAAATGGCCTTGTATCAACGTACACAGTCAAACAATATAAAGTGCATAAACAGACATGCAATAACGATAAAATAGATAACAAGTTAAAACGAAATTTCAATCAAGAAGAAAGAATGAAAGTAATTGTAAGTGATTTAACTTATGTCAATGTTGCAGGAAAATGGAACTACATATGTTTAATGTTAGATCTATATAACAGGGAAATTGTAGGCTATACAGCAGGAAAACATAAGGATGATGATTTGGTTAGAAAAGCAATAACTACAATAAAATATGATTTAAATAAAATTGAAATATTTCATACAGACAGAGGAAATGAATTTAAAAATAATATTATAGATGAAGTACTAGATACTTTTAAAATAGATAGGTCACTTAGTGCTAAAGGATGTCCATATGATAATGCAGTAGCAGAAGCAACCTATAAGATAATAAAAACAGAATTTGCATTTAATAGAATATTTAATGATTTTGAAGAATTAGAAAGAGAATTGTTTGATTATGTAAATTGGTAAGGAGTGTGTTAAGTATGTTATCTAAAAGTGAATGTAGAAGTTATTTAAATGATGTTAAACAATATCTTAATCTTACTACTTTTTGTAATGAGTTAGGTATTGCAAGACCACATTTAACAATGTTTTTAAAAGATTATCATTATGATCATTATCTAAACGTAGAAAAGGCTAATTTATTAGTTGAATCAATTAAATCAAAATTTTAAAAGCAGTTTAAGAGTACTTCGCAATGTGTATACTCATGAAAGTGTTGCATTATTATTAGATATATATGCAACAATAATATCTATAGATATGTCTAAATATCAAATAGAATATTATTAAATAGAATAATTAAAGCTAAATAATGATTATAAATGTTATTTAGGAAAAAACTAAAAAGAAAAACATATAATGATATTTCATTAGTATGAGTATTGTTGTATGTTTTTTATTATTCTAAAGATAATTAATGAAAATCATTAGTACAATAATAGAAATTATTTTATAATGATATTAGAAAGATAACTTGATCATGATAAGAAAAGTGAGGACAACAATACTGGTTTTTATGGTTACTACAAGAGTTAACAATTACTCTATTAGTGGTTGATATCAAAAAAATTATTAAATCAATGTATTAATGTATCGTTAGGATTGCATGCGAAAGTATTTAATTGTGTCAATAATTATGATAAAATTATATTTAATAATGATATAGTGAGAGGTAGAATATAGTGAATATAGCAATTGTAGATGATGATGTTGATTTTTCTAGTGAACTTCAACAATATGTAAAAAAGTTTATTGAAAGATTGTACACTAGGTATGAGATTGATATTATAAATAATAATTTTTTTAATAATACTTTAGATAAAACCTATGATATTGTTTTTTTGGATATTGATTTAAAAGAAATAAACGGAATAAATATAGGAAAGAAATTATTAGTTTCTGAAGCGAATCCTATAATTATCTTTGTATCATCAAGAGATGATTTAGTGTTTTCGTCGCTTTCAGTTAGACCATTTTATTTTGTACGAAAGTCATATTTAAAACAAGATTTAGAAGAAATGTTTATTTTGTTAAAGACGTATTTAAAAGAAACAATGCAATTATTTACTTTTGATTTTCATGGAAGAAAAACAAACTTATTTTTAAAAGATATTTATTTTATAGAATCCAGTGGACATGATGTTACTTTATATACTAAAAATGGAAAATATTGCTATAGATCAACTATGAAAAATATCTTGGATAATTTGGGAACAGAAACAATTGTACAATTTCAAAAATCATTTTCAGTAAATTTAGATTATATTAAGGAAATAGAAAAAAATACTATTATTTTAAAAAATAATGAAGAATTTAATATAGGCAGAAAATTTAAAAATAATGTTATACAAAAATACAAGGAGCACTTTTTACGATGACAATATATAATTATTTTATAAATTTTTTAGAGGGTCTATTATTGAGTTCATTCATGGCATATTATTTCAATGTTAAAAGGAAAAAAATGTATATTTTAATAACAACGATAATTTGTTTTTTTGAAATATCTATTTCAAATTACTACAATACATTTGATCAGTTGTTGATATTTATTGTAATTGCAACATTATTTATTTCTTTATTGAAATTAAAAACAGAAAGTTTGTTTGAAAAAATTATTATTTGTTCTATAGCAGGAATATTTTTATACTTGGCAAACTTATTGTCAATGCTTGTTACAACTTTCATATTTAATATTAGCACATTAGAAATTTATACAAAAAATTATTATGTATTCTGTACAATATTATCTAAATTTATTTTGTTATGTTTTATAATATTCGCTTGTATTTTTAAACGACATTTTTATGATTCTTTAACAATGAAGAATGGATGGGCTATCCTATTATTATGTCTAACGATTGAATATACTATTGCTGTATTACTAGAAACGTTATTAACAGGTGCTTTTTCTACAAAAAAAGGTGTTTCATTAACAATATCCCTTATTGTTATAAGTGGTTTGTTTCTATTTATATTTAGAAAATTACAGACTGATAATGAAAAGAGACTTCAATATGAACTTAAACTTCAAAAGAATCATTTTAGTGAAGAAAATTATAGTAAAATGAAATATATGTATAATGAAATCATCGAAACAGAACATAGAATGATGTATATATTAATAGGAATAAAGAAATATTTAGAGTCAAACCAAATAGATAAAGCAAATTTTATGTTAGAACAATATATTACAAAAGTTAAGAGATTCTCAGCTACAATAAATACTAATAATCCATATTTTGACTTTGTTTTAAGTTCAAAAATACATGAGTTTATGTATGATGATATTTTTTTAAAAAACACGTTATTTATATGTGAAAATCCTATTTACGATACGAATGAATTTTGTGATTTAATTATTTACTTGTTAGATAGTTTTAAAGATAATTTAAATTCTAAAACAGGGTTAAGTTTAGGAATTCATCAAGAAAATAATTTCATAATTATGGAGATAATAGGTGATTTAAAAGAATATAAAATTACAGATACTTTATATAAAAAAATTGAATATTTTACAACAGATTACTCTTTAAAAAATGTGGCAAGTATTTATACATTGAAATTAGTTATTGATATTGATATTGAGTAAATATATAATTTAAAATAAAGAGGGGATTCTCATATTTTGATTATCAAATAGTGTGGCTTGAGTTCAGGCTCCATGTCAATAATGGAGAGGCTTAAGAGATAGCGAAAGCTATCTCTTTTCTTTACTCAAATTCATATGAAATTCTTAGATAAAGAAGAAACACCTTTCTTAAATTGTGATAGTGTTTATATATAGATATTACGTTTTGCAAGTTTGATCTTTTAACAAAAAATACATTCCTATGTTCTATCGTTTCTTATTATGCATAAGTAAAAGTTAAAAATTGATATTAACTATTTTTTTAAATTTTTGAATGATATTATTTAATACTAATAAAGTAAGTTATGCCATATTTAGGTTAGATGTGCCTAAATACATGTATAAAAATTTTCCTAATGTATAATTAATTTGAGAAAGGGAGATGGTATAATGAATAATTATATTATAAATAAATCAGTAAGAAATGACTATATAAAAGAAAAAGAACGATCGAGTTATCGATATGGAATGGATGTTTTAATTTTAAATTTGATACCAATTTTTATAATTTTAGTTATTTTAGTTGTAACAAGAAATATTGAATTTGCTATATTATTCCTATTATTTTTTATTCCTATATTGTTTATTTTTTCATAACTTTGTATTATGCTATTTATTTCTTCTGGTGATGATATTTTGGTTTCTTCCAAATATTCTCTGTAGTATTTTAAATAGAGCGCCGTATCCCGA
>OBAM01001570.1_pt1 | contig 14260 bp, 10 predicted proteins | sample 1517751 | NCBI WGS metagenome assembly OBAM01 (sample SAMN04571703, study PRJEB22368) | human gut metagenome | biome: human gut; material: stool | host: Homo sapiens | place: Luxembourg | collected 2012-10-18
TTTTACCCAGGTGCCGGAGATTTTTGCGATTTTTCCTCAGATTGTGCAAAATGTATTTGCTCAGAACTGCGTAGCAGTAGTCTTTTTAGTGGCTGTAATTCTCAATCTGGTACTGCCGAAAAATATGGAAGCAAAAGTTTGAAAATCTTAAAGACAAGTCGTTGTTTTTTTGATATAATGTTACTGCAAACAGAAATGATTACTTTTGGAGGTTATTAAATTATGGAACAGATTAAAAATCCTGTATTGCCGGGTTTTAATGCGGACCCGTCAATCATTCGTGTCGATGACACGTATTATATTGCAAATTCTACATTTGAGTGGTTCCCAGGGGTTCGCCTGCACGAGTCCAAAGATATGGTTCACTGGAAACTGCTGCCATCGGCATTGTCAACAACGACACTGCTTGATATGAAAGGAAATCCGTCTTCAGGCGGTATCTGGGCACCGGATCTTTCTTATGCGGATGGTAAGTTCTGGCTTGTTTACACAGATGTTAAAGTAACCGAGGGACCATTCAAAGATATGGTAAACTACATTACGACAGCAGAAGATATTCATGGTCCTTGGTCTGACCCAATTCGTGTGAATGGTGTTGGTTTTGATGCTTCGTTATTCCATGATGATGACGGAAGAAAATATCTCGTTCAGCAGACATGGGATCACAGAGAGTATCACCATGCATTTGATGGCATTACATTGACAGAATTTGATACAGATACGATGCAGTTAAAACCGGAGACAGCAAGAAATATTTACAATGGTACAGAGGTGAAATTGGTCGAGGGACCTCACTTGTACAAAATTAATGGATATTATTATTTGTTTGCTGCTCAAGGCGGAACAGTATATACTCATCAGGAAGTGGTTGCCCGTTCCAAAACACTTGATGAATTAAGTTTTGAGACAGAACCGGATGGTCCATTTATCACAAACTTTGATACACCATATTTGGAAATCCAGAAACAGGGACATGGCGCACTTGTTGATACACCAAGTGGTGAGTGGTATTATGCAAGTCTTTGCGGACGTCCATGGACTCATGAAAATCAGTGCTGCATTGACCCACGTGGTTACTGTACTCTTGGACGTGAGACAGCGATTCAGAAAGTATACTGGGATGAAGAAGGCTGGCCTCGTATTGAAGGCGGCCACGGCGGAAAGGTTCTTGTAGATGCACCGAAAGATGCAATTAAAACAGATGCACCGCTTGACCATTCCATGCATGATGAATTTGATACTGAAAAATTACATAATGAGTGGAATACCCTTCGTGTTCCATTTACGGATGCAATGGGAACGACAGGAGATGGCAAACTGACTCTCCGCGGACAGGGTTCTCTGAGCAATAAACATGAACTGTCACTGGTCGCAAAACGCTGGCAGGCATTTAACTTTGATGCTTCTGTAAAAGTAAGTTACAATCCATTTTCCTATCAGCAGATGGCAGGACTTACCAACTTCTATAATGACAAGCATTGGTCCTTTGCATTTATCACATGGAATGAGAAAAATGGACGTGTCATCGAAGTGGCCCAGTGTAACCGTGGCGGCTATACATCATTCCTCCGCGATGATGCAATTCCGGTACCGGATGGCGCAGATGTATGGTTCCGCACAAAAGTTAGAAAACAGACTTACACCTACGAATATTCATTTGATGGTGAGAATTACAAAGAAATTCCGGTAACTTTAGACGCATCCATTTTATCGGATGATTATGTACTGCAGAGCTATGGCGGATTCTTCACCGGTGCATTTGTTGGTATGGCATGTGTTGATTATGCCGGATACAATACGGTTGCAGAGTTTAGAAGTTTTGATTACAAAGAGTATGAAGACTAATTAGAAATTTGTAAAAGCGAGTCGGTCACAAAAATGCTGACCGGCTCGTATTTTTGAGAGGAGTCAGATATGCTTCGCATTGAGGATGAGTTAAAGAATAATCAAATATCCCGTTTCCAGCTTTTATATGGCGAGGAGCGATACATGGTTCAGTATTATCGGAATCAGTTGATTGAAAAACTATCGAATCCGGATGATGAGATGAACCGCACATTTTTTCGTGATAAACCGGAGCCATCCCAGATTGCCGAGGCGGCTCAGATTCTTCCATTTTTTGCTGAAAACCGTTTGATTGTTGTAGAGGACAGTGGGTATTTTAAAAGCAGCAGCGATATGGCAGATTATGTGGAATCATTTCCGGAGACCACTTATATCATTTTTGTGGAGCGCGAGATTGATAAGCGCAACCGTCTTTTTAAGTGGATAAACAAAAATGGCTGTGTGACCGAGTGTACAAGACAGCCGGAACATATGTTGAAACGGTGGATTGCCGGTTATATGAAAAAAGCAGGGAAAAGCATTTCAACAAAGGGTGCCGAGCGGTTGATTGAGCGAGTGGGAACGGATATGGAAATGCTCAGCAATGAACTTGAAAAATGCATCGGCTACGTAGGTGAAAGTAAATTGATTGATGTGCCGGAAGTAGATGCTATTTGTTCGGGAGTAACGGTTTCCAAGATGTTTGACATGATTGATGCCGTGGCACTTGGCGAGAAAAACCGTGCGATGAAATTGTACGAAGATTTGTATACCAACAAGGAATCGCCGATGTCTATTTTATTTATGTTTTCGCGTCACATCAACATCTTACTTCAGGTGAAGGAGTGTAAAAACCGCGGACTTCGCTCAGGAGAAATTGCAAAAAAATGTGGGGTTCCTCCGTTTACAATTCCTAAGTATGAAAAACAGGCGGCACTTTTCAAACGCAGTAAATTACTGGCGATGCTGCAAACCAGATTGGAGTTGGAAGAGCAGTTTAAATCCGGTAAATTGTCGGACCAGTTAGCAGTGGAATTGTTTTTAATTGAGGCACTTAATGGGGAGTAGAAAAGTTGTAATTTTCTATTGACAAATTACCTTATTCTGATAAAATGGAATATGTTGTGGAGACGTATCGAAGTGGTCATAACGAGAACGACTCGAAATCGTTTTGCCTTCACGGGCACATGGGTTCGAATCCCATCGTCTCCGTTTTTTATTCCCTCGCTGTGTGCGGGGGATTTCTTTTTTTAACAAATAAGTATATATACTTTTGGAAAAATGGTATATTAGGTTTATACTTTCTGTTTCATGCGGCAGAATATGCAAGGGGATGAGATATTTGAAACAATTGAAAAAAGGAAAAATAAAAGGTATTGTACGGGCTTATGGTTTTCCTATTTTATTTGGAATTATTTTTGCCTGTATGCTTGTTTATTTTGTGCGTCCTTCTCAGATAGAGGGGGAAAGTAAAGTGATTTAGCTGTCTGGTAAGGCAGAAAAACTTTGTTTCTTTCGCTATAATGTGGTATGATAATAGTAACATTATTTTGATGGGAGCAGGGGCTTCAGAACGGAGGTTGCTATGGATAAAGTGAAAAAGTGGGTTGTTGATTTGGCAGATCCTATGCTGAAAGCGTATATTAATTATGGACATGGGCTTGAGGAGGACGGCGTTTCGGTGACGGCAAAAGGCATTGAGTTTTTGGCAGAATTTGAACCTGGTCTGTATCCGATGTATGCGATTGAATTAAGAGAGTATGTGGAACATATGGGAATTGCAATTGAGGATGTTCAGGAAATTCATTTGGTGGCGGCTGCGTATGATGAAAATGAGGAAGAAATTGATTTTTCCATTGAATATGAAAAATGTGCACTTGTTTCTGAGGATGAATTAAATGGTTACAGTAATTCGGACATTTTACCAACGACAAATTATAAGGTTATTGGTTCAAAGGAAATTACAAAAATCAAGCTTATGGATTACAATGGATACAAAGCAGATGGAGTTTCTCTTTCGGATCATGAGCTTCACGATGCAGTGGGGATTAACATTCAGTTTACGAATGGCGAATTTAGCAGGATTCGTAAATTGATTCTTTTAAAAATGGAGTTGCTACTGCCGGAAGATGAATGGCCGGAGCATTTCCGGGAAAAAACGGTTAGACAGGAAACGATTGCGGAACCGAAAGTATTGGTTGCGGATTTGGAGGATAAAGACATTATTGGTTACATGAATCTTGGCAGTGGTCTTGTCGAGAGTGGCGTAAATAAACTCGATGGTCTGATGCTTTTTGAAAATGAATACGATGAGGAAGTTAGTTGTATGATTGCGATTGATTTCAGCCAGTATTTGTTAAAAAAGGGAATTCGTATACAGGATGTCACCTCATTTGAGATTCAATTTGGTGTATATGATGCTTCCGGAACAGAACTTGATTTTGAGGGGGATTATCAGAAATGTGCCTTTGTTTCTGCTGAAGCGCTGAATGGCTACAGTGATTCCGATATTTTAGATAAAGGAAACTATAAGTTGATTGGTTCGAAGAAACACACGGTATTTGATTTAACAGAATATAATGGTTCCATGCCACACAAACTGGAAGAGGGCGTCGGCTTTAACATTCAGATTCTGAATGGCGAGCGGAGTCAGACCAAATATGTATCATTAAATAAATTGAAATTTAACTATAACTAAAATTACAGGAATGTCAGCCAAAAAGCGAACATGAGACATTTGTAACCTTACCATTTTATGCTTAATTCAGTATAATGAAACGGATTTATATGAAATTAAGAAAGGAGATGGTTAAGGTGAATGATAAAATTTGTAAAGGAAGGAAATGTTTCATCGTTAGCATGCTTTTTATGCTGACATTCTTTTTCTCCATAGGGTTTATGGAGCAGTCATCAAAAGCAGACACAGTTAATTATTCAGAAGGTGATTTTTCCTATCAATTAACACAGGAAACAAAAACAGCAACATTGCAAAAGTATACAGGAATATCACAAAGTGTAACAATACCTTCTCGGATTGATTGGGATGGGGCAAGTTATAATGTTACTGTTATTGGACAGAATGCGTTTCGGGATAACACGACAATTACGTCCATAAATATTCCGAAAGGTGTTTTGGAGATTGATAATTATGCTTTTTATGGATGCAGTGCGCTTTCTTCAGTGAAACTTCCCACAAATTGCCAGCTTGGGAAATACATTTTCTATGAGTGTGATTCATTAAATGAGATATCAATTCCAGAAGGTACAACATCGATTTACGACACATATCCACTGGATGATGACAAAGAAGTGGACCAGAAAAATGATGGTGCCTGTCTTGCCGGAGGTGCAATTGAAAAAATTACATTTGAGTCCGGCGTTACAAAAGTACCCTCACATTTGTGTGAGGGGTTGACCCAGCTAAAAACAATTGAATGGGGCAATGTTGCGTCACTGGGATATCATGCGTTTAACCGCTGCGAAAGTTTAACCACGATTGAACTTCCGGAGAAGATTACAACATTACCGCGACTGGCATTTGGCGGTTGTAAAGCCCTTACAAGTGTTACGATAAAAGGAAAATTAACTTATTTGGGAGAAATGGCATTTAATAATTGTTCTAAAATGTCTAAGTTTACGCTAAAATATCCGGAGGAATTAAAAACCGTATATAAAGATGTATTTGCAAACTGTTCGGAGTTGACTGAACTGCCGATTGGAAAAGATAAGACACCAAATCTTACCTATATTGGTTCGAGGGCATTCCGTGAGTGTACGATTGATACGGTAACACTTCCGGAGGGCTTAACCTTTATTGGCTGCAGTGCATTTGCAGGATGTAAAAATTTGAAAAGTATTAATATTCCAAAATCTGTACAGCATATTGCATCGAATGCGTTTATGGACTGTGAAAAGTTAGACCATGTTGTGTTCCCGGAAGATGGGAAATTTACAGTATCCGCAGCAGATTATGATGGCACAAACCGTTATGAGAATGATGAGGATAAGTATTCCGGCGGTTTGTTCTGGGGATGTAAGTCTTTGAGTTCATTTACGATTCCGGATAGCTGGACGGCAGTTCCAGGGACTATGTTTAAGGACTGCAGTGCATTAACTTCAGTTCATATTCCGGATAACGTAACATTTATTGGAAACAGTGCATTTGGAGAAACAACAAATTTAACATCTATTTTACTTCCGTCGAAATTAATTTGTATTGATGGGCAGGCATTTAAGGGATGTGCCATTCGGAGTATATCACTTCCGAACGGTTTGACTCAGATTGGGTATCAGGCTTTTCAGGGAAGTGAATTGGAACAGGTTGTGATTCCGGATTCCGTTAAAATTCTTGGAATAACCAATTTAGCAACAGAAGGAGCTTTCGAGGATTGTGAAAAACTGACATCGGTTGTTCTCGGAGCGGGCTTACAAAAACTTGGCGGTAGTGAATTCCAAAATTGTACTTCGTTGGTTTCTGTTGATTTATCAAAGGCGGTCAATATAGAAGAAATTCCGCCATATACGTTCAGTGGTTGTTCTGCTTTAGAGCAGATTGTAATTCCGTCTCAGATTAAGAAAATCGGATATGGGGCATTTAGTAATTGTACCGGTCTGAAAGCGGATAAAGTTACGATGTCAGAGAATTTACAATCAATGGCAGGCTCAGTATTTTCCGGTTGTACGTCATTTACCGAATTACCGGATTTGAAATCGATGACCTCCATACCGGAATATACATTTTCGTACTGTACCGGACTTGTGAAGGTGGAAATTCCGGACCGGATACAAACGATTGGCGGGCAGGCATTTTATAATTGTACAAATTTAGTGGCGATTGGACTTGGAACCGGCTTTGATGGAACAAAACTGGAAACATGGGATACTTACATCTTTTATGAAATGCACAATCCATCGACGATTTATACGGCAACAAAAGAGCAGGCAGACTGGTTAACAGCAAACAAAACAGACCGGTATTTGTACAGTGATTACACGGATGTAAAAGTTGGAAAAGTGCCGGAAAATCTTGTGATTCCAACACCGAAACCAACGCCGACGCCGCTGGTAACACCTACCCCTACTCCGGTACCAAAGACAACACCAACACCAATTCCGACGCCGACACCAATTCCGACGCCGACACAGAAAACTTCGGTAACACCTGTGAAAACGCCGGATTCCAATGCAAAACCGACGGTAGCACCGGCAAATACAAACATGGCTCAAAAGCAGATTGTTCTGAAAGCACCGGTTATCAAAAAGGTGAAAGCAGGCAAGAAAAAAGTATCGGTAAGCTGGAAGAAGTCAGCACAGTCAATTACCGGATACCAGATTCAATATAGTACGTCCGCATCTTTCAAAAAAGGGAAAAAGACGATTACGGTTCCCGGTAAGAAGAAACAAAGCCGGACGATTAAAAAGTTAAAAACGAAAAAGAAATACTATATACGAATCCGTACGTATCAGGTAATAAACGGAAAGAAAACCATTTCAAAATGGAGTAAAACAAAGAAATTCAAAACCAAATAACGGTTGACAAATAAGCAGTTCTATTATACACTACCCGTGTAGTAAAACATACGACAAGGGGTGCTTTTATGATAGAAGTTGTGATTGCATTGTGCTATGCATTAGGAGCATGGTTTTATTCTATTTTGCGATATTATGATTTGTGGAAACGCGGGAAAGTACCGGTGGTCTTTTTCGCGTTTTTACATGTTTTTTCTTTAATAGTTGTGTTTCTTTTTGAAACCGGAATATCTGCAATGATTTCGGATGTAGTTTCCGTCATTATGCATGCATATTCTGTAATATATGGCAGTGTTATGATACTCACACCTATTTTGTGTTTTGTGCGTGGCATTGTTCGTTTTATCGGAAAAAAAGCAGGATGCAGCGGGAAAATATACCGCTTTTTCAATCATCCGACCAAATTGATTCTTGGCTTTTTTGTTGTTACCATGTGTGTCGGTGCTGTTATTTTCTGGAAAAGCCGGTGCATATCATGGGAGGAGACTGTCATTTTGCAGGAGGATAAGAAAGAGCCTGTTAAGGATACTTCCATTGTTTATATTTCCAATTGCTTTGTAGGCAGTGATATGACTGCTCATGCGTTTGATTCTTTGGTGGAAAAGGTGAATGAGAAAAAGCCGGATGTTATTTTATTTGGAGGAAATTTATTCGGTAGACATACAAATGAGGTAACGATAGATAAGACTCTTGCAAGTATCAAAAAAATGAAGGCGGCATTGGGCATTTATATGGTGGAAGGAAGTGCAGATTCTGCCCTTGTGGAGGAAAAGAAAGAAAAAATCTCCGGTGCAGGTGTGCATCTGCTTTTGGATGAGAGTGCAGTTTTACATAATGGGCTTCAACTTGTTGGCTGCCGTGCAGATGGCAAAACGAAAAAGCCGATGTCATATACCTTATCTCTAATCAATAAAGAAAGGCCAAGTATTGTACTTGCAGGAGAGGCGATGGAGGAAAAACGAAAGGAAGAAAAGAAGATTTCTCTTGTCCTTTATCCGAAAAAAATAACGGATACCGGTAACGGTGGAGCAAGTGGTGTAAACCAGATGTTTCCACGCAATGTACTGGCATCCGCAAAAATCAATTTCATGCAGATTAAGAAATAATTTGTCAGGCGAGCGGTTTTAAGACCTCACCAATTGGTTCGTGCAGGATAAGATTTGCACGATTATCCTTTGAAGTTTTATCCTTATTAATGAGTACCAGCTTATCGCCCTGATAGTAGTCAATTAACCCGGCGGCCGGATAAACAACCAAAGATGTGCCGCCGATAATCAGCAAATCAGCATCGCGGATATAGGAAATGGCACGTTCCATAAGCGGCATATCAAGTCCTTCTTCATAGAGAACGACATCCGGTTTTATGATGCCGCCACATTCGCAGTGAGGAACACCGTCCATAGCTAAAATATCTTCTAAAGAATAAAATTTATGACAGTGTGTGCAGTGATTTCGCAAAACAGAGCCGTGGAGTTCTAATACTTCCTTGCTTCCTGCCTTTTGGTGCAGACCATCGATGTTTTGTGTAATAACTGCTTTTAATTTGCCCTGCTTTTCCAAATTGGCAAGAGCAATGTGAGCGGCATTAGGATCGGCGTCAGGAAACAGCATTTTATCCCGGTAAAAACGGTAAAATTCTTCCGGGTTACGGATATAAAAACTATGGGACAGAATCGTTTCCGGTGGATAATCGTAGTTCTGTTTATATAATCCATCAACACTTCTAAAATCCGGAATTTTACTTTCTGTTGAGACACCGGCACCGCCAAAAAACACAATATTATCGGATTCATCAATCCATTGCAGTAGTTGTTCTTGTTCTTTACTCATACGTTAAACCTCCCTTTTGTAAATCCAATGACTATTTTTATCTTAGCATATTAGGGACGAAATGAAAAGGTTTTCGTATAAGAGGAGTAAATCCATTTGGACTGTTTTTTGATTTTACATCTCAGTCGGATTTGCAGTCTTTTTTTGCCTTTTTTTATCGTTGCTGCCGTATTTTTTTTGATTGTTTTCTTTTTCCATTTTCCCTTACCATATCGGTAGGAGATAATTGTCTGGTATTTTTTGCTCTTTTTTTTCCAGGTGACTTTGTATTTTTTCTTGCTTTTCTTTACCTTAACGCTATATGGTTTTTTCGGTTTTGACACAGACTTTTTAGCCGCCGGTGCAGGCGAATTAGAAACAGTCGGCGTACTTGTCGCAGCCGGTATGCTTGTGACTGTCGGTGTGCTTGTGGCAGGGATATCTTTGGCAAGCGTAACACAAAACAGGGTTCCACTGTCGTTGGAATAGTATAAACGCCCCTTGTCATCAGCTGTAATACTGGACAGGCAGTATTGTTTTGCCTGTGGAATATACAAAGTGTGAAGTGAGGCACTTGTTTTTCCTTCTGTATCTTTAAAAGCGTACAAACCACCCGGCAAAGCATTCATGGAGAAATAGACCGTTACTTCTCCGGTGGAAGAACCACGGGTTGAAACAAGAGGAGAAGATTTGACTTCAGCATTTTGAAATCCCTTTACCTGATAAATAGGTTTTAAAGTCAGAGCATCCATGATACAGACATAACCATATTGGTCTGCCATACATCCAACATATAAACGATTGTTATAAATAGTTGGAGTACTGGTGCAGGTAACAAAATTGGCACCATTCATAATTTTACCGGAGGAAACCTTCGTAATCTTTTGATTCCCGCATTGAATCTGAAATAATGTACCGTCTTTTGCCACGGTATAAAGGGCATCAGTTTCTTTGTGATAGGTCAATCCGGCGCGGATGTTTGCCGTAGTCAGAACAGCGGTATCATATACAACCGATTCCGTGAGACTGTGGCTTACTAAAATGCCGTTATCACCGGTGAAATAAAGTGCATCCTCATAGACAATGGCACCGCTCCAATAGTAACCGCCCGGATGGTCTTTATCTTCATAAGTCCAGACGGTTGAGCCATCTTTTGCATTCAGGCAGTAGAAGAGACCGGTGGTTGTACCATTTGACAAGACATTTGTCGTGCCGGCATAGAGATATCCATTATGATAAAAGGTAGTCGAAAGAGACTGTCCGCCAAACGACTCGCTCTGCCATAGGCTTGTCATCGAATTGATGTCAACACATTCCATCGTGCCATTTGCCAGCGGAATATATAAAAAATGCTCCTCAAGAAGCATATTGCAGACGCTGTCCATTTTTTCTTTTAAAGTAGTTTTTCTAAGAACCTGTCCATTTGCATAAGACAGTTCATAAAGGGTATTGGAATTTACGATATAGATGCCATTTGCCCCCATAATCGGAATTGAGTTGCATGAGAACCCCTTTGTGGAAAATTTGTTTGCCCAGATAGCACCGCAGTCAGCGGTATCCTCCGGTGTTACAGAGGATACCACGTTGGCACCATCCATTCCCTGCTCATTGCGAAAAGTCGAAAATGCACTAAGGAAGATGGCAGCGGTGAGTATCAGACATAAAAATGTCTTTTTCTTCATCTTATTTTACCTTGAATTTTACCGGTTTTGTTGCTTTACTGAAAGTAGCTTTGTCAGATTTTACAACATAAGCGGTCAGTTTTACATAGTATGTTCCTTTTGTTTTCTTAAAGGTATACTTTGTCTTTTTCGTATCGGTTACTTTTTTGTATTTACCGTTCTTTTTCTTGGAAAGTGCGATGCGGTATCCTTTTGCGTTTGCTGCCTTTTTCCAGGAAACAGTTACGGATTTTTTCTTTTTCTTTGACTTTTTCACAACAACTTTTACCTTAGTAGGTGTTTTTGCAACTTTTTTAATACCCTTGTCATCCGATGCCGGAGTTGGTGTGGCAGTCGGAGTTTTTGTTGGAACCGGTTTGCCAAGAGAATCTCCTGCCGGAGTAGCTGTTGGTGTAACGGTTGGAGTAGCTGTTGGTGTAACGGTTGGAGTAGCTGTTGGTGCGGTAACTGCAGCAAGCACTTTAACAATTCCGTATGGTCTGGAAATGTTGGAGTGTTTGTCGTCGCTGTCCAAACGGTAAGCGGAGAGTACATAAGTACCTGCTTTATCAAAGGAAAGAGTAGCAGTACCGTTTTCATCCGTCTGAACTAAAGAAACAGCATTTCCGGTGGTTGCTGTGCTGGCTTCGTTTTCATATTTTGCTGCTACAACAGTTGCGTTACTAATTGATTTAACAATCGGATTGTAATTCTCGTCGTAGCCTACACCTTTCAGTGATACAGTAGTTTTCTTGGAAACTGTTGTGTTCAAGGTGCTGTTTTCAAAATAACTGTAATTTGTTTCTACGTTATTTGGCCATGTGCCGCCGCCCCAAAGTCCATAGATGGTGACTGCATCATTATTCTTTAGTGAATAGGATCCCATACCGACACCCGGGTCTGTATTATTTACAGCATATCCCCAGTTTACGCCGTCCAAACCGTCAGAAGAAGCACTGCCGTCGGATTTGCCATCGATATTAATACCGGTAACGTACAAACCGTACTGGCTTTCACTTGCCGTAATATAATTTTTCATTGTTTCTGTTGTGGCACCTTTTTTCTCAGTAAGATACTTAGCCAGTGCATGAAGCGGGGTAAGTGTTTCGGTACTGAGGCCGATGCCGTAATCTTTTTTGTCTTCATCAGTCAGAGTAACTTCAACCGGTGTAACAAGTGTTTTATTATCCTGCTCAAGGCGAAGTGTTACTTTGACTGTATCCGCTGCTTTTGCTGCATAGCCATGAAAGACGCTTACCGTCATAACAAAGATTAAAAGAACGGATAAAAGTTTCTTTTTGTTTTTCATAGAAAAACCTTCTTTCTCGCGTATCGCGTATTTTTGTTCTGGTATTGCGATAACATAAGAAAAGTCCTGTATTCCCGAAAAAAGGGCATACAAGGACCTGTGATGACTAGAATGAATAGTCAAAACATTTCCTCTCCCTCCGAAAGGTCACATTTCACACCATAAGGCAGGTCTTCCGACTTAAGGTTCATCTGGAAGGTTTAACCAATCTTGTACGCCTTCCCGGCATATGCCAGTGACATTTATGTACAAGCCATCCCCTAATACGGCAGCGGGGGCTGCGGCGGATTCACACCGTCTTCCCTATTAATCTTGAAAGAACCTCATGGTTACTAATATTATTTATACCATCGCAAGATATTATACCAACGCTTGACAGATTTGTCCATTGTTTGTTACTCTGTCATATAAGAAGTTTTTTGGGAGGCTTTCAGATGAAGTGGAATCAAAAAGGAATTATCGCCTGCGTGGTACTGTTTTTCGTTATCATCGGGGCGTTAGTGATACAGGGCATACAAAAACCGAATAAAGAAGTAAACCCACACTATGCTTCCGAAGAAGATGTAGTTTCTGTGGAAAAAAAGGAGACGGCGAAACCGGAATCAACAAAAACGGTAGAGCCAACAAAGACTCCCAAGCAGAAAGCGGCAGTAAGTACAAGTACGCCAAAAGAGAAAATCAAAGGGAAAAACACAGACAAACCAACTGCTAAGCCGGCGGCTGTGACTGCGCCGAAAAAGGATAAAGGAAATAAAACAGAAAAAAAATCCGGGAAAAATGTTACAAAAAAACCGGTTTCGACCGAAAAACCAGTCACTGTAAAACCGACCGTAAAGCCAACGGAAAAACCGAAGAATGAAGTTTCTTTTGAAATTGAGTGTAAGAAGATTTTAAAGAAAAAAGAGTTGTGGAAAAATGGGTTAGAAGAGGTGATTCCTGCATCCGGAATTTATTATTCCGGTAAATGTTCCTTCACGGAAAAAGAGTCCGTGTATGATATATTGAAGCGAATTACAAAAGAGAACAACATTGCTTTAGATAGTGAGTATACGCCGATGTATGGCACGTATTATGTGAAGGGAATTGGCGGTCTGTATCAGTTTGACTGTGGCAGCGAGAGCGGTTGGATGTATTCGGTCAATGGCAGGACGCCGAATGTGGGAGCGAGTAACTATCAGGTATCAAATGGCGATGTAATTGTATTTTATTATGTTTGCGAGTATGAATACTAGAGGAGGAAACCATGAATGCGATGGCACGAAGGCATCCGGCCGTTTTGTTTGCATATTATATCATGACACTGGTTCTTTTGATTGTGGCAGGACAGCCACTTTTATATGGACTGCTGTTATTACTGATGGGAATTGATGTTTCACTGAATAGAGGATTTATGAAAATGCTTAAATCCTTTGTGGGAAGTCTTACTGTGGTGGCACTTTGTGTGGTTGTGAATCCACTGCTCAATCACCGTGGTATGACGGTACTTTTCTATTTGAATGAGAATGCCGTGACAAAGGAAGCGGTGCTGTATGGCTGTTATATGGCGGTTGTTTTGTTAGGAACTATTTTTTTGTTCTCTGATTTTTCATATGTGATGACTTCAGAAAAGATTATGACGATGTCAGGAAAAAGATTTCCATCTTTTTCGTTGCTTTTTTCCATGATTCTTCGTATGGTGCCTAAGGCAAAAAAAGATTTTTCACAGATGATTTCACTGCATGGAAATCGTCCGCATGTGTGGTCTGCACTGCTTGGTAAAACGATGGAAGATTCGGTAGAACGAAGTATGGCAATGAAAGCGAAGTCGTATGGAAAAAAGGGGCGCACATCGTTTTATGCACGTAAATGGAATATGGGAGATTATGTATTTTTTGCGATTGTATGTATGATGAGTGTTTTTGTGATTGGAAAACAAATAATGGCACCTGCGCCGGTTTGGTTTTTCCCAAGTATACACATGGAATTTTTGCCGGCGTGGGAGATTTTGATTTGGATTTTATATCTTGGCATCCCGATTTGGATGAACGGAAAGGAGGAAGCAGCATGGCTTTTATCGAGGCGAAAGATTACCGGTTTTTCTACCCGGATGAAGTAACACCAGCGGTTTCGGTGGAACAGATGGAAATAA
>OBAM01001579.1_pt1 | contig 14187 bp, 12 predicted proteins | sample 1517751 | NCBI WGS metagenome assembly OBAM01 (sample SAMN04571703, study PRJEB22368) | human gut metagenome | biome: human gut; material: stool | host: Homo sapiens | place: Luxembourg | collected 2012-10-18
TATTTTTACTTCAATAGCCATTACTATTTTTTGTGCATTTGCACTTTTTTATGTAGCAATTATAGAAGATATGCAAAAAGGATACCTACATCATGTACTATAACACGATGTAAATATCCCTTTTTCTTGATAGCTACAACACAAATAGATAAACTCTCAGAAATTAATCAAGCTTTTCTCCATATCTATAATTTGACGTAGATTCCAAACACCACAAATCTTCTCCGTATGGAATATCCAATGTATGGTTCTCGCTTAACACATATTCTTTGCCATTAAGCTTAAACACACTTCCCGGCTCATAATTCATAAGCTGATACCCTGTCGCTTAGCCCGCTGTTGCGGCATTCCATGATGAGTCGGTATTGCTCATCAGCAGTTCGTTTTACGGTCTGCATAAGTGTAACCTCCATAATTGTAGTAAAATACTGGTCTACTGCTAAATCCTAGCGCCGGATCATAGAGTAAAATGCTGGCATATGTGATTACTACTATTATGGCAAATATATGACCAAGGGAACATATACCCTTATATTAGGGGCTTACGAACGGGTGTGCAATCTGTCAAAACACCTCCAGAAAACACACCCATTAACAATATTCATTATGTCTATGCTCGATCTCTTAATACCAACCGAGTATTATAAATTGAGGTTCATCAATGCTAATTTCCGATTTTTTCAAGCTATAGGTTACATCATCAAAACTAATTGATTTATCATTTGTTAAAACAACATACGTAACCTGCTTTTCACCTTCAATACCTGAAACCTCTATTTTATAACTATAATTTAAGTCTTTGTAAGTATATGTTCCATCATCGTTAATAACATAATCTACCTCTAATTCTTCAAAATCAGTTTGTTTTTCAATTGACGATGGTCCACAACCACTTAAAATATTAATACAAATTAATCCAAACATAATAGCAATACCAATTTTTCTTTTCATAATAGCATTCTCCTTGAATTACTATGGAATATACGCTTGTATTGAAGAAGAACCATAAAACTCTCCATTTCTGATATGGTTGTTGTATACACACCATAATGTCCAAGTTTTGAAGTACAACTTGTTGCACTGCCGTTTATCTGTTTTGTTGAACTTTTTCTTTGTTTCCTTCATCTGCTCAAAGGCATTATCCACCTGGCAGTTTATGGCTGATACAAGCCTGCCATTCTGTGTCTTTTCCGGAACAGTAATATATTCAAGTGCAGACTTCAAATGCTTTCCATGAAAACTGCTTCCGCAATCCTTCATATGAAGAATCTTACTGATTGCCAAGCCGCACCACCACCTCTTTAACTGTATTGTTGAGTTTTTTCATATATGCGATAAGCTGCTGTCTGTCCTCTTTTGAATACAACTCATAATTGGGATGATGCACAATCTGGTTGATATTCACACCGATATGATTTACCTCATTTATCAGCTGTTTAAGCTCTTGTCTGATTTCCGGGTAATCGTTTGGCGTCTGGCTGATTAAAAGCCTTAAATATTCTGCCTCATTCATATGAAAAGCCTCTGCTTTTTCAGACAGAAGTCTGCTTTCAGCTGGTGTAAGTCTCAGCGTCTTTTTGACGCAATGAATCTTATCTGCCATTATCTGGCACCTCCCTTAACAGGCTCAGACCGGATAGAATCTGTAAGTTACTTAACAGACTGGTCAATACCAACAAGTCCAAGTCTTTCAATGAAAGCATCTGCAAGCTGTACGGCAAGGGCTTCTATCTCTGCCGGGTATTTTGTCTGTTCAAACATCTTATCAAGTCTTATTTCATCCTGCTTTAAGCTTGCGAGCTTCACTTCCTGCGAACTCTTATCCTGTCCTTGTGAATGTTTGGATTTCGGTTTGATTTGTCAGCGCTGCCTTATCATATACCGATTTTAGGTATAAAAAAATAAGGACTAAATTAGTGCTAACCCCTTGATTTTACTGGGTTTCTCTAACTTCGTCCTTATTATAACATGGTCATCCTGAAAAGGATGAATATATTCAAATTCTGCGTGAAATTCAATAATGTCTTCAACCGTCACATTATCCTTTGCGCTGTATATATTTTTCATCCCTTAACAATTGCAGAATTCTGTTATCCGCCTCAGCACACCGAGGATGTTCCGGCACAGCTTTCAGAATGTCAAATATCTTCTCCGGCTTATCGATAAAACATCCGGCTCCCAGCTTTTCCATGTCCGCGCGCTTCCTGAAGCCCCATTCAACCATAATAAGCTTCATTCCGGAATTCTTCGCGGTCTCAATATCGACCTCTGAATCCCCGACATAAACTGCATTTGCGCGGCTTCTGTTAAGCCGGCACAGTGCTTCATTCACCATATCTGCCTCCGGCTTCTTTGCCATGCTGGGATTATCGCCGACCGCAAGCGGAACCAGCTCACTAAAGAAATGCTCACATAGGCTCTGTGTCGCACTCTGAAGCTTGTTCGACACAACTGCGACCTTATATCCCTGCTCCTTTAGTTCGGTGAGCATATCAACAATTCCCGGATATGGTCTTGTGTGGTCAAGATTATGGACTGCATAATGCTTTTTAAACTCCGCAAATACCTTGTCGAAAAGCTCCTTGTCCGTTCCCGGCACAACCGCGCGCTCTATGAGCTTAGCGACACCATTTCCCACGAATGCCGTCACTTCCTCAAGCGTTCTTTCCGGCATTCCGTACTGTTGTAAAGCGTAGTTGGTGCTTGCTGCAAGGTCCTCTATGGTGTAGAGCAGTGTTCCGTCAAGGTCGAAGATTACGGTATCGATTTTCCCGGCAGCGATACTTTTCTCCGACATGTCATCAGACTTTAATTTAACGTCCTTTGATACATCTGCTTGCATGCAGCTTTCCCTGTCACCATCTTCTTCAGACAGCTTACATTCTGATATACTTTCCTGTGCCTCATTGCAGGCTTTATCTCTAAGAAAAATATCCTCGAGCTCACTAAACTTGTCTATGCTTCTCCAAGGCTTCTCAACCTTTCCAAGTCCATAGGCGGCATACACGATAGGTATTCCTGCCTTCTCACAAGAATCTGCATCGCCCTGCGTGTCACCTACATAGACCGCATTTTTAAGATTATTTCTCTCAATAATTTTTCTTATTGTCACATCCTTCGACGCATTCGTATCACCGAAGCACATCCAGTCAGTAAAATATTTCTGAACATCGTGCACCGCAAAAACCGTATCTATATAACCTCTCTGCGCGTTGGTCACTATAAACAGCTTATATCTATGTGACAGCTTTTCAAGGGTCCTGTCAACACCCTCATACAACGCCGGTGCGTATCTTATAAGATATTCTTTCTGTCTCTTATAGATTACACCTGTTATCTTCTCGTATTCTTCTTTCGTGCTGTTCGGATAAAAATGGAAAAATATCGTATCCATCGTCTTTCCGAACATAGCTCCAAGGCTCTTACCGTCAAAATTAATCTCCCAGTCAGTAAACTCCGTGATGACATCGCGCCACGCATGAGCTACCGCATCCCTCACATCCCACAGAGTACCATCCACGTCAAATATTATACTGTCGAACTTATTATAATTATAATCGCCCATTATCTTCACCTTTTTCTTTTCACCTTTTTATTTTCATTTCTAACTATTCATAAACATGCAAAACTGTATTCTGCGATTGCTTATTCAGGCAGATAAACTGTTTTATATGGCAGTGTGACCACATAGGCAATAGAAAAGCCTCATAGAGACGGTTCTGGGAATGTGGTTCTGAATAGTTACTCTTATTTTTGTTTTCGCTTATTATACCACATGGAAATTGGTATTACCATTACAGAAATGTTATTTTGATATTTGGCAGACATTTTCGCACGCTCAGGCGCTGCTCTTGTGATTTTCTCTGCCCACATCATTATATTTGACATGCTTTGGGCAGACTTTTCTGCACGCTCAGGCGCTTCTCCTGTGATTTTCTCTGCCCACGGCATCGTATTTTACATGCTTTGGGCAGACTTTTCAGCACACGCAGTCGCTTTTCCTGCGTTTTTCTCTGCCCACGTCATTATATTTGACATGCTTTGGGCAGACTTTTCAGCACACTTAGGCGCTTCTCCTGTGATTTTCTCTGCCCACGTCATTATATTTGACATGCTTTGGGCAGACTTTTCAGCACACTTAGGCGCTTCTCCTGTGATTTTCTCTGCCCGTGGCATCGTATTTTACATGCTTTGGGCAGACTTTTCTGCACGCTCAGGCGCTTCTCCTGTGATTTTCTCTGCCCACAGCATTATATTTGGCATGCCCTAGGCAGACATTTTCGCAGATATGGCAGGAATATACGCTTTCTCCCCCAGCTCTAAACAATTAAAATTATTTTTTCATAAATTAAGCTTTATTCCTTTGTCACTTTAGCTTATAATGTAATTACTAAATTTAGGGAGGAAATATCATGCCAAAGCTTAAGGATATTGATAAGGTACTTATTATTGGTTCAGGACCTATTGTGATAGGTCAGGCCTGTGAGTTCGATTACTCGGGAACACAGGCGTGTAAAGCACTCAGAAAGCTAGGTTATAAGATTGTTCTTGTAAACTCTAACCCCGCAACAATCATGACCGACCCTGAGACTGCAGATGTCACCTACATTGAGCCTCTTAATGTTGAACGTCTTGAACAGATTATCGCCAAGGAACGCCCGGACGCGCTGCTTCCGAATCTCGGCGGTCAGTCAGGTCTTAATCTCTGCTCAGAATTATACAAGGCAGGGGTGCTTGACAAATATAATGTCAAGGTTATCGGTGTACAGGTGGATGCCATCGAACGCGGTGAGGACCGCATTGAGTTCAAAAAGACAATGAATTCCCTCGGCATTGAGATGGCACGAAGCGAGGTTGCCTACTCTGTTGATGAAGCACTCGCCATAGCAGACAGGCTCGGATACCCGGTTGTTCTTCGTCCGGCGTATACAATGGGCGGTGCAGGCGGCGGACTTGTATACAACAGGGAAGAGCTTCAGACCGTATGTGCAAGAGGTCTTCAGGCAAGTATAGTCGGCCAGGTTCTTGTGGAAGAGTCCATTCTCGGCTGGGAGGAGCTTGAGCTTGAGGTTGTACGCGACAGCGAAGGCAATATGATTACAGTATGCTTTATTGAGAACATTGATCCGCTCGGTGTGCATACAGGCGACTCCTTCTGCTGCGCCCCTATGCTCACAATATCCGAAGACTGCCAGAAGAGACTGCAGGAGCAGGCCTACAAGATTGTTGACAAGGTTCAGGTTATCGGCGGAACCAATGTACAGTTCGCACATGACCCTGTAACAGACAGAATAATAGTCATCGAAATTAACCCACGTACATCACGTTCTTCAGCACTTGCTTCCAAGGCAACCGGTTTTCCTATTGCGCTTGTCTCAGCAATGTTGGCGGCAGGTCTTACCCTGCACGATATACCTTGCGGAAAATACGGAACTCTTGATAAGTATGTACCGGACGGCGACTATGTGGTTATCAAGTTCGCACGCTGGGCATTTGAAAAATTCAAGGGTGTTGAAGATAAGCTCGGAACACAGATGAGAGCTGTCGGCGAGGTCATGAGCATCGGTAAGAACTATAAGGAAGCCTTCCAGAAGGCAATCCGCAGCCTTGAAAACGGCAGATACGGTCTTGGACATGCCAAGAATTTTGACACGCTCTCCAAGGAAGAGTTATTGAAGAAGCTGGTTACACCTTCGAGCGAGCGTCACTTTATCATGTATGAGGCTCTCAGAAAAGGTGCAACGGTGGATGAGATATATGAGCTTACCAGGGTTAAGCATTATTTCATATCACAGATGAAGGAATTGGTTGACGAGGAGGAGGAGCTTCTCAAGTTCAAGGGCTCACTTCCATCGGATGAGCTTCTCACCAAAGCAAAAAAGGATGGCTTCTCAGACAAATATCTTAGCCAGCTTCTTGATATCTCTGAGGATGATGTGCGCAGCAGACGTACAAGCCTTGGCGTTAATGAAGCCTGGGAAGGTGTGCATGTATCAGGAACCGAGAACAGTGCCTACTACTACTCGACCTACAACGGCGAGGATAAGAACCCTGTTTCAAATAACAGGAAAGTCATGATTCTCGGCGGCGGTCCTAACAGAATCGGTCAAGGTATCGAATTTGATTACTGCTGTGTTCATGCCTCCCTTGCACTCAAAAAGCTGGGATTTGAGACAATTATTGTAAACTGTAATCCTGAGACGGTATCGACTGATTATGATACCTCGGACAAGCTCTACTTTGAGCCGCTTACACTTGAAGATGTGCTGAGCATATATAACAAGGAGAAGCCTCTCGGCGTAATCGCACAGTTCGGTGGTCAGACACCTCTCAATCTTGCGGCTTCGCTTGAGAAAAACGGTGTGAAGATTCTCGGAACCTCACCTGCCGTAATCGACCTTGCAGAGGACAGAGACCAGTTCCGCGCCATGATGGATAAGCTTGAAATTCCTATGCCTGAATCAGGCATGGCGACAACCGTGGATGAAGCCATCAGCATCGCCAACGGAATAGGCTACCCTGTCATGGTTCGTCCTTCATACGTTCTTGGCGGACGCGGAATGGAAGTGGTATATGATGACGAGAGCATGAGCGGCTATATGAAGGCTGCTGTCGGTGTAACACCTGACCGCCCTATCCTCATTGACCGTTTCCTCAATAACGCCATCGAGTGTGAGTCCGATGCCATAAGCGATGGCACACACGCATTCGTTCCTGCAGTAATGGAGCACATCGAGCTTGCCGGCGTACACTCAGGAGACTCAGCCTGCATCATTCCATCTGTACACATTTCAGAGGAAAATGTACGTCTTATCAAGGAATATACACGCAGAATTGCCGAGGAAATGCATGTAAAGGGTCTTATGAACATGCAGTATGCCATTGAAAAAGGAAAGGTATATGTGCTTGAGGCTAACCCAAGAGCTTCCCGTACAGTACCTCTTGTCTCAAAGGTCTGCGATATAAGAATGGTTCCTATCGCAACGGATATCATCACAAGCGAGCTAACAGGAAGACCATCTCCAATCCCGGCAATGAAGGAAAGACACATTCCATACTATGGTGTGAAGGAAGCTGCCTTCCCATTCAATATGTTCCCGGAGGTTGACCCAATACTCGGACCTGAGATGCGCTCTACAGGTGAGGTGCTCGGTCTTTCATCCCACTATGGTGAAGCCTTCTACAAGGCAGAGGAAGGTGTATCCTCCAAGCTTCCGCTTGAGGGAACAGTCCTCATCTCTGTTAACCGCAAAGATAAGGAGGAGGTTGTCGATGTCGCAGGAAGCTTTGTAAACGATGGCTTCAAGGTTCTCGCAACAGGCGGAACCTATGACCTTATCGCCGAGGCCGGTTTACCTGTCACAAAGATTAAAAAGCTCTACGAGGGTCGTCCTAACATACTCGACGCCATAACCAACGGCGAGATTGATTTGATAATCAACTCCCCGGTAGGAAAGGAAAGCGTGCATGATGACAGCTACTTAAGAAAGGCTGCCATCAAGGCAAGAATACCTTACATGACAACCATGGCTGCGGCAAAGGCAACCGCTGAAGGAATAGCCTATGTTAAAAAGAACGGTTCGTCTGAGGTAAGGTCACTTCAGGAGTTCCACAGCCTTATCACGGATAAATAAAGCTTAAAATAACACCTAACTTCAGACATAGTCAGACAGACAACAAAAAAAGGACAATATCATTCAAAAAAGATAATTTAATCTGAATGATATTGTCCTTTTAATATTCGGAAACCGCTACTTCCTCATGCTTTTCGGGTTCCAAGTTCAAAAGCCTAATCGTATAAGCACGAACGGCTTTTGGAACTTTTGACCATGATATTTTCTTATTTTTATACCCTGTAATAGGAAACCAGAATTATATTTTCAAACCAGCAGTTACCAGTTACTGCTTATCTGTTTCCGATAGTCGCAATATCTATAGGAGTCATGTGCTGCTTGTCCTGAACCTCAAGGCTTGTGATGAGCGCATGAGCCGTATCAAGTGATGTGAGAACATTGACACCTGTCTCGATTGCATGACGGCGGATTAAGAAACCGTCACCGCTGTGCTCAATACCGTTAGACGGGCTGTCTATTACAAGGTCGATCTTGTGCTCGAGAATGAGGTCGAGAAGTGTCGGTGCCTCCTGCTCAAGCTTGTTGACCTTGATTGCATTTACACCTCTCTCGTTCAGATACTTGGCTGTTCCGAGAGTTGCATATATCTTGTAGCCGAGCTTCTCAAAACGCTGTGCTATGTCAACAACATCCGGCTTATCCTCATCCTTGACGGTAATGATAATCTGTTTGTGCTTCGGAAGATTAACCCCGGCACCCTGGAATGCCTTGTAAAGAGCCTCATTGAACTGCTTAGCAATACCAAGACACTCACCTGTTGACTTCATCTCAGGTCCGAGGCTTATGTCAGCGCCTCTGATTTTTTCAAATGAGAATACAGGCATCTTAATTGCGATGTAATCTGCCTTAGCCTGAAGTCCCGGTGTGTAACCCATGCTCTTTATTGTGTGACCTGTTATTACGCGGGTTGCGAGCTTAACGATAGGAATTCCCGTAACCTTGCTGATATAAGGAACAGTTCTTGATGAACGAGGATTAACCTCGATTACATACACCTCGTCATGGCTTACAATAAACTGGATATTGATAAGTCCCTTTACATGAAGGGCTCTTGCAAGCTTACCTGTGTAATCCTCAAGCGTTGCGATAACCTTATCGTTAAGGCTCTGTGCAGGATATACCGAAATAGAGTCTCCTGAGTGGATACCCGCTCTCTCGATATGCTCCATTATACCCGGAATAAGGATGTCCTCGCCATCACATACGGCATCGACCTCTATTTCCTTTCCGACAATATACTTATCTACAAGTACAGGATGCTCCTGAACCTGTCTGTTGATGATATTCATAAATTCAACCACATCATCATCCGATACCGCAATCTGCATTCCCTGTCCGCCAAGTACATAGGAAGGTCTTACAAGTACAGGATAACCAAGCTCATGAGCAGCATTTAATGCCTCATCAACGGTAAATACTGTGTGTCCCTTCGGTCTTGGAATAGCACACTTTTCAAGAATCTCGTCAAAAAGCTCTCTGTCCTCGGCAGCGTCAACGTCCTCTGCACTTGTTCCGAGAATAGGAACTCCCATCTCCATAAGGCTCTTGGTGAGCTTAATCGCCGTCTGTCCACCGAACTGGACTACAGCTCCGTCCGGCTTCTCCAGCTCAACGATATTCTCAACATCCTCCGGTGTGAGCGGCTCAAAGTAAAGCTTGTCCGCAATATCGAAGTCCGTACTTACAGTCTCAGGGTTGTTATTTACAATGATTGTCTCATAGCCTTCCTGCTTGAATGCCCATGTGCTGTGAACCGAGCAGTAATCAAATTCGATACCCTGACCGATTCTGATAGGACCTGAACCAAGTACAAGAACCTTCTTCTCAGGATGTGTCTTTATGACCTCATTCTCACTCTTAAAGCATGAATAATAGTAAGGTGTCGTCGCCTCGAACTCTGCCGCACAGGTATCAACCATCTTGAATGCCGCATGGATGCCGTACTCATTTCTGAGTGCCTTGATATCTTTTGTGGTCTTTCCGGTAAGTTTTGCAATCACATTGTCAGGGAACTCAATTCTCTTAGCCTCTAAGAGAAGCTCCTTGGTAAGCGGCTGTGTCTTAAGGGCATTCTCCATCTCAACAAGAATTGCAATCTTATCTATAAACCATACATCAATCTTGGTTATAGCATGGATTGTCTCGTAGGTAACTCCTCTTCTTATCGCCTCCGCAATAACGTAGATTCTTCTGTCATCTACTCTGTTTAACATCTCGATGATCTCTTCGTCTGAATATCCGGAATAATCCTCATTCATAAGGCAGTCCACATGCTGCTCAAGTGAACGGATAGCCTTCATAAGTGCACCCTCAAAGTTAGTGCAGATACTCATTACCTCACCGGTTGCCTTCATCTGTGTTGTGAGCTTTCTTGAAGCGTGGATAAATTTATCAAAAGGAAGTCTCGGAATCTTAACTACGCAGTAGTCAAGCGCAGGCTCGAAGCTTGCGTAAGTCTTTCCCGTAATTGCGTTCTTAATCTCATCAAGTGTATATCCAAGTGCAATCTTAGCCGCAACCTTGGCGATAGGATAACCTGTTGCCTTGGATGCAAGTGCGGAAGAACGGCTTACTCTTGGATTAACCTCGATTACACAGTACTCAAAGCTTGTAGGGTGAAGTGCGAACTGAACATTACATCCGCCTGTAATCTGAAGTTCATTTATAATGTTGAGCGCAGATGAACGAAGCATCTGGTACTCTTTATCCGAAAGTGTCTGGCTAGGTGCGACAACGATACTGTCTCCGGTGTGTACTCCGACAGGGTCTAAGTTCTCCATGTTACATACCGTGATGCAGTTGCCGACGCTGTCACGCATAACCTCGTACTCGATTTCCTTCCAGCCTGCGATACATCTCTCTACAAGCACCTGACCTACTCTTGAAAGGCGTAGACCGTTAGAGAGAATCTCGACTAACTCCTCCTCATTCTTAGCAATACCGCCGCCGCTTCCTCCGAGTGTGTAAGCAGGACGAAGAACAACCGGATAACCGATTTTATTCGTAAATTCAATACCATCTTCAACATTCTCAACGACAAGTGAAGGTGCACAAGGCTCACCAATCTTCTCCATTGTAGTCTTGAATTCAAGTCTGTCCTCCGCCTTCTTGATTGTGAGTGCTGTTGTACCGATGAGCTTTACATTGTGCTCCTCAAGGAAGCCTGTCTCTGCAATCTCCATCGCAAGGTTAAGACCAGCCTGACCTCCGAGTGTAGGAAGAATGCTGTCCGGCTTCTCCTTTATGATAATCTGCTCAAGAGACTTGATTGTGAGAGGCTCGATATATACCTCATCAGCGATATCCTTATCTGTCATAATCGTAGCCGGGTTGGAGTTTACAAGTACTACCTCAATGCCCTCCTCCTTGAGAGAACGGCATGCCTGTGTTCCCGCATAGTCAAACTCAGCAGCCTGTCCGATTACAATAGGGCCTGAACCGATAACCAATACTTTTTTAATATCCTTATTCTTTGGCATTATCTTGCACCTCCCATCATCTCTATAAATCTGTCAAAAAGAAATCCTGTGTCAAGAGGACCTGCACATGCCTCCGGGTGGAACTGGACTGTATACACATTCTTCTTAATATATAAAAGACCTTCGTTCGTACCGTCATTTACATTGCAAAAGCTCGGAACCGCAAGGTCAGCGGAAATCGTCTTTTCATCGACAACATATCCGTGGTTCTGGCTGGAAATGTATACCTTTCCAGTCTTTAAATCCTTAACCGGATGATTTGCCCCTCTGTGTCCGTACTTCATCTTATGTGTATCCGCTCCTGTCGCAAGTGCCATGAGCTGATGTCCGAGACAGATTGCAAAAATAGGAACTCCGGACTCATAGAGCTTACGGACCTCATCGATTATTGTTCCACAGTCCTTCGGGTCTCCGGGACCGTTTGAAAGCATGATTCCGTCAGGATTGTCGGCTAGTATCTCTTGTGCCGTGGTTCTCGCAGGATATACCGTAACCTTGCAGCCTCTCTTATTAAGGCTTCTTGCAATATTTCTCTTAGCACCAAAATCCATAAGTGCAACCTTATAACCATCTCCGTCAAGCACATACTTCTCGGCACAGGTTACCTTGTCAACAACATTTCCCGTGCGGTATTCCTTAATCTTAGGGATAATCTCATCAAGCTTATAATTTTCATTTGTGGTTATCATGCCGTTCATGGTACCCTTTTCACGGAGGATTTTAGTAAGAGCTCTGGTATCAATACCTGAAATACCGGGGATATCATTAACTTCAAGGAAATTCTGGATGGTATCTTCACTTCTGAAATTACTAGGGATTCTCGATAACTCCCTGACAATAAAACCGTCCGGCCATGGTCTCCCGGACTCCATATCTGCATGACATATTCCATAATTACCAATCAAAGGATATGTCATTACTACCGCCTGTCCGGCATAAGAAGGGTCAGTAAGCACCTCCAAATATCCGGTCATTGAGGTATTAAAAACTATCTCGCTGATGACTTCTCTCGCAGAACCGATACTGGTTCCCTCAAATACATTTCCGTCCTCAAGAATCAGAAAAGCTTTCATTATACCACCATTAATCCTTTCCATCTGTACTTTAAGCTGTTTCTAAGCATGCAGATTTCTCTGCATAAAAATTCAGTAATAATGTATATTCAATGTATTATCTGTATAAAAATGCATTATTCCCTAAATTTTCTCAAAAAAAAAGACAGCTATACGGAGGTTATATCCTTACTGCCCGGATATCTCCTTGTGTCTTTTCCTCTAAGTTGACAAAAGTTTACCACAAAGTCATGCTCATTGCAAGCACAAATTTATTTTTCTTCGCAAGCTATAATCTCTTTTACATATTCCTCGTTCTTGTCGGTGAGCTTCGATATCTGTGCGGCTGTAAGACCGTTATTGTGCATATTTATAATAATCTGTGCCTCACCTTTAGCAATGCCTTTTGCCATACCCTTTTCTTCGATTCCCTCACTCAGATTACACATGATATTCACATCCCTTCTAAACTTCTCCTCCACGGAAATATCATATTCATGTTCCATTATGCTCAGCTTCTCATCTGCCGTAAGTTCCGACGATAATAATGTTCCCAGCAAATGATGAAGCTCATACATCTCATTGTGCTCCGGAAGTGTTCCGGCAAGACCTATCATAATTATATTAAACAGGTCTAATCTCCCCTTCCATTTACATGAACCTACTAAATCTTCCTTTGTAAGATGAATATGACTGATACTGTTCTCCTTCATATTCATACATATCCATATAGAGTACACCTGCTTAATATCATCATATTCCGAATTTACAAAATCCCGCTCCTTCTGCGAAGATATAAGACGACTTACATAGAAAACCGCCCTGTTTAAAATCCCATACCCGGCGGGTTCATCCTTTTGCGCTTCCACATTTATAATAATCTGTAAATGCTTCCGCTCCGAATCAGTAGTGGATGTTAGTGGTACTTTGGCATAAAATACAATGTCATATCTTACCATCCCCTCATTCACTTCAGCACTTTCCGTATTGATACCTACAATACGTTTCCCATTCTTAGTAAGAGAAGTATTGGTTACGCCGGGTTCCACCGGTACCGTACTTATATACGGTGTCCCCTCAATATAATTCACTGCCTCCTTAGGGCTCATGCCCTTGAACACATCTACCGTATTAACCAGTATATATGCCAATATATCCTTCTGCCCTATAAGACGCTTAGCCCCTGCATCATACTGCGCTTTCACATCCACCGTTCTTACCGAATTACTAAAATCTGTGTACAAAACTGCCTCCTTTTTGTTAAGATATTCTATCATCACAAAAAGGTATCCCCCAGGTTCATATTATCATATATAAAACAATACGTCAATAAAAATATCCCCTTACTCCCCCCAATTAATTACATTCATTCCGGCTTTAAATCACCGTCGTAGCTCAACAATATACTCCACTGTCCCATCCTCAAATTCTCTACGACCTGTCAAATTAAATCCATTCTTATTGTAAAACGAAATCGCCCTCGTATTTTTCTCCAACGCCCACAGATGGTTAGCTCCCAATTCTCCTACCGCATATTGTATCATCTTATGACCTATCCGCTGACCTTGAAAGCATGTGTCCACATACAGCTTACAGATTTCAGTGTTATTTATCTGTATAAAAGCCTTTACAACTCCATCGTCATAGACATAAATATTTCCTAAAATTTCCTCTTTTCCAAAATAATTGTCTATCAGCGGAACCACCTGCATCTCGCCGAATGAATATTTCTCATCCTTAAATATAGGAAAATAGTTGATTCTGTTGTTAAACACATAAATCTCGGCAATCCTTGATAAATCACCCGACTCGGCTTTTCTTATACTCATAAAGCCCTCCTGAAAGAATTAGTATCGCACATTATCAAAGTATCGGCTTCCCAATATTCATATTTATACCCCTGCATACTGCAAGCATAGCTTACAGTACTGCCACCAATAAGTTGTTTGAAAGTTTCACTTTCAAACTTTTTCTCCATTCCGGAGCTTCCCCATCTTCCGCCCAATACTCATCAATGGATTT
>OBAM01001581.1_pt1 | contig 14186 bp, 29 predicted proteins | sample 1517751 | NCBI WGS metagenome assembly OBAM01 (sample SAMN04571703, study PRJEB22368) | human gut metagenome | biome: human gut; material: stool | host: Homo sapiens | place: Luxembourg | collected 2012-10-18
CTTTTCCTCAACGAGCTGGATGCCTAAAAACTTACAGAGGCCCACAAACTCAACAGCTTCCAATCCTACTAATAACTCCATAAAAGTTTTTGTACGGTTATTTTTATCCATAGTCTTCTCCTTTATACCAAAGGGGCTTCACGCCCTTCTCTTTTATATCGTAATAGTCGGTCGCATTTCTTACACCGACAAGAATATCCATCACGAGAACTTTGTCTCCTCATAAAATACTTAGTATCCAAAAGTAAAGTCTTCCCACAATCCTTACAGCATTTGAAGTTTTCGGGGAAAAATAAATTTTCGGCGTGCTCACGATGAGTGGTGGCGGTCGCGCAAATTTTTAGGAGGGCTTTTTGGTGGAAAATAGTGGAGATATAGTTTGAGTTATAGGTTTTGTTGTATTTTTTATTGATGTATTCGACGATTGGCTGGTTTTGTTGGTGGGCCATTTTTAGTTGGAAAACGTCTTCTTCGAGGGGAGTCAAGTCAGCTAGGGATTTATACCATTCGAATGTTTCGAAGAGAGCGCGCAATGTACTTTCAAGAGGTAAGGAGTCGATTCCTTCTTCTAGGGAGTCCCAAATTTTTACCAAAGCCTGAAGATGTGATAAATCCTCAAAATCGAAAAAGCGAGAGGAGCGAAGAGTCCAGATTTGGGCTGAGAGAGCGCGCTGGTCTTTTTCATTTTTTAGGTCTGAGGGAATTGGGAGACGCCCTTCGGGAAAAAGGAGTCGCGCTAAATTTGAAGTCCCTTTGAGGCCGAGTGGGTAGATAGGGATATCTGCATCAAAGGTTGGGGTTTCGAGTGGGTTGTAGGTATGGGGGATAAAGCGTTGGAGTTTTGTCTGGTAGAAGTCTTGGAGAGTGAATTGTTCGCGTCGTTTTTCGATTAGAAGGCGTTTTTGTTTTAGGTAGGAGTAGGGATTTAGGAGTTTTGATTTTTCTTCGAGGTTTTGGAGTTCGGAAGGAGTAAACTGGGCGCGCAGGTCTTCGCGCACATGGTCTTTTTTACCTATTCGAACTTCGTAGGTAGAGAGTTGGAAATCGATTTCATCAATTTCGCGCCAGAGGGGCTCCAATAGGGCGAGTATATGGGGTGGGGCATTTTTGCGCGCGAGTTGGCGTGAAAATTTTTGTTTTGAAGTTTTGGTTGGGGTATCACTTATGGGGCGGATTGAGTCTTCATTGAAAGCGGGGCTTTCACGTAGTTCGTCAAGAGAGATGATTGGACAAGATGACCAAGTAGACTTCAACTCAATATTTGCGCTTTTATCTGAGGAAATACCCTCGGAGTTTTTGCCCCAGAGGAGATAGTCGGCGATTTTTTCGAGTTCGGAATTTGTAAGGGGTTTTTCTGTGTCGAAGTTTTGAATATAGGTTTGGACATATTCAGCGCGAGCTTTATCACTGGAAAGTGAGAAGTCGAGATTTAGACGATTCATTAGTACGCTCCTTATAAATAAGCCAAGAGGTAGTTGGCTCTTAGTTTCTATCTTTATTATACCATAGGAGAAAGGTCGGAGTCAAATTTTTGGGGAGAAATTTTTATCTCGGTGAGAAAAATTATGAATTTTGTTTTCGTTTTTTTATCTCGGTGAGAAAATGTTCCAGACCCGATTCGGGCGAGGGATGGCAAAATACACAATTTTACAAAATACCCCCTCCTCTTTTTGTGCATTATGCTGAATCGTCTAAAAATTTTCAAAGTGTTGCATTTGCCACTTTACAAGTATAACCTATGGTGCTATAATCCATAATGTAAAGAGGATAACACAAACAAAACGGAGAGGCCGACTGCTTGAATGTGGTGTGTATCTTGAAAACTGAAAACCACAAAAACCAAAAGAAAGGAATTTTTTTACTATGAAAGACTTTACTATTTTGACGAAAGAAGATTCTGTGCGTGCGCTGGATTCCGCACGCTATAATCCCGCTATTGATAGCGGTTATTTTGGACGTATCACTGAAAATCAGTGTGCAAGGCCAAAAAGTCGTAAGAAGTGTGTAAGTTCTGCTGGTCAAGCTGACGTTCATATCAAGTATAATGGGCGCTACATTCCGACGGAAGTCAAGACGAATGGCGGCCGCATTGACAGCCTCATTGACGGCACGAACAAGAGCAAGTTTGTTATCTATGTCATGGAATACGTTCAACGCCATAAGGCTGGAAAAAAGACGGAAGCGTGGGAAGAACGGCGTTCCGTTGGCCCACTTATCATTCCTACCGCCCTATTCCTGAATTGTGTTCAGGAAGTAAACGCCATAAAAACAGTGAATAAGCATGGTGAATATGATGGGCTGGGGATTCAAGTTAGCTCTAAAAAGCTGTATCAGCGGCTATTGCAATGGCCCGTTGAGTTCGACCGGACAAGAGACTACACAAGCGCAGACTTTGAGGGGCTGACCCTGTAAGTATCAATCAATAGGGCTGGGCTGAATAAGCCCAGCCCACCAGAGAAAGGAACATGATTATGACTATCGACTTTGTGAAGAAGAACCTCAATCGCTATCTGAACTATGCGAAAGCCCCGAACAACGGCTTCCTGGCTAGAGATTGCTATAATGTGGCTTTCGGTATGGCGCACATGGCGGCGTGTATCGCCTACGAGCGGAGCAATGGAGAGCTGGGCAAGGAAATCGAAACACTGTGGGATGATACTTACAGAGACCTATTTCTGCAAGCCTACTATGAGGAACTGACCCAGCAATAAGGGAACGCTGACCTACCGGCGAGACGGGGAGGAAGGGAATACTATGAACTATCGTTTAGTTATCCGCTGGCAGAGAACCTGTGAGGTGAGTACCACTCTATTCAATGACGCTGATGATGCATGGAGCCTCATGCATTGCTTGGACTGCGCCATGGAGAACGGGGCAGAGGTTGGCTATGAGCTTCAGTATCGGAACGAGAACGGAGATATCGAAGTTATCGACTATGCTGGCGAACCCATTGGAGAATGGACAAACGTCCGCTGGAACTAAAACAAGGCTGTGCTATCGGCATGACGGGCAGAAAGGAAACATTATGAATTATCGTCTTATCGTTCATTATTGGATTACCGGCGTTGTCACTATTCAGCAATTCGCAGACTTAGACACCATCAAAACTATCACTAACTATCTGTGTAATGCCATAGATAGCGGCGCCCGACTTGCTTATGAAATCCAGCAACATAGCTATTTTAGAGGAATTGAAACCATTGACTATTACGGCGATGTAGGCCGGTGGAAAAACGATAACTGGGATGAATAACAAAAAAGTGTGTATAATTGAAAAGAGGGAAGAATTCCCTCTTTTCTTTTTCCGAAAAAAATTGTGAATATTTTCACAAAAAATTTAGACGAAGTAGTCCCGAAGATTGTGAAAGATTTCACAAAAAATTCAGACGAACGATGTTTGTGATTTTTTTCACAAAAAATTTAGACGACGTTCGTCTAAAAAATATTTTTCTTGACTTTTCCCAAAATTTGGTGTATAATTTAGGTATACTAAAAGGGAGGCTTCTGAAATGGTTGTTATCGCTGTGCTGTGTATTCTGTGCGCTGGATTTGCGTGCGCTGGTATGTCCTTTGTGGGTGCGTGTTCATTCGTAAAAAGCCATGATTGGCATTACGCTGTGGGAGCTGGGCTATATGCGCTGGGAACTGTATTTTTCATCGGCTGGGTTTTTTCTATGGGCTGGTAAAGAGAGGAGGAAAATATGAAAATTTTTAAGAGAATTAAAACTTATTTTTTTCTGAAAAAACTTGAAATTAATCGCCCTTGGAAAGCAAGTGGAGATAAAAATTTCATTACTTTCGGTTGAAAAAATAGCGCTTCGGCGCTATTTTTTCAGAAAAGAAAATTTAGACGAATTTCGTCTAAATAATTTTATGCTTGACAAATAAAAAAACTTCTGTTATAATTTGATTACAATAAAGGAAAGGAAAAAATTATGACTATTTATTTTGATATGGATGGCACAATTGCCGACCTGTACGGCGCAAAAGACTGGTTGTCTCGTTTGCGGGCCTATGATGCAAAAGTTTATGCAGAAGCTCAGCCCCTCTGCAATATGAATACGCTGGCCCGCAAGCTAAACAAAATTCAGCGAAAGGGTGTAAAGATTGGTGTGATTTCGTGGGGAAGTAAGGATAAGAGTTCCGCTTTTCTTGAAGCTGTAAAAGCTGAAAAAATGCGCTGGTTGCGTCAGCATTTGAGAAGCGTTTCCTTTGATGAAATTCATATTGTAGAATATGGAACAAAGAAAACGAATTTCCGTTCTTCCTCTGACGATATTCTGTTTGATGATGAAACAGGAAATCTGATTGACTGGGGGATGGGTGGTTTTCATCCCGACGCAATGGAAAGCGTTTTGAAAGTTTTGGCGAAATAAAGGAAAGAGATTCCCTTTATTTCGTCAAAAAAAATTTAGACGAATATCGTCTAAAATAAAATTTTTATAAATTTTACTTGACAAATCCAATTAAATATGGTAATATGTAAATATAGTAAAGAAAGGAGAAATTTCTATGGATACTACTGATTATAAATCCTATGAAAATTTATTTGGGGGAATTCCCGAAAAAACCGAAATTGATAAACTTATCAGAATTCTTAATACTAAAGGAGTTTGTTGTCCGATAGATTGGAAGTTTGTGGAATTATATGGCCGGTCACAGGTTATTTTCCTGAATCCGGAAACTGGGGAACGAATTGGAGACGCCGTTTGCCATTTTGGGAGTTATGGACATGAAAGGGGTTTAATTGAAGTAATGGGGTTTTCCATTTTGTGATGAAGGGGATGTTGTAGGTTTTTTAACAGCGGATGAAGTCATTCATCAAATAGAAGAATGCTGTTAAAAATTTTGAAAAGAAAGAAGGAAGGAAATTCTTCCTTCTTTTCAGGAAAATTTAGACGAAAGTCGTCTAAAAAATTTTATACTTGACAGTAATCAAGAGAAATGTTATAATGAGTATAACAAAATGAAAGAAGGTAAAGTGATGACCGCGTTTGAAATTCGAGAGGAACTGGCAAACCGATACAATTTAGAAATTCACAATGTCTGCTGTTATCATTGCAAATACTGGGGCTTTAACTGTGGCAAGGTGTTGAATTCTCAGTGCGAAAGCCGTTGTACCAAGAGGATGAAAGACTGGACGTGGGCAAGTCAGTATTGCCGTGGCTTCGTTCCGAAATCAGGAAAGTAAAAGGAATGGCACATTTTGTGCCGTTTCTTTTTCACCTTTTTATTTAGACGAAAATCGTCTAAAAAATATTTCTCTTGACTTTTTAGAAAATATCTGTTATAATAAAACCATCAAAAAAAAGGAGATAAGCAAAATGGAAATTATCAAAGCTCCCATCTATGTCAAAATGACAGAGGAGGAGCGGAAAACCCTGCGTGACGCCTATGACATTCTAAATGAATTGTATAACGTCATCGCCGATAATGACTGCGAGTATGTGAGCGATACTTGCGGGAATGGCTATGACAGAGTGGACGTCGCACTTACGGCTAATGTGCTTCAAATGCTTGCCCCCACTGAAAAAGTGGAAATCTGTAAATAAAAAAAGATGGGAGAAATCCCATCTTTTCTTTATCTTACTAAAATAATGCACTATTTAGACGAATTTCGTCTAAAAAATCTTCTCAAAAATTTTTTGAAAAAAGTATTGACTTTTTCAAGAAATCTGATATAATAAATAATGTCAAGAGAGAAAACCGAATGACAAATAAAAAATGGGTGGCGACCTATCCGCCGATGAAAGGAGAAAATTATGACTAATCGTGAGTTCTTCAATGCTATCATCAAGGCTAATGTGAATGACGAGCTGACCAATCATGCCACCGCCGAGCTTGAGAAGCTGGACAAGCGAAATGCTCAGCGCAGTTCCAAGCCCAGCAAGACCCAGCTTGCAAACGAGCCTATCAAGGCCCACCTGATGGAGATTCTGGCCGTCAAGCCTATGACGGCAAGCGAAATCCATGAGGCAGACGCAGACCTCTCCACGCAGAAGATTAGTTCTCTGTGCCGTCAGCTTGTGGAAGCTGGTAAGCTGGCAGTTGAGGAAGTGAAGATTCCTAAGAAGGGCAAGCAGAAGCAGTACAGTCTTATCAGCGAGTAAAAATAAGAGGTGGCGAGAAATCGTCACCTCTTTTTTCGGAAAAGATTTTTTAGACGAACTTCGTCTAAATAATTTTGTACTTGACATTTACATTTTTATATGTTATACTTTGCTTATAAAATAAGAAAGGAAATAATCAAAATGCTTGGTATTATCAGAGGACTTATTATTCTTTTGCCCATTCTTGGTAGCGCTTTTCTTTTGGTAGTTTTTATTCTTTCTATTACAGATTTTTACACAGCCCATAAAAATAGTGACGTGAGAATGTCTTTTGAGCAATTCCGCAGAATCTACAATCTTTCACCTAATAAATGGTTCTATTATAATGATTGCACCATGGGAAGAAAAGAATATGTAAAAGAAAACGGAAACGGTTTAGTCTGTAAAGAAGCTTTTGTTTCAATGAAAACTTATTTTGACTTTTTGTGTCTCGTTATTTGGCAATGGAAGATAGACAGAAAAGAGCAGAAAGAAGAAAATTTCAAAGATGAAATAAAAGGGTTAAAAACTCTTTCCTCTATGATAAATAGAGACGCCGAAGAAATCCAAAGAAAAACACAAAAAGAAATAGAGAAGTTAGCAAAGAAAATTGAAGAAATATAAAATAATTCTTGACGGCGCATTTGGCGCCGTTTCTTTTTCACTTTTTATTTAGACGAATATCGTCTAAAAAATATTCTCCTTGACTTTTCAGAATTTATCTGTTATAATAAGACTATCAAAAGAAAGGAAGAATAAAAAATGTCTGATATAATTGTTGCTGGTTTGCTCATGGGCGGTATTATTGGTCTGCCTATCGGTCTAGTTATTGCCATAGGGCGGGACACATGGCGGGGCAAAGTACTATCATTCGTTATCTGCTGTTCTATCTTTTTCGGCGTGGGCGTTCTACTTGGACAAGAACACACCAATGACTACAACACTTTCAACAATGGCATATGTGCCCAATGTGGCGGAGAATATCGCATGAGTGGCGCAACAAGAACTCGCATGGGGAGTGAAACATTTTACTACACTTGTCAAGACTGTGGTTGGACTATTGAAACTAATTGTCTGATGAATAAACACTAATAAAAATAAAGAGACGGTGCAAACCATCGTCTCTTTTTCTTCTTCCTATTTAGACGAAGTTCGTCTAAATAAAATCGACCTCGCCACTTTACCACACTAAAGTAGTAAAGAAAATTTGAAATTCAAAAAAATTTTTGTTATAATAATTTTAGAAAATAAGAAAAAAGGTATTGACAAAAAACCTAATCTATGGTATACTTTAGGTACAGTAAAGAAAGGAAGTGCTTTTAATGGCAAAGAAAAGTGAAGTCGTGAAGATGGATTTCATGCAGAAAGTCAAGAATTTTCTCGAAAGTGAGGGAGAAACTGTTCTTCAGATTAAGAGCGGAACCTACTCGATTCCGTGGGCGCTGGATGGTGATGAGGGCTATCTAAACCTCACCTTTAGCGTTCCCAAGGGAACGAGAGACGGCGACCTCTTTGATGGCTATGAGGAAGCCGAAAATTACCGTCTTGAGAGTGAAGCCAAGGCCAAGGCCAAAGCAGAACGAGAGGAGAAGAAGCAGAAGAAAATGGAGAAAGACCGCCTTGCACGAGAAAGGGCAAAGGCGAAGAAGTCCGAACGAGAAAACACAAATAACGAGTAAACGAAAGGGTGGCGAGAAATCGTCACCCTTTTTTCTTATAAAAAAATTTAGACGAACTTCGTCTAATTTTTATTTTTTGAAAAAAGTTCTTGACTTTTCCGGAAAATCTGATATAATAGATAATGTAAGGAGAACGACGGTAAACCCTTATAATAATTTTGATTGGAGATTGAAAAATGAATATTTGTGTTTTCGACACGGAAACGACTTCCCTTGAGAAGCCTTTCTGCTATAATATCGGCTATCTTATTGCCGATAGCGAAAGCGGGGAAACGCTTATCAAGCGGGAATTTGTTGTAGAACAAGTGTGGCACAATCCAATGGTTTTTGCGTCAGCTTATTATGCGGATAAGCGGCCCATTTATGTAAAGGCCATGCGTTCCCGTGTGATTGCTATGGACAAATTCGGATATATCACGCAGACAATGGCACGAGATTTCAAGGCGTTCAATATCGAACGGGCTTTCGCTTATAATTCATCTTTTGATGAAAAAGTGTTCAATTTTAATTGTGATTGGTTCAAGTGTATAAATCCCTTTGATACCATTCCTATTTCTGATATCCGAGGCTTTGTTCATTATTTCATGATGGATGAAAAATTTTTCAAGTGGGCAGAGAAACACAAAGCATTTACTGAAAGCGGAAATTATTCCACCACCGCCGAAACCATTACGCAATACATTAGAAACAATCCCAACTTTTCCGAAGACCACACTGCCCTTTCTGATACGTTGATTGAAACCGAAATTCTGTTTCACTGTTTGGAAAAAGGTGCAGATATCAATGGAGACTATACCGCCCGCCGTTCCATTCCTCGAAAAGTCAGAAAGATTTTCACGATTGATACCAAGGGCGGAAAATTCACCATTGAGGGCGAAAGCGCAACTTACTATAAAACAAAAAATATTTTCAAAATTCGTTGAATTTAGAGGACTTCACCGCTTTAATGCGGTGAAGTTTTTTTCGGAAAAATTTAGACGAATTTCGTCTAATAAATTTTATACTTGACAAGTTAGAAGATTTCTGTTATACTATAATTACAAAATGAAAGGAGAAAATAAAATGTTTCAGTATGGCCGTAAAACTAATACTTATATCATTCCCTTTACAGGATTCGTTGAAATTCATGCTTCAACGGAAGAAGAAGCTGAAAAAATTTTTCAGGAAAGGATATTCGGAAAAGAGCATTTTCCGGGCAGTTATTCCATCACTTATGAAGAAGTAGAGGAGGCATAAAATGACAAGAAAAGAAAAATTTTTTGAGATATTCCCTAATGCTTCTTCTTATGATGAAGTTCCTACAATTTCCCCTTGCGAATTGAATACTGAGTTTGAAAGCGGTTATTGTCAAGACGATATGTGCCGTATGTGTAGAGAATTCTTTTGGAATGGTGAAATGAAAGGTGAGGACTTTTTGCCTAATTTATAAGAGATGGTGCAGAAATGTGCCATTTCTTTTTTTTGAAATTTTTAGACGAATATCGTCTAAATTTTATTTTTTTCAAATTTTCTAAATCCCTTACTCGGCGCCGATCACTGTTAAATTCTACCCCTTGTCAAATTTTGAGCGCGCAAATAAGCTGCGACTTATAAGCTACAAACAAGCTGGAAGCTGGGTATCAAATTTCTGTAAAAAAGCTGACACAGCTCCACTTTTGAAAAAAACGCATTTTTAGCGACCTATTTTTCTTACTTATAAAATTTGAAAGTTTCCTATTTTTACGCTATAATATATATAGAAAGTCAAGGAAGACTAAAAAAATAAAACGCTCCTAAGCTGGGAATAAGCTCCAAAAGAAAACGACCATGGCGCGCCAAGCCACCTGTCAAATTTTAGGCCGTAGATTCTTCTGTCTTTATAAAGCAACAAGGAGCAGAAAGAGGTATTTTATGACTAATCGTGAGTTCTATACTGCTGTTTCCAATGGTGAGATGAATGATGAGCTGATGGCTAAGGCCGCTGAGCTTCTCGAAAAGATGGATGAGGCGAATGCGAAGCGGGCCAAGAAGATTCTGGAGAAGAAGCAGGCTGCTGAGAATGAGAAGGCTCCCATTCGTGAGGCTCTGCTGAACGTGATGGGTGATGAAGGCATGACTGCCTCCCAGCTCATTGAGGCAGCTGGTCTTACCGATGAGGTAAAGGTGGCATCTGTTCCTTCTCTCCTGAAGCCTTTCGTAGTGGACGGCATTGTGGAGAAGGTTGATGTAAAGGTCGAGGGCAAGAAGGGTCCTCAGCGCGGCTACATCAAGGTTAAGTAAGGAAAAGAGGAGTAGGATTTATTCCTACTCCTCTATTTTTTTATTATTCTGAAAATTTGACAACGCTCTGAAATTTTGGTAGAATAAAATCAAAGAAAAATTTGACAGCGCGCTAACTACGCTCTATAAGTACGCATTATAAGTACACACTATAAGTACACAAAAATATATATTTTATATATAAAATTTGCTTACCAATAAAATTTGCGCCAAAAACCTTATTCCTTTTACCTATACTAACCTACTTCTACCTATTCCTATATGTCGCCCTTGGACGTCCCTTAGCAGTACCGTTTTTATATAGCTAGTCTCTTCCTATAACTACAAAAGACTTATACGCTCTATAAGTACACTTAATATGTACGCATTATTCTTACTTCTATTCTTACTTATACTCTTACTCCCCTTTTCTTCCTCTCTCTATTTTATCCCCTCTATTCCTACCCCTTTTATCTCCCTCCTTTATAAGTACGCCTTTACTCGTACTTATATTTGTACGCCTTTATTCTTACTTCCCTCTTTTTTATCTCCTACTACTCTCCCCTCTATAAGTACACATAATACATACGCCTTTTTCGAAAAATTTTTCCCAAAAAAATAAGTACGCTCAAAGCGTACCCAAAAATTTTCCCAAAATTTTTACTTATTATAATTACTCCTCCCCTTTACTCTCCAAAAGGAAAGTAAATTCTAGCTATTCTTTCTATAAAATTTTGAACACTAAATTTTGGAGGCTTTATGAAACAATCAAAACTAATGAAAAAAGTTACTACGACTTTGGATGAACTAAAAATCCCCCACTCTCTGAATGTGTCCTATCGAGATTGTCTGTCTCCTTTGGGATATCCATTAGTGTGGAAGCTGAGGCTTACTTGGCGCGGGTCCGTCATTTTAATTGAAGAACGGTATCATGATATTTCGCGCGTTCCTAATCCTCAACGCCTTCAACAAGTCAATACCATAAAAGACGACTACGTTTCATCCCATAAAATTCCTCTACTCCTAATCTGGGACACGGACTCCTCCCTTATATCTCCCGAATGGCTCTCGCGCCAATTAGACCTAGTTATAACTCAAGACTTTTGAAAAAAAGACCTACCTCAATTCGAAGTAGGTCTTTCCTTATATTCACAATCCTCACATTCAAAAAGGTCCAATAACTCTCTATCCTTTTTCAAACAAAAAGTCCTGTCTCCTGAATAGGCAAAACCTTCCTCACAACTTAAAGGCGCTCTCTCCACCTTCAAATACTTACATCTTACATCCACAAACTTTTCAGAAAATTTACGACAAATTTCTTCAAATTCTTCATGGTTTGCTTCCGTCTTAGACTCCTTCCCACACAAAAATTTCGTCTTCAACCCCATGCAATATCGGCTTTATTACTTCCTCGATTGCCCGCGCGCAAGCCTCGCGAGTCTTAAAAGAAGGCCCGAACCTTTGGATTTCCGTACAAGTAATAGACCATCTACGAGTTATCCTATTCAAAACAGGATAGTAATTCCCGCTTCCGCCATTCTCCATAGAAAAACGCCACAAGCACCGTTCAAGCTTTTCGTAGAGGGCGCGCCGTCGAAGAAGCTCCGCATCAGTACAATAATTAGCGCAGTCATAGTATCCATCAGCACAATACCAGGAATACTCCTTATTTGTCATTAGTCGTTCGTCTCCACTAATATAATAAAACTCCTCTCCCTCTGCAACTCTTTCAAAAGGATTCCTCTTTTCCTGCTTCGGCTTCAAAATAATATTCCCCTCATTATCAAAAATTCTCGGAAGTAAAATCATAAGTCTTCCCATCAATCTCAAACTTTATAATTGCCATTCTTAGTCCTCCTTCAAAATTTCATAATCTACTTCATTACACTGAACATCCAATCCATACAGATAATCCATAATCTCATCCTCAGAAAAAGTGTCTGGAACATCAACAATCTTGAAACCAGAATAGCGAGCAATAACTTTTATAAAACCATTCCTTTCCTACTTTCTATATATATTATACACTAAAATATAAAAATTTTCAAATCTAAAAAAGAAAACGACCACGCTTAATCGACGCGGTCGCTCGTCTTCTGTTTCAAATCAGCAATAATCTTATCAAGCTGAACTGGCGCGCAGTCATGCGCATCTACCTCGCAATGGTAAATCATTCCAATTCCCCAATCTTCAAACGAGTCTTTTGTATGACTATGCCCGCACAAATTCACCAGACACTTCTTCAACGGTTTCCCAGCATCAGCGCGCGTTGTAATCGTGGGATAGTGAGTCAAATAAAACTTATAGCCATCATAACGAAGATAGAGACTATTATTCGCCTCCACTACATTTGGAAGCCATTGATAAAAATCCCAGCGAGTATCTACATCGTGATTTCCTCTTACGATATGAAGCCGTCCCTTCAATCTCCGAAGCATTTGAAGATTTACCTCCGGCCCCATCACCAAATCTCCCAGCACATATACATCATCCTCGTAGTCCACTATCTCATTCCACTTACGAATAATAGTCTCATTCATGTCTTCAACATTTTCGAAGCCTCGCGCGCCGTAGATGAAATCCTTCGAATGCCCAAGATGAAGGTCACTCACGATGAAAATAGCCATCTTATTCCTCCTTTTCTAATCTATAAACTCTAAACTCCCTAAAAGGAATATACTGTACTGCTAAATTATCCGAAAAAGAAAAAATAAAATCCGAAATAGCTTCAAAAACACTCTCCGTATGTGTCCAATAAGGCTCATTAGAATTTCCACCACAATTAATACAGGCATCAATCATTTTATTCAAAAGTGCAATCTGATGCTCAGTCATTCCTTATCGCCTCCCAATCTATCAATAATTTCCTGTCGAAGGTTTTCAGCTTTCTGTTCTTCCTCTTCCAATTTCTTACGAATATTCTCTACATCTTTTTCAACCATAATACTCAAACTTTTGAGAGAAGCCTTCTCCTCCTTGAACCGCGCCTCTCGCTCATGCTGTCTTGTGCGCATTTCTAACCAAAGAAGAAGACTCCAAAAATCAAAAAGTGTCTCCATCGCAATACTCGTAGAGATATAAGTTTCATACGAATCTCCTCTATCATCAGAAATCCTCTCTTTCCGATGATAAGTGTAATCACTATATCTATCCCACCTACTCGGCGCGAGCTCGTAAATCCGTCGAAACTCTTCAAAAGACATTCTTACACCTGCATCCTTATAGCCATCAATCCAATTACAGAATGACCATCCGAGAAAAACAAAAACAGCAAAAAACAATTGCCAGCGAAGCAAAAACCAAACTAAATACCAAACTAAACTCCTCTCTATTCCTCAATAAATTAGAGCTTTTGATTTCTCTTCCAGACTCTAATTACTATCTTTCTTCTGAACATCTTATCTCTCTAAATTCTATCGAGGTTTCTCGTGAAGATTTTCCGATGGAACTTTACAACTGCCGAATATCAAAAATTTCAATTTTATCTTCATTAACTTTATGACTCCATGAATCCCTGCAACGTTCTCTGATTTGCTCTCTGAACCAATCAATGAATTCCTTTTCAGTCTTTTCTTGAATGACATTGTAATTTTCAAGAAATAATTTTGTTATATATCCTTCAGACAGAACATAGTCATACATTTGGTTTGTTTTTACATGAACTCTGTACTTTGTAAGAGTAAGAAACAGGTTGTTGATATATTCACTGCCGTAATCACAAGTTTCACAGCCCGGATAGCATTGAGTATCATCACTATATTCCTTCAAACCGCCATCTTTCATAGTAATAAGCATCGGTTAGCCTCCTTTTTAATCATCTATTTTCCAATAAGGAATAGGAATCTGCTTTTGTTTATCATGAATCGAAAGTCTTCCAAGCAAAAGATACAATCCGAAAACTTCTTCTGAAGAAAGAGTTACGCCAGTATAAAAATTATCTTCAAGTTTCCTTTGAAGTTCCAAATAAGTCATCAAATATCCTCCCTTTCAACACGATTTTTGAGCTTCTTCAGCGTGGCAAGATACTCATTATCCAAAGATAGGTTATCTAATTGTGTCTGGATGGCCTCCTTATCACTACTTCCAAGGAGCCAAATCTTTCTATTCTGGATATCATCCAGAACATCGCCAATCTCTTTAGTGATAAGACCCTCCAGCCAACTCTTTACGGTTTCGTTCA
>OBAM01001594.1_pt1 | contig 14114 bp, 9 predicted proteins | sample 1517751 | NCBI WGS metagenome assembly OBAM01 (sample SAMN04571703, study PRJEB22368) | human gut metagenome | biome: human gut; material: stool | host: Homo sapiens | place: Luxembourg | collected 2012-10-18
CATAAAAGGAACCTGCGGAGTTTGGTCCGGCGACGAAACCATTGCACCGAAGGGCATTCGTAACCTGTCGCGTGAACTGTAACAAATAAATAAAAATGCATAATTTTTTTTTCTGTAAATTGTTCACTTTTCGAAAGAGATGTGCTATAATAACGACAAGTACTAAAAGATTACAGTTCCCCAAACGCCTATTCACAAGACTGCACTCATGTGCCTTCACTGTTAGACAGTTTCATTTTACTTGATGACAGGCGCTTGGTGAACTGATAACACAACAATTAAAGAACAAAGGGGTGATTTTGTGGTTAGAAAGGAAATGATCGCCATGTTATTGGCGGGCGGACAGGGAAGCCGTCTTGGAGTTTTGACTTCAGAAGTAGCGAAGCCAGCTGTATCCTTCGGCGGGAAATACAGCATTATTGACTTCCCATTAAGTAACTGCATTAATTCAGGGGTGGATACAGTAGGTGTGTTAACACAGTATCAGCCACTTCGTTTGAATACACATATCGGCATAGGTATTCCGTGGGATCTCGACCGTAATTATGGCGGAGTGACAATTCTATCTCCATATGAAGCAAACGAGAATAGTGATTGGTATACTGGTACTGCAAATGCAATTTACCAGAACATTCGCTATATCGACAGCTTTAATCCAGAGTATGTATTGATTTTAGGCGGTGATCACATTTATAAGATGGATTACCAGGTGATGCTTGATTATCATAAGGCAAACAATGCAGACGTTACGATGGCTGCTATGCCTGTTCCGATTGAGGAGGCAAGCCGTTTTGGTGTGCTGATCACAGATGATACAGGCCGTATCACTGATTTCGAAGAGAAGCCTGCACATCCAAGAAGCAATTTAGCTTCCATGGGTATTTACATATTTACATGGTCTGTGCTTCGTGAGGCATTGATCACAAATAAAGATATTCCAAACTGCGATTTTGGTATGCATGTCATTCCGTATTGCCATAAGCGTGGTGACAGAGTATTCTGCTATGAGTTTAATGGATACTGGAAGGATGTTGGAACACTTCATTCTTATTGGGAAGCAAACATGGAGCTGATTGATATCGTTCCTGTATTTAATCTGTATGAAGAGTTCTGGAAGATATATACTAAATCTGATAACCAGCCGCCGCAGTATATTGCAGATACGGCACAGATTGAGCGCTGTATCATAGGTGATGGTTCTGAAATCTACGGAAGAGTACGAAACTGCGTAATTGGACCAGAAGTTATTGTTGAGGAAGGTGCAGAAGTTTATGATTCCATTTTGATGCAGGGTGCTGTAATCAAGAGGGGAACAAAGATTTACAAGTCAATCATCGCACAGGATGTAGTTGTTGGTGAAAATTGTACGATTGGTGTCGGTGAGTATGCAGACAGCCAGTATAATAAGAAGGTTTACTGCTGTGATCTTGTAACCGTTGCAGAAGGCTCCGAAATTCCGGATGGCGTTACAATCGGAAAGAACGTAGCAATTGCCGGAAAGACCGCTATTGAAGATTATCCAGATGGAAATCTTGTAAGCGGCGGATACATCATCAAGGGAGGCGAGAAAGAATGAAAGCGATTGGTATAATTTTAGCCGGTGGAAACAACAAGAGAATGAAGGAGCTGTCATATAACCGTGCGATCGCTGCTATGCCAATGGTAGGAACCTACCGCAGCATTGATTTCGCGCTGAGCAACATGTCAAACTCCCGCATTCAGAAAGTAGCAGTTTTAACACAGTATAACACCGTATCCTTGAATGAGCATTTAAACTCTTCAAAGTGGTGGGATTTTGGAAGAAAGCAGGGCGGTTTATATGTATTCACCCCTACTATAACCGCTGAAAATAGCAACTGGTATCGGGGTACAGCCGATGCCCTGTATCAGAACCTGCATTTCCTCAAAAGAAGCCATGAACCATACGTGGTTCTGGCTTCCGGCGATGGAATTTATAAGCTGGATTATAATAAGGTTCTGGAGTACCACATTCAGAAGCGTGCTGATATCACCGTTGTCTGCAAGGAAATGCCAGAGGGCGAGGATCTAAGCCGCTTCGGACAGGTGAAGGCAGATGATGACGGAAGAATCCGTGGCTACGAGGAAAAGCCAATGGTTGAGACTTCCAGAAACGTTTCATGTGGTATCTATGTAATCAGAAGACGTCTTTTGATTGAGTTGATTGAGCGTGCAGCAGAGGAAGACAGATATGATTTGGTAAAGGATATTCTGATCCGTTATAAGGATATCAAGAGAATCTATGCATACCAGATAGAAACATATTGGAACAACATCTCCTCAGTTGAGGCTTACTACAGAACAAATATGGATTTCTTAAAGAGAGATGTCCGCAGTTATTTCTTCAAGGAAGGCAACAGTGTATTCACAAAGGTAGATGATCTGCCGCCGGCAAAATATAATCCGGGTGCTAATATTTCAAACAGCCTGATCGCATGTGGAAGTATTGTAAACGGTACAGTTGAAAACTCTGTTGTATTCAAGAAGGCATATATTGGAAACAATTGTGTTATCAAAAATTCTATTATCATGAACGATGTTTATATCGGAGACAATGCAGTCATTGAAAACTGCATCGTAGAGAGCAGAGGAACAATCGAGGCAAATGCATGCTATAAGGCAGAGCCAGGTGATATTCGCATCGTTGTAGAGAAAAAAGACCGTTTCATCATTTGATAATACCAGGGGATCAAAGTCACAAGCGATCATGCTTGCATGATAAAGCTTGTGACCTTGATCCCCGCCAAAACATGAGGATGAAGCGAATCCGAATGTATATTTTATAAAAGAAGAATAAAAATTAGCTGCACAAAGGCGTGCAGAGGACGGAAAGGCAATACTGGGATGGAAATTACAGATGTGAGAGTGCGCAAAGTTGCACTGGATGGTAAGATGAGAGCAATCGTCTCTATTACACTAGACAATGAATTTGTGGTTCACGATATCAAGGTGATCGAAGGAGAAAAGGGAGTATTTGTTGCGATGCCAAGCCGTAAATCGGCGACAGGAGAATACCGAGATATCGCACATCCCATTAACTCAGAAACAAGAGATTATGTGCAGAAGATTATCCTCGAGAAATACGAGGAGGCATTGCAGGAAGAATAAACTTTGAATAACAATTCGACAAAGATATATGAATACTTATAAAAGAAAGGCTGCCTTCGGGCAGTCTTTCTTTCTCTTGCAATTGTCGCCTTCATTCGGTATAATGTGGCTGAGGGAAAATGTAACGTAATTATTTTTAGAAAGGCGAGGTTAATTATGAAAAGGAGAAAAACAGCAGCGGGACTGTTGGCAGCATCACTACTAGTAGGAGCAGTTCCGGTGGTGACAAATGCGGCACCTGTGAGAATTGTATCAACAAGCATAACAGAACAGTCTTCGTCAGGTTATCGTGTAAATGTAACATTTTCGGCAGATGCAGGAGTGAGCCGTGTTATGATGCCGACATGGACCGAGGCAAATGGACAAGATGATATTGTGTGGCATCAGGCAAGTGTGAGCGGCAATACTGCGTCATTCTATGTTCCAGTCAGTGCCCATAAAGGAGAAAGCGGTGCATATATTACTCATATTTATGTATATGACAGACAGGGACAGTTTGCGCTGAAGGGCGAAAATGTAACAGTTCCAGCATCGACATCTGCGTCATCAGGCCTTTCAATAGGTGATGTTTCTATCACGGAACTTAGCGCATCAGGCTACCGAGTTACGGCAAAAATAAATGCACCGTCAGGAGTAAGCAAAGTATTGATGCCAACATGGACAAACGCAAATGGACAGGATGATCTAGTGTGGCACCAGGCAAGCGTAAACGGTGATACAGCTACATTTTACGTGCCATCAAGTGCCCATAAGGGAGAGAGCGGAGCATACACGACTCATATTTACCTGTATGATAAAGCAGGAAAATTAGCACCATTAAAGGGTGTCAATGTAACAGTTCCGTCAGCAGCCGTAACACCGCCGACACCGTCATCAAGCCTTTCGATTGGTGACGTTTCTATTACGGAACTCAGTGCATCGGGCTATCGAGTTACGGCAAAAATAAATGCACCGTCAGGAGTAAGCAAAGTATTAATGCCAACATGGACAAATGCAAATGGACAGGATGATCTAGTGTGGCATCAGGCAAGCGTAAACGGCGATACAGCTACATTTTACGTGCCATCAAGTGCCCATAAGGGAGAGAGCGGAGCATACACGACTCATATTTACCTGTATGATAAAGCAGGAAAATTAGCACCATTAAAGGGGGTCAATGTAACTGTTCCATCAGGTGCAAATCCTGGAGGCAGTTCAGGAAATAATAATGGCAGCGGTACAGGTGTGCTGTCGATGGCGATTCCATATGTAACAGAATTATCATCAAATGGTTTCCGTGTTACGATTCAATTTAATGCACCTGCAGGCTATAAAAAGGTTTCAACTGCAGTGTGGACAGCAGCAAATGGACAGGATGATCTGGTATGGCATAACATGACCGTATCTGGAAACACAGCGACATGCTATGTTCCAGTAAGTGAGCATAAAAACGAGCACGGTTCATACATTGTGAATGCGTATGTATTTGAGACTGATACAAAATATGTACTTCAGGGAATGACCGTTCCAGTGCCGTAAACAAAGAAAATGGAGGAACAAATGGCAAAGAAAAGACGCAGCTGGGAAGACTATCAGAAAAAGAAAATAAAAAGAGGCCAATCAGGTGCGCCTATTGTCATACTTTTGGTGCTGCTTGTAATTGCATGTGCAGGCCTTGGTGTAGTAGCATGGGTATGCCTGCGCCCAGTAACTCTTCCACATGTGCAGTCAGATCAGGCAACATCAACAAAAGCACCTGTGGAATACGAAACATGGAAGGCAACAGAGGCAGCTGCGGATGGTGCTCTTGTACAAAGCAGTGATCCAGTCGTACAGGCTGCTAATTTAAAGGCAATGCAGTACGATTATGACGGTGCAATTGCACAGATTCAGTCAATACCTGGCTATGCAGATAATGAAACATATGTTAGCTGCATTCAAAGCTATGAGAGTTTGAAATCACAGGCTGTACAGTGGACAGATTATGATAAGATTACACATATCTTTTTCCATAGTCTTATTGTTGACAGTGAGCTTGCATTTGAAAGCTATAAGAGCAGTGATTATGATCAGGTAATGACAACCATCGAAGAATTTAAAGATATAATGCAGTCTATGTATGACAAGGGTTATGTTTTGATAAGCCTTCATAAGATTGCAAAGATGGAAACGCAGCCAGACGGCACCATGCAGATGGTGCAGCAGCCAATTTATCTTCCGAGAGGAAAAAAGCCATTTGTACTTTCCGAAGACGATGTATGCTATTATGAGTATATGACAGGAACTGGATTTGCGACAAAGCTCTGTCTTGATGAAAACGGTAAGGTTGTAAATGAGTATGTTGAGCGTGATGGAAGCGTATCATATGGTTCTTATGACGTTTTGACTGTTTTAGAGGATTTTATTGAAACACATCCTGACTTTTCTTATCAGGGTTCAAAGGGTATTCTGGCATTTACGGGATATGATGGTATTTTAGGCTATCGCACAAGTGATTTCTGGTACAATGAAAATTGTGATTATTACGTTTCTACACCTGCCAACGATAAAGAAAAGCGCGAAGATCATACGTCACCAAATAAAAATATTGAGCAGGACAAGCAGACAGCACGAGAAGTTGCACAGGCAATTCGCGATCTGGGCTGGGAGCTTGCCAGCCACAGCTGGGGTCATCTGAATATGACAAGTACAAGCTATGAACATCTTGTATGGGACACAGATATGTGGGAACGCGAAGTAGAATCTATAATCGGAGATACAGATATTATTTTATATCCGTTAGGAGCAGATGTAGGAGACTGGAGACCATCACAGTATACATTTGAAAATGAAAAATTCAAAAAGCTCTGGGATGTAGGCTTTAGATATTTCTGCAACGTAGACAGTACTCAGTACTGGCTGCAGTATGGCTCAAATTACATGCGTCAGGGCCGCCGCAACATGGATGGTCAGATGATGTTTAAGCAGATGGTTTATCCAGAGAAGGTACTCACAAGTGATCTGTTTGACGTATATGATGTCTTTGACAGACGCAGACCGCTTCCTGTAAATGGAATAACAGTGCCAGAAGATTTTGATCTGCAGGCACTTGCCGATTCGCTTGGAATGAGTGACCGTATAATAAATTGAACTAACAGAGGAGAGAAAAACATGTATATTATAGCAGGTCTGGGCAACCCAACCGCACAGTATAGAGGAACAAGACATAACGTTGGCTTTGAGGTTATTGATTACCTTGCTGACAAATACAATATTGATGTAACAACAAAAAAATTTAAGGGCTTAATTGGAACAGGCGCGATTGAGGGACAAAAGGTTGTTCTAGTAAAGCCTCAGACTTTCATGAATTTAAGCGGAGAGTGTATTCAGGAGGTCATGAATTACTACAAAACAGATATCTCTGATTTAATTGTAGTATATGATGATATTAACCTAGAGCCAGGACAGCTTCGCGTGCGCGGTAAAGGAAGTGCAGGCGGTCATAATGGTATGAAAAATATCATTCTGCATTGCAATTCACAGGATTTTCCAAGAGTGCGTGTCGGAATCGGAGCAAAGCCGCCAAAGATGGATTTAGCAGATTTTGTACTTAGTCATTTCCAGGGCGAAGAAAAAAAGGCAATGGAAGACGGCTACAAAGAAGCAGCAGATGCAGTATGCTCCTTAATGAACAACGGACTAGAGGCAACCATGAATCATTATAACCAGAAGAAAACAAAATAATGATAAGGAGGGTCAATTGTGGGTATTTTTGCAAATCCGCTGACGGACCTGCTGGAATATGAAGACTTTTCAAGAGATTTTTTGAAGGGAACAGATCCAGTGGGCATGACAGGCTGTATTGACTCCGAGAAGGTGCATTTTATGAGCACCTTTCTTGGAGAGAAAAAAGTGCAGCTTGTTGTGACGTACAGTGAACAGCGGGCAAGGGAAATTGAAGAAGATTATAAATTATTTTGCAGTCAGGTCTATGTGATTCCACCGCGTGACCTGATCTTTTTTAGCGCAGATCTGCAGGGAAATGCTATCATTGCAGAGCGCATGAAGGCATTTGCAGCACTTTATCAAAACGAGGCAAAGGTTATCATCACAACGATAGATGCGCTTATGAGCGCGGCGGTGCCGTTTGAACAGCTGATGAGCCATGTGATAAAGCTAAAAGAAGGCGATGAGCTTGATCTTGAAAAGCTAAAGCATGACCTGACTGTGATGGGATATGAGCGTGTAGGACGTGTGGAGGAACCGGGACAGTTTACTGTTCACGGAGGCATTGCTGATGTGTATCCATTGACAATGGAGGTTCCAGTTAGAATTGAGCTTTGGGGAGATGAAATAGATACTATTCGCTGCTTTGAACCGCAGAGCCAGCGTTCAATGGATCAGATCGAGTCCGTATCTGTTTTTCCAGCGGCAGAGGTGATCGCAGATGATACGGCAAGACGGCGTGCTGTCGGAATGATTCAAAATGAGCTTGAGAGCCAGTTAGCTGTCTTTAAAAAAGTAAAGGAGCCAGACAAGGCAAAGCGTCTTCGCGAGGAGACAAACCGCATATTAGAGGCACTTGACGAAGAGGTTGTATTAGAGGCACCAGACAGCTATATAAGCTATTTTTATCCGCGCACTGTTCGTCTTTCTGAATATTTTGATGAGAAGAACACGTTAGTTTTTCTTGATGAGCCGATGCGTCTTAAAGAGCGCGGTGACGGAGTGCAGGCTGAGTTTGAGGAAAGCATGAAAAATCGTTTGGAGCAAGGCTTTCTTTTGCCAGGCCAGACAGCACTTTTAACACCGGCAAAACATGTGCTTGCTGCCTTTGAGCGCGGTCAGGTTGCAGCACTGTCTTCACTTGACAGCCGCCTGGCAGACTTTACGGTGGTAAATAGCTATGCAGTAAATGTTCAGAACATGAACACCTACCGTGAAGGCTTTGAACTTTTAATAAAGGATCTGACACACTGGAAGAAGGAAAAGTACCGCATCGTCCTTCTGTGTCCGTCAAGAACTCGCGCAAATCGCATTGTCAATCAGCTTATAGAGTATGATCTTTTGGCATATTACAGTGAGGATGAGGATAAAAAGATAAATCCTGGTGAGATCATGGTTACTTACGGAAATCTTCACCGTGGCTTTTTATATCCGATGCTAAAATTTGCTGTTATCACAGAGAGCGATATCTTTGGTGTTAAGAAAAAGAAAAAAGAAAAAAAGAGCCGCTATCAGGGACAGCGAATAAGTGATTTTGCGCAGCTAAAGCCTGGTGATTATGTAGTGCATGAAAATTATGGACTGGGTATTTATCGCGGAACAGAGCGACAGATTGTGGATAAGGTAACAAAAGATTATATTAAGATAGAATATGGTGACGGCGGAAAGCTTTATTTTCCGGTCACACAGCTTCATATGATCCAAAAGTATGCCGATTCCGAGTCTAAGCAGCCAAAGCTTAACAAATTGAACGGCCAGGAGTGGACAAAAACAAAAAGCCGTGTTCAAAAAGCAGTCAACAACATTGCAAAGGAGCTTGTGGAGCTTTATGCAGTGCGCCAGAACGGTCACGGCTATCAGTATGGAACAGACACTGTATGGCAGAAAGAATTTGAAGAGCTTGTGCCATTTGATGAGACAGCAGATCAGCTTGCAGCAATTGATGCGACAAAAGCTGATATGGAAAGCACTAAAATCATGGACCGCTTAGTGTGCGGTGATGTAGGTTACGGAAAAACAGAGATTGCCATCAGAGCTGCCTTTAAGGCTGTGCAGGACAGTAAGCAGGTCGTATTTCTTGTGCCGACAACTATTCTTGCCCAACAGCATTACAATACATTTGTTGAGCGAATGAAGGATTATCCAATTCGAATCGAGCTTTTGTCACGTTTTCGCACGTCAGCGCAGATTAAGGCATCACTTGAGCGCTTAAAAAAAGGTCTTGCCGATATTGTAATAGGAACGCATCGTGTGCTGTCAAAGGATGTTGTCTTTAAAGATCTAGGTCTTTTGATTATAGATGAGGAGCAGCGATTTGGTGTCACGCACAAGGAAAAGATCAAGCAGCTTAAAAAAGATGTTGACGTGCTGACACTAACGGCAACACCGATTCCGAGAACACTTCATATGAGTATGATCGGTGTGCGTGATATGAGTGTGTTAGAGGAAGCACCGTATGAGAGAAGACCGATTCAGACATATGTAATGGAAATGAACTGGGAGATGGTTCGCGAAGCAATAAATAGAGAGCTTGCCAGAGACGGACAGGTTTACTATGTGTATAATCGCGTCAAGGATATTGATCAGATTACGGCACAGATAGCAAAGCTTGTGCCAGATGCAAATGTTGCCTTTGCACATGGTCAAATGTCAGAGCGTCAGCTAGAGCAGATCATGATGGACTTTGTTAACGGTGATATAGATGTGCTTGTCTCCACAACTATTATAGAGACAGGCTTAAATATTCCAAATGTAAATACTATTATCATCCACGATTCTGACCGATATGGACTTGCACAGCTGTATCAGCTAAGAGGACGTGTCGGCCGTTCAAACCGCACTGCCTATGCTTTTATCATGTATCAGCGAAACAAGATTTTAAAAGAAGAGGCTGAAAAGCGTCTTCAGGCAATTCGTGAGTATACAGATCTTGGCTCAGGTATTAAGATTGCCATGCGTGATCTTGAAATTCGAGGCGCTGGAAATCTGCTTGGCAGTGAGCAGCACGGACATATGGAAGCGGTAGGCTATGATCTGTACTGCAAGATGTTAAATATGGCTGTCAAAAAAGAAAAGGGTGAGCTTGAGATGGAGGAGACCTTTGAAACAACGGTGGACATTCCAATCAGCGCTTATATTCCAGACAGCTATATACGAAACGAAGAAGACAGGATGGAAATCTACAAGCGCATTGCAGCAGTCGAGACAGAGGAAGAGTCAATGGATATGATAGACGAGCTTATCGATCGGTTTGGAAGTGTTCCAAAGTCAGTCACCAACTTGCTTGAGGTATCAATCCTTCGTGCCGAAGCGCATTCTCTCTATATTAAAGAAATTAAGTCTTCGTCAACAGAGATTCGCCTGTTCATGCATCCAAAAGCAAAATTCGACACGATGCGTGTGCCGGATCTGATACAGTCTTACCGCGGTGCACTTCGTCTGCTTGACAAAGATAATCCTTATTTCTTATTGAGGGCAGGGGACGGTGCAGTCAAAGAAAAAACGCTGACATTGAAAACATTGAAAAAACTGTTAAGCGACATAAAAACGTTGATTGTTTCTTAAAATCATGCTAAAATGAAAAACAAAGTTCACGAGGCGCCCGATAAAGAAGATGCACTTCGGAGCGTTGATAGAGAATATAGAAATAGAGTGAGGTAAATTTATGAACCGAATTATGAAGTATGCAGCAGCAGCCTTCGCAGCAGCTACTGCCGTTAGTACATTAGGCGGATGCGAACAGTTAGAGAAAAAGGCACCAGAGGATACAGTTGCTGTTTCATTTGGCGATACAAATATCATGCTGGATGAGGTTACTTATATGATACGTTCCATGGAGTATACCTATGAATCCTATTTTGGATCAAACATCTGCGGCAACGATATGGGCGATGGTTCAGGCATGACAGTCGGTGATTACATCAAGCAGATGTCTCTGTCACAGCTTCGCCAGACACTTGTATTAAATGAGTATGCAAAGAAAAATGGCATTGAGTTAAGTGATGATCAAAAAGCAAAGGTAGATGAGGCAATTGAAAAGCTTCAGACAGAATCAGAGGATTATCTGGAAGCAGTCGGCGCAACAGATGAGCTGATTGAAAAGACATATACAGAGAATGCAATTGCAAATCTTGTTTATATGGATCTTGTTGCTGATGTTGATACGACAGTTGGTGATGATGAGTTCCTTCGCAAAAAGATCGCATATGTAAAGCTGACGCCAAGTGAACTGACAGAGACGACAGCAGCCGATGGGGCAACTACAGAAGTGTCAAGTGATGAAGACAGCAGCGAAGAGGCATCTTCTATAGAGAATACAGAAGCAGAATCAGAAAGTGCATCCAAGGATGTAACGACTTCCACAGAAGAAGCAAGCAGTGAAAAAGCATCAACTGAGGCAGTATCAACTGAGGAAGCATCAAGCGAGAATGTTTCGGAACTTTCCTCTGAGGCATCCACTGAAGATTCAACTGAGGCAGAAACACTTTCAGAAGAAGAGCAGGAACGTCAGGATGCGATGAACGATGCAGCAGACAAGATCCTTAAGGAATTTGAGGAAGGAAATGATGCAGCAGACTTTATCAGTGATTATCAAAATGACAGTCACTTTACTGCAACAAATTCTGAGATTTCCATTAGTGAGGATGGAACTGCTGTATATAATGCAGCTGCATGGGCACTGGCAACAGACGAATGCACTGTATATAGAAGCGATGACGGCAGCATCTACATCATCCGCTGTCTTGATGATAACGATGAGGAAGCACGTCAGAGTGCCATCGATTCAGAGATCGAAAGCAGAAAGACAGCATTGTTCTCAGAGAAATATGCCGAGATTCAGGACGATTCTTCCAAGTTTAAGGTAGATGAGGATGTGATTGACACAATCCGCTTTACAACTCCGGTTTACGTAGCACCAAGCGAGGAAGAAACATCAGAAAGTGAAACTAGTGGTGAGGAAACCTCAGAAAGTGAAACTGGCGGTGAAAAAACTTCAGAAAATGAAACTAGCGAGGAAGAGTCAGTAAAAGCAGAAAATTCAAGCGAGTCTGACGAGTCAGAGGAAGCGGTAAGCGAAGCTTCTTCAGAGGAAGAGAGTAAATAATTAAGAGCCACCTAATATCGGGAAAGGCACAGTAAAGTGTCATTTTCCCGATTGCAGGTGGTTTTTTTGGCGAAAAACGCGCTTTCTTTCTTAATCGTTATCCCGATTTCACTTGACATCTCGTAATAATTTTGTTATAATGCCCCTCGAAGTGTAATAATTTTGTAATATTTAGTAATAGTTCACTCGTGAATTGTTACTGTGAAACTAGCGAGGGAGTGCAAGCTTACTCGCTCGCAGATAAGAATGTAAAGAGGTTTTATAAAGAAAGGCTTGGTATATATGAAGATCAAAGGAAACAGATTTGTTACATCAATATTAGCAGCGTCTATGCTGTCTGGTACATTTTTTGTTCCGGCATCCGCAGGTGAGCTTGAGGGTGAGAGCGCAATCGCAGGCATGGCTGTTACATTGAATAACTACTACGCAGGAGAGGAAACTCCGGATGAGGCAATCTTAGATTATCTTGTTCCTAAGGCTCAGGCAACATCTGAGGCTGAGAGTGAGACAGAAACCGAAGAGCCAAAAACCGTTATGGCCGCTACTGTTGCTGTCACTTCAGATGCTTCTAATGTAGGACTGGTAAGCGCAGCAGGTTACTTAAACGTGCGTGAACAGCCATCCACAGGCAGTGTAACAGTCGGAAGACTTTTCAGTAACTGCCAGGTTAACATCAAAAGTTCCGTAAACAACAGCGAAGGCAGCTGGTATCGTATCACTTGCGGCGATGTAGAAGGTTATGTAAGCGCAGCCTACGTATTAGTTGGCACAGCGGCCAAGACTGCTGAGGACAATATCCAGAACCGCTATGCAGTTGTTACTGCAGATCAGTTAAATGTTCGCGACAGTGCATCTGACAGCGCAAATGTTGTTGGAACTGTATACAAGGATGAAGAGTACGCAATCATCGAGGATCAGGGTGATTTCGTAAAGATACATATTGCAAATGATGAGGTTGGATATGTTTCAAAGTCCGGCATCACCATTAAGACTCAGTTCGCTCAGGCTCAGAAGGTAGACAATGAATTTGTATCTCAGGAGCTGGAGAACTTCATGATCGATATCAACTACTCCAGAAACGTATACGAGCAGGCAATGGCAGAGGGAACAGGCGAAGGCTACTATCGTGCATATGCAGCTATCGTTTATGCAGCAGAGCTTCTTGGTTACTACAGCGAATTTGCAGCAGATTCTGGATTAGAAGATTTGGCAGCAACCTCAAAGCAGGAGCAGGAAAGCGCACTTGCACTTGCAGATGCAGCATATAAGTTAGCATCAGATTCTGGCTACTTTACTCAGGTTGCAGAATCAGTAGCATCAAGCGAGGCAGCAGCAGAGTCTGTACAGGAAACTCAGACACAGCCATCAACAGATGCATCTTCTGAGGGAAATACAACAAGTAATACAGCTGGGACAACAGCACCAAGCAGCTCAGCATCTGATGAAACCATAAGTGTAGAAGTTCCGACTGCAGCATCTGTAACAGGCATTGAGGCTTGCTATCAGGGCGGTACAAAGTATGTGGGTGATGTTGTCTACACCGCAGAATTGTTTGTAAGAGTAAGCTACAGCGATGGAACTGTAAAGGATATTTACGACGGATGGTATTCACCACAGGTAGGTATGACCTTAAAGCAGGAGGGCTACAATGTTGTAACCATGTATTATGGTGATTTTAGCTCCAACCTTGAAGTATATGCAAACCCGGCACCGGAAACTCAGCCGGCAGCACCAGAGACACAGCCAGCGGCACCAGAGACTCAGCCGGCAGCGCCAGCTCCAGAGACACAGCCAGCGGCACCAGAGACACAGCCGGCAGCACCAGAGACACAGCCAGCAGCTCCAGCACCAGCCCCGGAGACTCAGCCAGCAGCACCAGAAACCCAGCCAACTCCAGCACCGGCACCAGCTCCAAGCGGTAATGGACAGTCTATCGTAGACTATGCAATGCAGTGGGTAGGACAGTGTAATTATGTATGGGGCGGTACAAACCAGGAGGCGGTGTTGACTGTTCTGGATTTACCATGAATGTATACGCAGCATTCGGTATCAGCCTTCCGCACTACTCCGGCGAACAGATCAACTATGGACAGGCTGTATCATACGAGCAGCTGCAGCCAGGTGATCTTATCTGCTTCTCAGGCCATGTAGGAATCTATATCGGCGGCGGCATGATGGTTCATGCAGCAAGTGCAGAGAG
>OBAM01001602.1_pt1 | contig 14075 bp, 15 predicted proteins | sample 1517751 | NCBI WGS metagenome assembly OBAM01 (sample SAMN04571703, study PRJEB22368) | human gut metagenome | biome: human gut; material: stool | host: Homo sapiens | place: Luxembourg | collected 2012-10-18
GCAGCGCTCCACGGCGCAGTGTGGTCCGGCGGTTCGTTTGTGTATGTGCCGAAGGGCGTGTCCGTGGAAATTCCGCTGCAGTCCTATTTCCGGCTGAATGCACCGGGCGCAGGTCAGTTTGAGCATACTTTGATTATCGTAGATGAGGGTGCATACCTTCACTTTATCGAGGGCTGTTCCGCACCGAAGTATAACGTGGCAAACCTTCACGCCGGCTGTGTAGAACTGTTCGTCGGCATGCAACCCTGCGCTATTCCACCATCGAGAACTGGTCGAAGAATATGTACAATCTGAACACCAAGCGTGCGCAGGTGGAAGAGGGCGGCAAGGTAGAATGGGTCTCCGGCTCGTTCGGCTCTCATGTGTCCTATCTGTATCCCATGAGCATCCTCAAGGGCAAGGGCGCAAAGATGGAGTTTACCGGCATCACCTTTGCCGGAAAGGGACAGAACCTGGATACCGGTGCAAAGGTAGTACACGCTGCGCCGGATACCACATCGTATATCAACACCAAGTCCATCTCCAAGGACGGCGGCATCAGCACATTCCGCAGCTCTGTTGTAGTCAACAAGAACGCAGAGGGTGCAAAGTCCTCGGTATCCTGTGAGTCGCTGATGTTGGATGCGGAGTCTCAGTCGGATACCATTCCGGCAATTGATGTCCGCACCCGCAAGGCAGACGTGGGACACGAGGCACAGATCGGCAAGATCAGCAACGAGGCGATATTCTATCTCATGTCCAGAGGGCTCAGCGAAGAGGATGCCAGAGCCTGCATCGTCAGCGGTTTCGCAGACAATGTTTCCAAGGAACTGCCGCTGGAATATGCGATCGAAATGAACAATCTGATTCGTCTGGAAATGAAAGGCAGCATTGGGTGAGGTGAGCATGATGGAAAATAATACAATTCGAGTAAATGCACTTCCGACTCTGACATGGCACAGACTGCACGTCAATGCCTGCCAGACAGAACCTTATGTTCCGGCAAAGCCCTGTGCTATCCAGGCAAAATCGGAAAAGGGCAAGGCGGTTGTTTCCGCACTGGAATCCGGCAGCGACTGCAGCGCTGTTGAGACCGGCAAGGTCGTGGACGATCTGTTCCAGTGGGGCATAACGGTGACTGCGGCTGAAAACACCGAGGATACCGTGCATATGGAGATCGGCAGCGAGGACGGCGGCGACTGTGCTGCATTCGTCAACGTCCAGGCAGAGTCCGGCAGTGATCTGACACTGGTGCAGATCTGGAAAGCCAATGCGTCCCATGCGGCATTGCGGACAGTCGTTCGTGCAGAGTCCGGCGCAAGAGTTCGTCTGATTCAGATTCTGGCAGATGCCAGCGAAGAGAGCATCAATGACGTGGGCTGTGTGACCGGCGAAAAGGCATCGTTTGAGGTGATCCGCCTGTATCTGAGCAAGGGCAATGTGATCTCCGGCATCCGTACCGAACTGGCAGGAAACGGCAGCAGCTTTACCCACAAGACCGGTTATCTGGTCCAGCCAGGAAAGAAACTGGATATGAATGTGATCGCTAACCACATCGGCAAAAATACCGAGAGCGATATCCGTGCCGAGGGTACGCTGTATGACAGCGCAGAAAAGGCGTTCCGTGGTACGATTGACCTCAAGCGTGGCTGTGCCGGCTCAGAGGGCAAGGAAGAAGAGAACGTACTGCTGCTGGGCGATGACGTTATCAACAAGACCATTCCGCTGATCCTCTGCACCGAAGAGGATGTCAAGGGCAGCCACGGCGCATCCATCGGCGAACTGGAACAGGGAATGCTGTTCTACTTCGAGGCACGTGGCATCAGCAGGGAAGAGGCTGAAAAAATCGTGGCAAAGGCACGGCTGGAACGGCTCTGCCAGGATACAGAAGATGCAAAAACAGCAGAATATATGCACCAGATCATTGAAGAGGTGATTTAAGATGACAGCATGGAATCCGGAAAAAGTGCGGCAGGATTTTGTCCTGCTCCGGAACACCGACCGGGTCTATTTCGATAATGCGGCAACTTCGCAGAAACCCCAGTGCGTTCTGGATGCAGTGGAGGAGTTCTATCAGAAATACAACGCCAATGTACTGCGTGGGCTGTATCCGCTGAGCGTGGAGGCGACCGAACGCTATGAGGCTGCCCGGAGAACTGTACAGCGGTTCATCCATGCTGCCTGTCCGGAAGAGATCATCTTCACCCGGAACGCAACAGAGAGTATGAACCTGGTGGCATACAGCTACGGCATGGCAAATCTGAAAGCCGGGGATGAGATCCTGGTTTCCATCATGGAACATCACAGCAACATCTTGCCGTGGCAGATGGTTTCCCGTGCCACCGGAGCAAAGCTGGTCTTTCTGGAGTGTGAGCCGGACGGCACAATCACCAAGGAAAAGATGGACGCAGCATTTTCGGAACACACCCGGATGGTGGCGGTGACCCAGGTTTCCAACGTGCTGGGATGTGTCAACGATATCCCGGAACTGGTCAAGCGTGCCAGAGCCTGCGGCGCAGCCATTCTCATGGATGCGGCACAGAGCGCACCGCATATGCCCATTGACGTGCAGAAACTGGACGTGGACTTTGTGGCGTTCTCCGGTCATAAGATGCTGGCACCTATGGGTATCGGCGTGCTGTACGGCAAGCAGGAACTGCTGGAAAAGATGCCGCCGTTTCTGACCGGCGGCGAGATGATCGAGACCGTTTCCCGTTACGATGCCGTTTATGCGGAACTGCCCCATAAGTTCGAGGCAGGCACGGTCAACGCCGGCGGTGCAGTCGGTCTGGCGGCAGCCATCGACTATCTGGAATCCTACGGCATGGACAAGCTCCATGCTGTGGAACAGGAACTGACGGCGTATCTGTTCCGGGGCATGAAGGCGATTCCGCACATCCATGTGCTGGGTTCTGACCGGGAGGATAACCATACCGGCATCGTTTCCTTTGCCGTAGACCAGGTACATCCCCACGATATCAGCGAGGTACTGAGCAGCGACGGCATGGACATCCGTGCCGGCCATCACTGCGCACAGCCGCTCCATGACCATCTGGGCGTACATTCTACCGCTCGTGCCAGTCTGATGTTCTATAACACCAAGGAAGAGATCGACCGGTTCCTGGAGAGTGTTTCCAATATTCGAAGAAGGATGGGCTTTGGCAATGAATAACTTTTACAATGAGATTCTGACGGAACACAACGTCCGTCCGGAGTTCAAATATGACCTGGAATGTCCCACCATCAAGCTGGAAGGCGTAAACCCCAGCTGCGGCGACGACATCTGGCTGAACCTGGTAATGAAAGACGGCGTCATCCAGGATGCGTCCTTCAACGGCGACGGCTGTGCCATTTCGCAGGCATCTGCGGATATTATGATCGGCATGGTACTCGGCAAGACCAAGGAAGAGGCACTGCACTTGGCAGATCTGTTCCTGAAAATGATTAAGGGAACAGCAACGGATGCCGAGGTAGACGAACTGGAAGAGGCATCGGCGCTGCAGGATATTTCCCATATGCCGGCACGTGTAAAGTGTGCCGTTCTGGGATGGCGCACCCTGCGTGAGGCAATCGAAAAGTTAGACGGCAAGGCATAATTGTGCTGCCTTGAAAACCTGTTTTCGTGGAAAGGAATACCACTGAAAGCAGGTTTTTCTGTGGGAGGATATCACGATGAAATCCATTTTAATCAAGGACACCACACGGGAGGAGCGCATCCGTATCGTGACCCAGTCGCTCCAGGTCTGCGGTCAGACCTGTGAGTTCTGCAATGGCTGTGACAATCTGGGCGGCGGTATGGTGGACAGCTATTTCCAGCCGTATATCAACGGCGAAAAGGAGATCGCAGAGTTAAACGCCGCTTATCACAGCGGTTTGGTGAGGTAAGTGCATGGTAGAAGAAATTACGATACAGGAACTGGCACAGATGGAACCGTCTGCCTGTCAGATCATTGATATGCGAGACGAAACGGCATTTGCGCTGGGACACATTGACGGTGCAGTGCTGATTCCGCAAAAGGAACTGGAAACATCCCACGGGGAACTGCCCAGGGACAAGATGCTGGTCATCTACTGCCGCAGCGGCATCCTCAGTGCAGACGTGGCGGAACAACTCCGGGACGAGGGATACCAGGCGGTAAATCTGGTGGGTGGCTATGTGCAGTGGCTCCAGGACAAGATTCGCCGGGAGACGAAAAACGAAAAGGCTGCCGAAGTGGAACAGGGACTGCGCAAGAAGTTCCACCGGGTCATTTTCAGCCGCTTTGCAAAGGCAATCAAGACATACGATCTGATTCAGCCCAACGATCGCATTGCCGTCTGCATTTCCGGCGGCAAGGATTCTATGCTGATGGCGAAACTGTTCCAGGAACTCCAGCGCCACGGAAAGTTTCCGTTTGAACTGGTCTTTCTGGTAATGGACCCGGGCTACAGCGCCGAAAACCGGCAGATCATCGAGTCCAACGCCAAGCTGCTGCAAATTCCCATTACGGTTTTTGAGACCAACATTTTTGACTCGGTCTATAACGTGCAGAATAATCCCTGTTACTTATGCGCCCGGATGCGCCGTGGACACCTTTACAATAAGGCAAAGGAACTGGGCTGCAACAAGATCGCCCTGGGACACCACTTCGATGATGTCATCGAGACCATCCTCATGAGCATGATCTACGGCGGACAGGTGGAGACCATGATGCCGAAACTGCACAGCGCCAACTTCGAGGGAATGCAGCTGATACGTCCCATGTATCTGATCCGGGAGGCGGACATCAAGCACTGGTGCCGCTATCACGACTTGCAGTTTATCCAGTGCGCCTGCCATTTCACAGACACCTGCACCACCTGCGACCCGGACGAGCGGACGGTTTCCAAGCGCATGGTGATAAAACAGCTGATTGCCAAGCTGGCGGAGGAGAATCCGCAGATCGAAAAGAATATTTTCCGCAGCGTGGAAAATATCAACTTGAACAAAATCATTTCCTACCAGAAAGATCATGTGACACACAGCTTTTTGGATGGGTATGTCAACGAGTAAATCCGTTTATAGAGAGCCGGTATTTCAGAGCCTGTTCAGCACTTTTTCTATGCGTACAGGTTCTTGCTGCCGGCTTTTTTTCGTTGCAGACAAACAGGAGGAATGCACATGGATATGAATTTGCAGAAGTATCTGTCCTTTGTCAAGACTGTGGAGTACGGCAGCTTTACCAAGGCGGCAGAGATCCTGCATTATTCCCAGTCCGGGGTCAGCCGGATGATCGGCGACCTGGAAAAGGACTGGAACATGGTACTTCTGGAACGTGGAAAAGGCGGCGTGCGGCTGACTTCCAACGGGCTGCATATGCTGCCGTATGCCAAGGAACTGGTGGCAGACTATGAGAAGATGCAGATGCAGGTGAATGCGCTGAACGGGATGCAGTCGGGGCTGATCCGCATCGGCACATTTTCCAGCATCGCCACTCACTGGCTGCCCAACATCATCCGGGAGTTTCAGAAGGACTATCCGCACATCGAATACGAGCTGCTGCTGGGCAGTTATACCGAACTGGAAAAGTGGATCACAGAGGGCAGGGTGGACTGCAGCTTTGTGCGTCTGCCCACCCTGGGAAAGTTCGATACCATTTTTCTGGAAGAGGATCGCCTTATGGCGGTGCTGCCGGAAAATCATCCTCTGGCAGGACTGGAAAAGTTCCCGGTGGCAGCCCTTTGTGATGCGCCGTTTATGATGTTGGAAAAGGATGCCCGTGCCGATGCGGCGGAGATCTTCGAGCGCTGTGGACTTTCTCCGTCGGTGCGCTTTACCACGTGGGACGACTATGCCATTATGTCCATGGTGGAAAGCGGACTGGGTGTCAGCATCTTGCCGGAACTGATTTTACAGCGTGTGCCGTACCGCATCTGTGTCCGGGAACTGGATGTTCCCGCATACCGCCGGATCGGACTCGCACTTCGGGATCGGGAAAGCGCATCACTCGCCGTCAAGTGCTTTCTGGAGTATCTCAAATACCGGCATGACACCCTGGATTCCTCCAAATCCGAAAAAACGTAAAAAAATCGAAAACTTCTGCATATTTCGGCGGATTTCCACAGATTTTGAATTGACTTTTCCGGCAGAGAATGGTATAATAGACTACATATAACCGGCTTTTTGCCGCACAAAGACTGCGGCATTGCCAAAACATCCAGGAAGGAAAAGTGACATGAATTTTTTAGAGGAGAGAATCGTAAAAGACGGCATCGTAAAAGAGGGCAACATTCTGAAAGTGGACAGCTTTCTGAATCACCAGATGGACGTGCAGCTGTTCCAGCAGATGGGGGAAGAGTTCAAACGCCGCTTTGCAGACAAGGAGATCAATAAGATTCTGACCATTGAGGCATCCGGCATCGGCATCGCCTGTATCGTGGCAAGCTGTTTCCACGTTCCGGTGGTGTTCGCCAAGAAGTCCAAGAGCGTTAACATTGACGGTGCGGTCTATGTGGCAGAGGTGGAATCCTTTACACACAAGTGCAAGAACCAGGTGATCGTTTCCAAGAAGTTCCTGCACCCGGAGGACAAGGTGCTGATTATTGACGACTTCCTGGCAAACGGCTGTGCGCTCCAGGGACTGATCTCCATTGTGACGCAGGCTGGCGCAACCGTGGAGGGCATCGGTATCGCTGTCGAAAAGGGCTTTCAGCAGGGCGGCCGCATCATCCGGAATCTGGGCTATCCGCTGGAATCGCTGGCAATCGTGGAGAGCATGGACGCATCCAACGGAACAATTGTGTTCCGGGAGCAGGAACAGTAAGCGGGGTGCCGGATGAAAAAATTGAATTTTCGGGATGCCTCGATCAGCAATCTGTACCAGCTGAACGGCTTAGTGCCGGTACATAAAGCGATCCCGTTTGGATTGCAGCACATTCTCGCCATGTTCGTTGCCAACATTGCACCCATCCTCATTGTGGGCGGAGCGTGCGGTCTGGCATCTTCTGAAACGGCAATGCTGATTCAGAGCGCCATGCTGATTGCCGGCATCGGTACACTCATCCAGCTGTTTCCCATCTTTCACAAGGTGGGTTCCGGACTGCCCATTGTAATGGGCATCAGCTTTACCTTTGTGTCAGTGCTTTGCTTTATCGGAGCGCAGTACGGCTACGGTGCGATCATGGGCGCCGTTCTCATCGGCGGACTGGTCGAGGGCATCCTGGGGCTGTTTGCGAAATTCTGGCTCAGGATCATTGCCCCTATCGTTTCTGCCAGCGTGGTGACTGCCATCGGCTTTTCTCTGCTGACAGTCGGTGCGAATTCCTTTGGCGGCGGCAGCGGCAGTGAGGACTTCGGCTCTGCCACAAACTGGATCCTGGGTTCAGTGACGCTGCTTTGCTGCATCCTGTTTCACATTTTCGCCAAGTCCTATTTCAAGCAGCTGTCCGTGCTGTTTGGTCTGATCGTGGGGTACATTCTGGCGATCTGCATGGGCAAGGTGGACTTTTCCGCACTGCGGGAGACTTCCATCATCGCCGTTCCGCATCTGATGCCGTTCCGGATGGAGTTCCATGCGGATGCCATCATTTCCGTGGTGCTGATTTTCCTGGTGTCTGCGACAGAGACCATCGGTGACACTTCGGCGCTGGCTGCCTCCGGACTGGGGCGTGATGTTACACGGGAGGAGACCTCCGGCTCTATTGCCTGTGACGGTTTTGTCAGTTCTCTGTCCTCGGTGTTCGGCTGTCTGCCCATCACTTCGTTCAGCCAGAACGTGGGACTGGTCGCTATGACAAAGGTAGTGAACCGCTTTACCATCGCCACCGGTGCAGTCATCATGATCCTTGCCGGTATCTTTCCGATTTTCGGCGCATTGCTGGCGACGCTGCCGGATGCCGTTCTGGGCGGCTGTACCATTATGATGTTCGGTACGATCGTTGTCAGCGGCTTGCAGATGATGAGCAAATGCGGCTTTTCTCAGCGGAACATGATTATTGCGGCGCTGTCGCTGAGCATCGGTCTGGGCTTTACCCAGTGCGCAGACCTGTTCAATATCTTCCCGGATATGGTGAAGAACGTCTTTGCACAGAACTGTGTGGCAGTTGTATTTTTGGTGTCCATTCTGCTGAATCTGGTGCTGCCGAAAAACATGGAGGCAGAAAAGGTGACGGAGAAGAAAAAGACAGCCGAGAAAGCGTGATGCGCTTTTTGTTCTGACAGAATCGGCTGCTGTCTTTTCTGGGAGGTGAAACAATTGCATAAAAAATATCCCGTTGTGATCCACGCAGTGCTGCTGCTTTTCTGTCTGCTGTTCCTGTTCGGAATGTTCGTGGAGCGTACAGATACCGGCGGCGTGATCGACAGCCGCCGTGAGCAGCCGACCTGCCAGGAAATCAATTACACAGAAATGGTGGAGGAAAACGACCCGGATGCGCCTGTGGGCGTGACCCGTATCTTTCACTTCCAGCTGAACAGCGATCTGGCAGGAAAACAGCTGATGTTCTACGTCATCAACGCCAACACAAGAGTCTACATTCAGGGAAAGCGTGTGTATGACCGGAGCAGGGATGCGTCCAATCCGGTGAGCGGTACAGGCTGCTACTGGGTGAATCTGCCGCTGATCCGTGCAGACAGCGGAAAAGAGGTAGTCGTTGAGATACAGCCGATCTATCGGGCAACGGTGGACCGGACCATTACCTTCTATGAGGGTGTCCGGTATCCGCTGTTCTGGAAATTGTTCCGGCACGACGCACTGTTTCTGCTGATCGGTGTTCTCCTGGTGATCTTCGGCATCTTCTACTTGCTGATCGGGGTGTATTACCGCATGAAGATGCAGTCAGCTCTGTATCTGTCGCCGCTCGGAATGGTTGCCGTTCTGGTCGGTCTGTGGAAGATCGCAGATACCCGTCTTATCACCTGGCTGATTCCGGGACACGCATTGTTCTTTTCCTATCTGAGTATGTTTTCCATCATGTTTGCACCCTTTTTTGTTGCGCTGTACATCCATATGTCGGCGAGAAAAACCGGGTCGATCCGAAAAGTAACCAGCGTGCTGCTGGTGGTCAACGCAGTGCTTGTTCTGGCAGCATTTGCGGCGCATCTGCTGCGTCTGCTGGCGCTGCGGGAGTCCCAGGAACTGTACAATTACTGCATCCTGGTGCAGGCGCTGTTCCTGCTGGTCTTTGAGATCTGCATCTATCCCAAGCACAAGGACGATATGCGGCACCGGCTGTTCCTGCTCTCCATGATTTTGCTCATGGCAATGGGAACGCTGGACATCCTGCACTTCCTGCTTGTTCGTTCGTCCAACTCGCTGTTTTTCATTATGATCGGCGTGCTGGTGTACATCATCGCAGTGGGCGTTTTCACCATGCGTGGTACACAGGACAAGCTGTTCCGGGATAAGGCAACCGGTCTCTATAACCGCAACAAGTGCAATGAGCTGATTCACACAGGCGTCATTTCCGATAAGCACCTCTGCTTTATGATGTTCGACTTGAACGGTCTGAAAAAGACCAACGACAATTTCGGACACGATGCCGGGGATCAGATGATCGAGTCCTTTGCGGCGGTTCTGCGCCGGTGTATCCCGGCAGGGAACTTTATCGGCAGAAGCGGCGGCGATGAGTTCGTGGGCATCATCTACAACACGGATGAGGTTCGTGTGAAACAGATCGTTTCCAATATCTGGGAGCAGATCGAATCATTCAACCAGGCAGAGGACAGGGGCTGGCAGCTGGGAACAGCAGTGGGATATGCGTTTGCCGAGGAGGCGCCGGACCGGTCATATACCACACTGTATGAGCTGGCAGACCAAAGAATGTATGAAAATAAACGGGCAATGAAAGCTGCCCGTACATAAGGAGCGTATTTTATCTATGACAACCAAGGAATTTGAACAGAAGATCAAGCGTGTCCTCATCACAGAGGAAGAGATCCAGGCGAAAGTCAGGGAAGTGGGCGCACAGATCAGCCGGGAGTATGAGGGAAAGCCTCTGCTGCTGGTCAGCATTCTGAACGGCGCATTCGTCTTTATGGCAGACCTGTGCCGTGCCATCACCATTCCCTGTGAGACAGCGTTTATGTGCGCCAAGAGCTATTACAACGGCACGTCCTCTTCTGGCATCGTAAAGATCACTATGGATCTGATGCAGGACATCAGCGGCTATCATGTCATCATCGCCGAGGATATCATCGACACCGGACGGACACTGAACGACGTCATCAAGCTGCTGAAGGCGAGAAATCCGCTTTCGCTGAAAGTTATCACACTGCTGGACAAGCCGGAGCGCCGTCTGGTAAAACTGGATGCCGATATTTCTCTGTTTACCATTCCGGATCACTTTGTGATCGGTTACGGACTGGACTGCGGCGAGATTTACCGCAACCTGCCCTATATTGCAGAATATGATGAAGGAGAAACCAAGTAATGTTTGAAAAACTGTTCCATTTGAAAGAAAACAACACCAATGTAAAAACGGAGTGCATTGCCGGTGTTACCACGTTCATGACCATGGCGTATATCCTGGCGGTAAACCCTAGTATCCTCAGTTCTACCGGCATGAATCCCACGGCAGTTCTGCTGGCGACCTGTCTGGCATCCTTCCTGGGAACTATGTGCATGGGCATGATGGCGAACCTGCCCTTCGCCCTGTCCGCCGGCATGGGACTGAACGCCTTTTTCGCCTATACCGTCTGCGGCAACATGGGCTATCCGTGGCAGGTCGCACTGCTTGCCGTGTTTGTCGAGGGTCTGATCTTCATTGTCCTTTCGCTGACAAATGTCCGTGAGGCGCTGTTCAATGTTATCCCTATGTCGCTGAAAAAGGCGGTGTCGGTGGGCATCGGCGTGTACATCGCCTTTATCGGTCTGCAAAATGCCGGCGTTGTTGTCAACAGTGACTCGACGCTGGTGACCATCGTTTCGTTCCGTGATAACTTCCAGACCGGCGGCATCTGTGCGCTGCTGGCGATCCTGGGAACACTGTTCACCGCATTCCTGTACATCAAGCGGGTAAAGGGTTCTATCCTCATCGGCATTCTTTCCACCTGGGTGCTGGGCATCATCTGCCAGCTGACCGGGCTGTACACTGTAGATGTTGAGGCAGGCTACAACAGCCTGATCCCGGCATTCTCTATGACAGACTTTACCGCACTGGGTTCCACATTCGGACAGTGCTTCAAGTTTGACTTTGACGGCGTAAGCATCATCAACTTTATTGTGGTTATTTTCTCGTTCCTGTTCGTAGACATTTTCGATACCCTGGGTACGCTGATCGGTGTCTGCAATAAGGGCGGTATGCTGGACAAGGACGGCAAGCTGCCGAAGATCAAGCCGGCACTGCTGGCGGATGCGATCGCAACCAGCGCCGGTGCAGTGATGGGTACTTCCACCACCACCACATTTGTGGAATCCTCCGCCGGCGTGGCAGAAGGCGGCAGAACCGGTCTGACTGCGGTTGTGACTGCGATTCTGTTCCTCATCTCCATGCTCTTTGCGCCGATCTTCATTGCCATCCCGTCTTTCGCAACTGCTCCGGCATTGGTGATCGTCGGATTCCTCATGTTCAGCAGCATCACCGAGATCAAGTTCACAGAGGACAGTTTCCTGGAGGCAATCCCGGCTTATCTGTGCATCCTGGCTATGCCGCTGTTCTACAGCATCTCCGAGGGCATTTCCATGGGCATCATCTCCTATGTTGTCCTGCACGTTGTCTGCGGCAAGGCAAAGAAGGTGAAACCGCTGCTATACGTGGTTGCGCTGCTGTTTATCCTCAAGTATATTTTCCTTTAATTCCAACACGCATTTCAAAGCCTGTTTCCGTCTCCGGAGACAGGCTTTTTTGCTTGTGTTTCCGGCAGAAATATGTTATAATAGTGCTATTGACAGCAGATGAGACAAGCTGCTGATTTCCAGAAAGGACATTTGTTTATGTCAGAGATCAAAACCATTACCACACTGCTCCGGGATGCCGTATCCACGCACATCTACGGCAAAGAGGATGTTATTGATAAGGTGCTGGCTGCGCTGCTGTGCGGCGGTCATGTGCTGCTGAATGACATTCCCGGCACAGGAAAGACTACCCTTGCCCGGAGTTTGGCAAACGCTTTGGATGCCAGCTTTCACCGCATCCAGTTCACGCCGGATCTGCTGCCCACCGACCTGGTAGGTGTCAGCATCCCCGACCCGAAAACCGGCGAATTCGTGTTTCGGAAAGGTGCAGTGTTCACCCAGATCCTTTTGGCGGATGAGATCAACCGTGCTACGCCACGCACCCAGTCTGCCCTGTTGGAGTGCATGGAGGAACGCCAGGTGACCGCAGACGGCGTGACCTATCCGCTGGAGTCGCCGTTCTTCGTCATTGCTACGCAGAATCCGGTGGAGATGCAGGGGACGTTTCCGCTGCCCGAGGCTCAGCTGGATCGCTTTCTGCTGTGCCTTTCTCTGGGCTATCCGGATAAGGAACAGGAACTGGCACTGCTGTCCCGGACAGCTGTTCCGGAAGAGGGAAAACCGGTTGTCACCACGGCACAGCTGCTGAACGCCCGAAAGGAACTGGCGCAGGTGAAAGTCTCTGCTGCGGTGCAGGAGTACCTGGTAGAATTGGCGCACGCCACCCGGACGCATCATCAGATACAGCTGGGGCTGAGTACCCGTGGAATGCTTTCCTTGCTGGAGGTCTCCAAGGCAGTTGCGGCGATACGTGGCAGAAACTATGTCACACCGGACGACATCAAGCACATTGCAGCGGACTGCATGGCGCACCGCATGGCAGCACGTGGGGCAATGTGGGAAGAAAATCACGAGACCTGCCGCCGCATTGTATCGGAACTGCTGGAGACTGTTCCCGTGCCAAAGGAATCACAATGGAACTGATCGCTGTTATTCTGTTGGTACTGCTGGTGCTGTTCGGCGAGATCGGACTCTACCGCCGGAACGGCTTGAAGGGACTGTCCTACCGCTGCCGCTTTTCGGAGACAGAATGCACCGAGGGCGACTCCCTGCAGTTTGTAGAGACAGTTTCCAACGAAAAAGGGATGCCTGTGCCGTGGCTCAAGGCAGAACTGACCACGTCCTGCTGGCTGGACTTCCCGGAGACAAATTCCTCGCAGACCGGAGAAAACCGCTTTGTCACCAGTTTCTTTTCCGTGCGTGGACACGCCAAGGTCAGCCGTGTCTGGAACATCACTTGTGAAAAGCGCGGAGCATACGAGATGGAACACGTGGTGCTGGTCACATCGGATTTGCTGGGCGTGGTGCGGCTGTCGCTCGCTGCTGGTACTGCCGCAGCGTATGACGGAGGCTGGACTGATTCTGCCACGGCTGCTGCACCAACAGTTCGGAGACCAGTCTGTCCGGCACAGCCTGCTGACAGACCCTTGCCTTTCCGCAGGTGTCCGGGAATACGTGCCGGGTGATCCACTCCACCGGATGCACTGGAAAGCCTCGGCGCACGCCGGAACGCTGCTCATGCGCCGGGAAGAGCATACCGCACAGCAAACGGTCACGGTATTGCTGGCGCTGGAATCCCACAGCCCGGACAGCGGCATTATGACGCAGGACGAGGCACTGTTGGAGCATACCATCCGGGTCTGTGCGCAGTGCCTGTGGGAGTTCTTCCGGAACGGCTGGCAGGTGCGACTGTGCATCGGAGAGCGCCGAAAAGACGGTTTGCCGATCATGTCGCCCTATGGCGGCGGCAGCGGAATGTACCATCAACTCATGCAGCAGCTGGCACTGCTCCGCCTGCAGGAGATCGTGCCGCAGTCCCAGATGCTCTCCATGCACGGCAGATCTTCCATCCAGGAAACACTGCTGCTCATCACACCGTACACGGACAGAACAACGGCGCAGTGGAAACAGCGCTGCGGTGGTCTGGTGCTGGTGACGGGTCACGCCCATGACGGCGGCAGTTGTGCCGATGCGAGGATTCCCTTGCCGGAATACCTGCACAGCGAGGAGGTGGCATCATGAAAAATGCACGCTTTCTGCTGCACCTACTGCTGATTACGGCACTGTCTGCCGCCTTGTATCCCTTTCCGCTGCTGCTTGCGATATGGAGCGGCAGTGCCGGATGGACGGCTCCGGTGATGACTGCGGCGCTGGTGCTTTGTGTATGGCTCGGCACGCTGTACA
>OBAM01001650.1_pt1 | contig 13722 bp, 8 predicted proteins | sample 1517751 | NCBI WGS metagenome assembly OBAM01 (sample SAMN04571703, study PRJEB22368) | human gut metagenome | biome: human gut; material: stool | host: Homo sapiens | place: Luxembourg | collected 2012-10-18
GGCCGACGAAGATGATGAACTCCTTATCCTGGATCTCCAGGTTGAAGTCGGTAACAGCAGGAGCAGTAGCGCCCGGATAGATCTTGTAGATGTGCTGGCAGCTAATCGAAGCCATAGGTCATTGCCTCCATTAAAATTTTTCTATGTTACGGCACCTTGACGGTGCACGCTCTCGTTGGTATTATAATAACAGATAACTTTGTGATATAAAATAGCATTTTATTGATTTGAGGTGTCAGATATTGCTTTATGATTGGACAAGCACCGCAGCCCTTGGCGTGGTGCGGGATATCCAGCCCAAAGAACCCCTGACCCTGACCGGCGAGGGGCTGTGGGTCTGCCTGATCTCCAGCGGCAGATGCACTGCCAGCCTGACCGATGCCTCGCCCTCCCCGGCGGGCAGCGCACTGATCCTGCCGCCCCAGAGCGCGGCGGCGGGCCATCTGGTACTGAGCCGCGCCCCGTTGACCCTGACCCCGGAAGGGGAGAGCCACCTGCTCTGCATCCAGCTGACCGGACAGGCGGCGGTGCAGTTCCTTGCCGGGCTGACGGAGCTGCCGTTCCTGGCCCGGGGCGAGACCTGCCCCGCCGCCGCAGAGCTGCTGGGCCGCCTTGCCGCCGAGGCCGACACGCCCCGCAGCCGGGCTGCCAGCCAGCTGGCCTTTGCCCTGCTCTGTGAGCTTGCGGGGGCCGACAGCGCCGCCCCGCCCCTGCCGCCGCTGGTAGAGGCCGCCATTGAGGATATCCGCCAGAACTACGCTGGCCTGTACGGCGTGGAGGAGCTCAGTGAGCGGCTGGGAGTCTCCAAGAGCCACCTTGTCCGCACCTTTACCGCCGCCGTGGGGGTGCCCCCGGGGCGCTACCTGACCACCGTTCGGGTGGAAGCTGCCATGCGGCTGCTCCTGCACCGGGAATACACGCTGGATGTCATTGCCAGCCTGTGCGGTTTCTCAGGGGCCAACTACCTGTGCCGGGTGTTCAAAAAAGAGACCGGCCAATCCCCCGCACAGTGGCGGGCCTTGGCCGGTCAGACAGCGCGGCCCCTCAGCCCGGCGGAAAACCAGCGGGAGCAGGCACTGTATATTTAAAATGTTCAGGAGCCGGGGCAGCACCCGGCTCTTTTCCGTGGAGGCGTTCAGCCGCACACAGACCGCGGGCGCTTGAGCAGGAACACCGTCAGGGCCAGCGTGATGGCCTCGGCGGCGGGGAAGGCCGACCACACGCCGTTCATGCCGAACAGGGCGCTCAGGATCAGCGAGCAGGTGACGATGGCGGCCACGCCCCGGCTGACCGAGGTGATGGTGGCCTCGGTGGGGCGGTTGACCGCACCCAGATAGCCCGCCGCAACAATATTGCAGCCTGCAAAGAAGTAGCCCAGGAAGTAGATGCGCATACCGCTGTGGGCATATTCGGCCATCAAAGCAGAGCTCTCGCTGTTGAAGAGGGCAACAAAGGTATCGGTAAAGCCAAACACGGCACCGTACAACACCGCCGCCAGCGCCAGCGCGGTGCCGCAGCCCAGCAGAAGCAGCCTTTTTGCCCCGGCCATCTCGTTTTTGCCGTAGCACTGGCTGATCAGCGGCTGGGCACCCTGGGCCACGCCGTTGAAGATGGCTGTTGCCACCAGCGCAAAGTTTGCCACCACGCCGTAGGCGGCCACGCCCACGTTGCCCGCCAGCCGGAGCAGCAGGAAATTGAACACGGTGGTGGTCACGGCAGAGGAGAGCTCCCCGACAAAACCGGAGATGCCCAGCTGGCAGCTCTGCACCAGCAGCCGGGCCGAGGGGGCCTGCCGGACAAAGGTGAGCGTGTTGCTCTTTTGAAAGAAGTGGCGGCTGCAGATGGCGATGCTGAGCACCGGCGAGATGGCGGTTGCCAGCGCCGCGCCGGGCAGGCCCAGCCCCATGGGGAAGATGAAGATGTAATCGAACACCACATTGAACAGGCTGCCGCTCAGGGTGGCCACCATGGCAAGGGACGGGTCGCCGTCGTTGCGGACGAAGGCCGAGAGGATGTAGTTGCACATGAAGAAGGGCGTGAACAGCAGGAAGATGCGGGTGTAGTTCAGGCCCAGCGCCACAATGTCCGCATCGCCGCCCATGAGCTGCAGAAGCGTGCCCGGGCAGAACGCGCCCGCCAGCATGAACGGAATGGCGATCAGGCAGGCGCAGAGGATGGCGTTGGAAAAAAACCGCTGCGCCCGCGCCTCGCCCTGCGCCTGCAGGATGGCGTACCGGGTGGCCGCACCCAGACCGATCATCGAGCCGAAGGCAAAGATCAGGTTGTACATGGGCAGGCAGAGGTTCAGCAGGGTCACGCCGTCGGTGCCCGCCGCCTGGGCGATGAAATAGGTGTCGGCCAGAATATAGCACGATGTGCCGATCAGACCGAAAATATTCTGCGACACATACTTGAAGAACTGCTTTGTCAGGTTCATGGGAGCTTCCTTTCCGCAGGGAGAATAGGGGATGAAACGTAAAAACGACTACTACTATATCATAAAACTTGGCATATTTCAACGAAAAAGCGAGGAAACACGCCATCATTTCCCAAACGGAACACTTCTCCCCGGGGAGATGCTGCTATCCGAAAATGCCATACGGATACTTCCTCTTTTGTGCAACTCGCCAAAGATGGTTTTGGGTTATTGACAAAAAAAAAAAAAAAAGTTTTATGATTTTTGTGTAAGATGCCACATAAAAACAGAAGAATCGGCAAACCAGCCGGAAGGCTGCGGCGCAAAGCTACAGGGCCTGTAATATGGCAGCCAGCTGCACTTCCCAGAAGTTTTCTCAGAGCGTCACACCAGCCTTTCGGGGCCGGTGCGGCGCTTTTCTGTTTGCGGTGGGTGCAGAGAAGAGTAATTGGGGCAATACGCAAAGGAGGATTTTTATGAAAAAGCGGCTGCTCAGCATGATACTGGCGCTCAGTATGATGCTGACCATTCTGCCGGTGAATGCCATAACGGCGTTTGCGGCGGATGAAGATGTTGTCGCAAGCGGAAATTGCGGCATAGAAGGTAAAGATGATAATAGTGTTACTTGGAAACTGACAAAAAATGATGACGGTATAGAAAACAATACTTATACGCTGACAATTAGTGGCAGTGGGAATATGGAGAACTTTTACGACACATACGGCTCGAGAAGGGCTCCATGGCGCACTTCGTCTAATGGTTATGGAGCCAATATTACGCAGATTTCTTTTGCGGACGGAATAACTTCAGTTGGAGCGAAAGCATTTTTCGGTTGTAGCAATTTGGAGAATATATTCATACCGGATAGCGTAACCAGAATTGCTTCATCTGCATTTGAAGAATGTTCAAAATTGAAAAGTGTAACAGGCTTCAAATATGTGACGTTGATCGGCTCGAGTGCTTTTTCTGGCTGTGCTAGTTTGGAAAGTATACCGTTCCCTGTTAGCCGAGTTTCAATTGGAGACTATGCATTTGAAAGGTGTTCGAGTTTGAAAAATGTAAAAATTCCTGATAATGTGACCTCAATTGGAACGACAATTTTTAATAGGTGTGGGAATATTGAAACGGTAATTCTACCATGTGTATTACCTCGAATGCCTTATAATGCATTAGCCGGTGCGAAACATACGTATTATCCAGGGACAAAGCAGCAATTGGATGCACAGAGAGGACAGATAACGGAATCTCCGGACATGTTTATAAGTTCGGTTCAATACTATTGCGATGTGACCTTCGATGCTAATGGGGGTGGATTTAATGATACTGATTCGGACAAAAAAATAATCTTAAAAACTTGGAGTGGCATAAATCTGACGGAGGAACAGGTTGAGAGCATTGGTGAACCGAAAAAAGCTGGTAAAAAATTTATTGGTTGGAGTACTGTTTCGACTCCTTCGAGTGTCGCCACACCACTCAGGCTGACAACTGATATTGAAGCAAAAATATATGATTATAGAAAGACTTTTTATGCGATGTACAGAGATGTCGTTCCTGCCACTATTGCCATTAACGATTCCAACAAAACCTTTAAGGCAGGTACGGAAAGTAATACCTTTACCATTACCGCAACCAAAGGCGACACAGAAGCAGCCAAGGTGAAGTTTAAGTTCACAAATGGTACAGTACAGTACAAAAATAACAGCACCGGTTGGACTGATCTGACTGGCAATGAGATAAGCATTGACGAGCTGAATAGTGCGCTGTTCCGGATTGCAACCAATAAGAATGCCACTGTTGGTACCTCCACCCTGACCGTGGAGCTTGTAACTGAACAGGGCACTGAGATTGGCGTACAAAATACGGCAGACTTTACTGTGACGGCCCGTACACCTGCAAACATTACTATTACTGCCCCCACCAACAATGCTGTGAAGGCCGGTGAACCCAGCCAGACCTTTACAATGAGCATTACCAACAACGATGATGCAGTTGGCAAGGTGACATTTGACTTTGACGGCGAAGTGCAGTATGCGGATAATACATACAGCCCCAACTGGACAACGGTTGATAAGGACAATGGTGTGACCCGTGCAATTGCAACCGGTAAATATTTCCGTGTTGTACCCAAGGCAGATGCTGTTACTGGTGATATGACCCTGACTGCAAAGCTGGTTGATACCGATGGCAACGAAATTGCCGGTGCAACCGCAAGCACGACCTTTGCTGTAACGGCCCGGAAGCCTGCCGAGGTTACTATTACCGGCCTTGATGGTACTACTGTGAAAGCCGGTGAAGTACAAGACTTTACCGTAAGTGTTACCCCCAATGATGATACCATTAACAAGGTGACCTTTGTCACGACCAGCGGCGAGGTGCAGTGGAGCAGTGATAACGGCAACACTTGGACGACTGTGTCTGGTGATGTGGATTACAGCGAGCTGACCGGAAAGAAGTTCCGTGTTGTGCCTGCTGCCGATGCAGCAAATGGCACTGTAACTGTGACCGTTACTGCAAAGAAAGCAGATGGCACGGAAGTCGCCAAGAATGCTGCAAACTTTACTGTGACCGCCCGTGAGCACGCAACCGTTGAGATCAACGATTTGAATGGCGAAACCATTAAGCAGAATAAGGCCCATACCTTTACTGTGACTGTGACCGCCCATGATGACGGCGGAGAAACCACGCTCAAGTTTGACAATGTTGCAGGGCTGACCTATAACAATGCTACTGTGACGGATGCAGGCGTGACGGTTACGCTGACCAAAAATCAGAGTAAGACCCTGAACTTTACTCTGACCCCGGATGCAGAGGGAGCTGGCAAGACCCTGACAGCAACCCTGAACAATGGTGCAACGGACACTGCAACTTATACCGTAAGTGAGTATGAGCACGCTAAAGTTACCATTGAGGGCCTTGGCGATGACCTGAAACAGGGCGAGAGCAAAGACTTTACTGTGAAGGTTGACCCGAAGGATGACAGCGGAGATGCTACCATTGACTTTGGCGACAAGAACAGTGAGATCCAGTACAAGGACGGCGAGGACTGGAAGTCGATGCCGTCCGGTGGTCTGAAAATTAACCTGAGCAACGGCGAAAAGCCGTATGATTTCCGTATTACGCCCAAGAATGATGGCAGCCAGACCCTGATCGCAACCGTCAAGCAGAATGACAACAAGTTGGGCAAGGTTGAACAGACCTATACTGTTGCCAAGAAGGACGAACCTACCACTCCCGGTGGCGGTGAGAACCCGGGCGAGAATCCCGGCGGCGGCAGCACTGGCGGCGGCAACACCAAGCCCACTCCCAAGCCGGACGAAAAGCCTGACCGCAAGATCAAAATCGACGGCGGCATTGTGGAAGTCAACGGCAAGGAAGTTAAGCCGGACGAAGATGGAAACATCACCGTCAAAGAGGGCGATGAGATCACCGTTACCGTTGACAAGAGCAAGATCTCCGATGCACAGGTGTTCGACCAGTGGGTCATTAAACCCGACAGCGTGCTGAACGAGGTCGATCCCAAGTCGGAGAAGATCAGCTTCACGATGCCTGCCGAGGATGTGACTATTGAGGCCATGACCCGCGACGCATCCATTGAGGACGACGGCCCCGGCATTCTGGGCACCGGCGCACTGATCGCAACCGGCGTTGTGGGCAGTGCAGCGCTGTTGTACCAGGGCCACATGCTGGGTACTGAGTTGTACCTGCGGTATCTGCTGCCCCACGGGGCCGTTATCCCGCAGAACCGTGCGGAGCTGGCAGTGCTGCTGTGGCAGGATGCCGAAAATCCGGAACCTGTCAGCACCACGCTCTACAGCGACATCAGCGAGGACGACAGCGCTATCCAACAGGCTGCCCGCTGGGCCGTGGAGAACGATCTGATGGAGCAGCTGGATGCGGATGAACATCCTGACCACTTTGATCCATTTGTACCTGTGACTTTCTCTGATTCTATCCGTGCATGGAAAAAAGCGCAGGAACTGAAGAAATAACCAAGCCATCCTCTTTTTAATATCCCAAACTGGAAATGCCGCTCTGGGCTTCACTGCCCGGGGCGGCATTTCCAGTTGAAAAGGGAGCACAACAGGCCGGATTTTATATAAGAGTGCCGTGGTTTTTATTGACAAGCTCACGGCTTGCTATTATAATAGAACAGTCATAATAGCATTCGTGCGCGGCTTTGCGGCTGCGTCAATCCAATAGACAAGGAGAAGATCCAAAATGGCACAAGAAATCAAGATGTCCGCTTCCGGCCTGAAGGCGATGCAGGACGAACTGGAATACCTCAAGACGGTCCGCCGCAAGGAGCTGGCCGAGGAGATCAAGGAAGCCCGCAGCCACGGCGACCTTTCTGAGAACAGCGAGTACGATGAAGCCAAGAACACCCAGGGTCTGGTGGAGAACCGCATCACCGAGCTGGAGCAGATGGTCAAGAACGCTGTGATCATTGACGAGAGCGAGCTGAGCGTGGACAGCGTTTCTGTTGGCACCCACGTTTCCATCAAGATGATCGGCGATGATGAGGCCGAGGAGTACGATATCGTTGGCCGCACCGAGGCTGACCCCATCAACGGCAAGATCAGCGACGAGAGCCCCGTGGGCCACGCTCTGCTGGGCAAGGCCGTGGGCGAGAAGGCTGAGGTCCTGCTGCCCTCCGGCCAGACCGTCGAGTACGAAGTGCTGGCCATTACCCACGCCGCAAACTGAGCCTGAACGGGAGGAAACCATGGAAGAGCAAAAGAGAAACCCCGCTCAGGGCCTGTCTGAGAGCGAGCAGGTGCAGGTGCGCCGCCAGAAGCTGGCCGACCTGCAGGCTGCCGGCAACGACCCCTTCACCCTGACCAAGTTCCCGCAGGACGCTTATTCTGCCGACCTGAAGGAAGAGTATAAGGATCTGCCCAACGAGACCGACAGCGGCAAGCATGTCGCGCTGGCCGGCCGTATGATGTCCAAGCGCGTGATGGGCAAGGCAAGCTTTGCCCACCTGCGCGATGACAAGGGCGATATCCAGCTGTATGTCCGCCGCGACGAGCTGGGCGAGGAGGCCTACGCCGCCTTCAAGAAGCTGGACGTGGGCGATATCATCGGTGTCAAGGGTGAGGTGTTCCGCACCAAGACCGGCGAACTGAGCGTTCGTGCCACCGAGCTGACCCTGCTGGCCAAGAGCCTGCGCCCCCTGCCCGAGAAGTTCCACGGCCTGACCGACACCGAGATGCGTTACCGTCAGCGCTATGTGGACCTGATCGCCAACCCCGAGGTGAAGGATACCTTCGTCAAGCGCAGCCAGATCCTGAAGGAAATCCGCGCTTATCTGGACGAGAAGGGCTTCCTGGAGGTGGATACCCCCATCCTGACCCCCTTTGAGATCGGTGCCTCCGCCCGTCCCTTCTACACCCACCACAACAGCCTGAACATGGACATGGTGCTGCGCATCGAGACCGAGCTGTACCTCAAGCGCCTGATCGTGGGCGGCATGGACCGCGTGTATGAGGTTGGCCGTATCTTCCGCAACGAGGGCATGGACCCCAAGCACAACCCCGAGTTCACCAGCATCGAGCTGTATCAGGCCTTTACCGATTTCCACGGCATGATGGATCTGGTGGAGGAGCTGTACAAGCGCCTGGCCCTCAAGATCTGCGGCAGCATGGTCATTCCCTATCAGGGCAAGCAGATCGATATGGGCCACTGGGAGCGCCTGACCATGGTGGAGGCTGTCAAGAAGTATTCCGGCGTGGACTTCAACGACTGGAAGTCCGACGAGGATGCCATTGCCTCTGCCAAGGAGCATCATGTGGAGCTGCCCGAAGTCCCCACCAAGGGTGCCATTCTGGCCGAGTTCTTCGATGCCTTTGTTGAGGACAAGCTGATCCAGCCCACCTTTATCTATGATTATCCTGTCGAGATCAGCCCGCTGGCCAAGCGCAAGCCGGACGATCCTGCTTTCACCGAGCGCTTTGAGTACTTCATCGACTGCACCGAGTACGGCAACGCCTTCAGCGAGCTGAATGACCCCATCGACCAGAAGGGCCGCTTTGAGCGTCAGGTCGCCGAGCGCAAGGCCATTGAGCCCGATTGCAAGGCTCAGGTGGATTACGACTACGTCAACGCACTGGAGTACGGCCTGCCCCCCACGGGCGGCCTGGGCTTCGGCGTGGATCGTCTGGTCATGCTGCTCACCGACAGCGCCTCCATCCGCGATGTTCTGCTGTTCCCCACGATGAAGCCGATTGAGCAGTAAAATGCAAAATTGAAACGCAGATGCGATGAATTTTCAAACGAAATTCGGGCGATATCTGCGGTATTACACCACAACTACACCAATTTTCGGACGTTTTCTTGAAAAGGGGCCTTACAAAGCGGTGTGGTGTAACAAGTGAATAGGTGGATTGGTGTAGTAGCCAAACCTATAGAATGAAACCCAGCAAACGCTTTATAGTGGCTATGAAGTGTTTGCTGGGTCTTTTTATATAAAACTTTTGTTTGAAGCCTCTCATCTTCGATATCTTAAAATGCAGAATGCTATGGTGAAGGAGAAATAAAGATGTCAAGAACTCGAAATTTCAAACCTCTTTTCCCTACCACTGGGCGTATGACGCTGTCTGTATATCAAGACCTGAATAACAAATATGAATCTAATCCTCAAGATTTAAAGGTAATCAATAACCTTATAGATGTTCTTCAGGATTATATTTTTTCTGTCAGAGATTTGATTGCCTTTGACGATGATAATGAAATATTTGAAAATAAAAAGCAAGCGGCATTAAAAGTGATGGATATAGCATTGTCTATTAAGGATAACTATGCGCTTCACATGGATTATCTAGCTATAATGGCACAAAACAGCGTTATTGCTGGAGATTGGAATCGTGCGATTTCCTATTATTTTGAATTATTAAATGAGGACGGTGTTCTAAACGCAGATTACGATGAAAGCTACTATGCTGGCGAGTTAGAGCTTGCAGCCAAAATAGTACATAATATTTGTGTTTTGTATTTTATTGGATTGAAATCTGATGAATTTACGCACATAAAGAAAAAGTATGACTATATATTCAAACTTGAATCTCAGCGGACTAAACGGTTAGTTAGAAACAATCCAGCCTTTAAGGAGGGATTCGAGGAAGATTTTAATACTCTATGTGAGTTCACTACAGGTATTCTCTACTATGATTCCACACATGCTACTGATTTCATCTCTGGCAATATGATGGGGGCTATTTGCGAGGATTCTGAAAAATCAGGCAAAAAACATCCAGCCAACCTGAGTGAGACCGTAAAAATCGAAGATGATAACATTGACCTGTTTATCCTTGATAATTCTTTTGCATTTAAAGGGAATGTTATAACAAAAATTCTATCCGATTTTCCATTTGATGAAAATCAAAATGAAGAAACGCAATATGCCGAAGAAAATACTGTATCGACAGCTGTTCCTGTTGTCGAGAACCGCCTTTTAGAAGACGATTTGTTTAGCGAACTTGAAAATCTGACAGGGTTGCAGGAAGTAAAGAAAGAGGTATCTTCTATTATCAACCTTCTAAAGCTCCAAAAGATTCGCAAAGAAAAGGGACTGCCCGAACTTCCTATTTCACGACATCTTGTGTTTTCTGGCAATCCCGGCACAGGTAAAACAACGGTTGCTCGACTGCTGGCACAGATCTACCACGAATTGGGTGTTCTTTCTAAGGGCCAGTTAATTGAGGTTGACCGTTCTGGATTGGTTGGCGGCTATGTTGGACAGACTGCAATCAAGACGCAGGAAGTTATTCAGCAGGCTCTGGGTGGAGTACTGTTCATTGACGAGGCGTATACACTGGCTAGGGGTAACGATTCTAACGACTATGGTCAGGAAGCAATTGACACGATCCTGAAGGCAATGGAAGATCACCGAGATGATTTGGTAGTCATTGTTGCCGGTTATCCTAATTTAATGGAACGTTTTGTGAACTCGAATCCCGGCCTGAAATCAAGATTTAACAAGTACATTTACTTTGAGGATTACACGCCGGAAGAACTTCTGGAAATCTTCGATTCCATGTGTAAGAAGTCTGGACTTACCGCCACGCAGGATGCACGAGATTTGGTGCTGAAGCATTTTGAAAAAGAATACGCAAACCGAAATGAGACATTTGCCAATGGTCGTGAGGTTCGCAATTTCTTTGAAAAGGCCGTTGTTAATCAGGCGAATAGACTTGCACAGGAATCGTATATTGACGATGAGGATGTTGCAACGTTGACTGCGGAAGATATTAGCAAAGTAGGATAAGAAAGGAAGAGGGACTATATGGGTGGGTATCAAGTGAAACCAGAACTTCTTGAAGCGGTAAAAAAAGAAGTTACAGCTACGAACCTGCAACTTCTAAAATCTTTGCAGGGAAAAGAAGATATTTTTAACACAACAGCATATATAAAAATACTTTTTTCAGATACGCTTCTCGAAGATGTTGACTTTTTAAACACTTTAAGTGGACAACCAATATTTAAGGTGCGGTATGCTCAAATGATCCTGCGGGATATGCTTGAGCAAGTAATAGAGTTCATATTTCTTATGAAGCATCCAGATATGATTCCTGAATATCTAGGCGATAATATCAATTCTAATGCACCGTTTGGCTCTAATCCGGTAAATGAATTACAAAAGATGGCAAGTGGACGATATGCAGATGGTAGAAAAACAGTATCTGAAATGGCGAAGGACATCAACGAAAAGAAATCTTCTCCCGGACGGCCTGCGTTATATGAGATATATCGATTGTTATCAGAAGAATGTCATAATTCATATTTCTTTGCAAGGCTGGATGATTTTAAAGAGGCAAGAGATCATAGCGAAATTCTTGCACTGTCAGAAGATCAAGCTCAGCATCTTGTGATAATTGTGATGCGTTTTATGGAAGCGTACAGAGCATAATTGTGTGAGATTGGTACTATTCGTACCTTGTCAAGAGGGCTGGTACCGTCCAGCTCTCTCTTTTTTTGCCAAAGTTTCCATCGATTTTTCTTGCACCCTGCCGAAATCGGCGTATTCTCAAAACTTTTTGTTGACACAGCTCGATTTTTGTGGTAATCTATCCCAACAATTGAATATAACATATTTTTACATATTCGTTCAGATCCTGCGGGGCTGAACATCTTGGCTTTCAGCCGTTACATAACCGACTAGCATGACCTTCCAGAAAAAGCGAAGGCAGGGCTGGTCTGTTCTGTGACGGCTTTTTTGTTGCCGTTTTGCCCGTTGGACCTTGAAAACCGCATGACCGTCTGCATGGGATACCCGGCGATGACCCTGAGAAGGAGAGCCGGAAAACGCCGCCGGAAGGGGGCAGGAAATCCATGCAGGGAGAACGGCAGAACGCAAATTCCTCAGTTGCTGTAGGAAAATGTGGTCAAATTGACCACATTTTCCAGCCGTGACGCAGAAGAAATCAATGTGATCAAAATGATCACATTGATTGACCGTAGCACAAGCAAAAGGACGTTTATCCACCTGTTGCAGCAGAGAAAATCCATGTGGCCAAATTGACCACATGGAAAAGCCGCAGCACCAGAGAAAGGACGTGTGCCTATGGGAAACAACTTTACCCCTGCATGGATCAAGAAAGGCTTTTTCAACGAATCCCTGTTTTGTGATGATTTTCTGAGTACCCACCAGCTGCTTTACTCGAATGGCGCATTTTTCACCCCGGAAGGCAGGGTTACGGACACCATGAACCTGCGCTGTGAAATTTTCGATATGCTGCGAGACCATATCGGTGCAAATATCGCAAAACGGGTCAGCAATGTCGTAGATGTTCTGAAACTGGCGGCACAGGTGGAGGACTTTCCGCCTGTCACCGACCGTATCGCACTGGCAAACGGCACCCTGTATCTGGACGGTACCTTTCAGGAGGGCAAGCCGGAGATCGTCCGCAACCGGCTCCCGGTCAAGTATGACCCGAAAGCCGCCCAGCCCGTCCACTGGCTGCGGTTTCTGTCCGACCTGCTCTACCCGGAGGACATCCCCACAGTGCAGGAGTTCATCGGCTACTGCCTGATCCCCAGCAACAAGGGGCAGCGCATGATGGTCATCAAGGGCAGCGGCGGTGAGGGTAAGTCGCAAATCGGCGTGGTGCTGTCCCGGCTGTTCGGCTGCAACATGAAGGATGGCAGCATCGGCAAGATCTCGGAGAACCGCTTTGCCCGTGCCGACCTCGAACACACCCTGCTCTGCGTGGACGATGATATGCGGATGGAAGCCCTGCGCCAGACCAACTATGTCAAGTCCATCGTGACCGCACAGGGGCAGATGGACTTGGAGCGCAAGGGCAAGCAGAGTTATCAGGGTTGGATGTACGCCCGCCTGCTGGCGTTCAGCAATGGCGATTTGCAGGCATTGTATGACCGCTCGGACGGTTTCTATCGCCGTCAGCTCATCCTGACCACCAAGGACAAGCCCCTGTCCCGTGTGGACGACCCGGACATTGCCGAGAAGATGGCGGCAGAGGCCGAGGGCATCCTGCTGTGGGCATTTGAGGGCTTGCAGCGGCTGGTGAAGAATGGCTTCCAGTTCACCGAGAGTGACCGTGCCAAGCGCAACCGGGAACTGGTGAAGCGGGACAACAACAATGTGTTCGATTTCCTCGAATCCGAGGGCTACATCCGCCTGAAGGCGGATGCCTGCACCAGCTCGAAAGAGCTGTATGAGGTCTACAAGATGTGGTGCGAGGAGAACAGCCTGAATGCGATCAAGGCACGAGGGTTCAGCGATGCGCTGATCGCCAACCAGCGCAGGTATAATCTGGAATCCACCAACAACATCGTCAACTCGTCCGGGCGGCGTGTCCGGGGCTTTGTGGGCATCGAAGCCCTTGTGCAGCCCGACCTCACCCCCAATGGCTGGCTGGCATGACCCGCTTTTGATCCCCCTATATGGTGCGTTTTCGGTCTTTCGCTGCGTACGTGCGTACAGAGAAAGCCGCCTGTTGCGTACGCACGTACGCAGCAAAATGCCAAAGTTCTCCTTTATAGGGGGGTGTTGGCAAAGTGTCAGGTTGACAGTTTGCCAAGAGTGGTAAGTGACGGGAAACGGCACTTACCAGCTCCTACCCAAATCCCCCAAATGGGAATCAGGGTGAGATGGCCGTTATCAGACCGTCTATCTGCCTGTTACCATTTTGGTAACAGGCAAAATCAGTGGGTCAAAATGACCCACTGAAAAAGCCGGACGAGCTGTCCTTCAGAGCAGCTTGCCCGGAGCAAGAGTGCAGAGAGCGCAGCTCTTTGCCCCAGTGATATGATGCTGTGCGTCATATCCTACTGGGTATTATCTGGCG
>OBAM01001662.1_pt1 | contig 13653 bp, 15 predicted proteins | sample 1517751 | NCBI WGS metagenome assembly OBAM01 (sample SAMN04571703, study PRJEB22368) | human gut metagenome | biome: human gut; material: stool | host: Homo sapiens | place: Luxembourg | collected 2012-10-18
CCGCGCCGCCAAATCCTGCGCCGATGGCCGCAATCACCAGGCCCAGACCGGAAAAGAATTTGCCGAAGCCCGCCAGGGCACGGCCCTTTTGAATATTCTGTGTGCTGTTATCCATGCGCTTGCTCCTCTCCTTCTGCCCCAAACAGGGCTTCGCACCGGCACAGGGCTTCGATGATCCCCTGCAAATACCGCAGCGATAGCCGGTAGGCGTATCGCAGGCCATTCAAATCCCTGACGGCCAGGTTGCCCTCCGGCAGGTCCATCACCGGCAGCGTGGATTCCAGCGCCAATTCCAGGCGGTTTTCCTCCCAGCGGACAGCCGCCGGACGGCCCAGGGTTTCCAGCAGGGGCAGCAGCCCCAGACCGTCCCGGTCATATGCCGCATCCTCCCGCCGGTACAAATATCCGCCGGCAGGGGCGCAGTGTGCCGTTTCACACACCAGCCATACGCCGCCGAACTGGCGGACGCTGCGGGACATGCTGTCGCTGACGTCCCGGCCCACGTGCTCCTCAAAATTGTGGGTCAGCTCCACGTTGGCCGCGCCGAACCGGACGCCCTGGTGGACACCCTGGCGGTAATTCTTCACTTGACACTTTTCCCAGGGCTGAGGAATCATGTCGCCCCGGCGGATGTGTGCCTCATCAATCACCAGCCCCGGCACGTTCAGGGGCGGGCCAAAGGCGTTCTCCGTTTCCATGCGGAAATAGTCGCCCATCTGCTCCCAGACCAGCTTTCGCTGGCGGCTCTGGCCCCAGAAGATACACCCGGCCCCGGAGAACAGAAACGCGAACAGAGCCAACAGGCCCCACCGGATGTCGCCTGACCGCCACCACACAACGGCTCCCACAAGGAAGCCCAGCACCAGCAGCACCGTGCCCAGGGTCTGGACCCGGCTCCACACCGCCAGCCGCCGCAGAAGCCCCTGCTCCGCCAGGGACTCCTTGTAGCCGCAGGAGCACGCAGTGGAGCCTTTTTTCAGCGGTTTCCCGCACAGGGGGCATACATTCTTCTTCATTTTCTCATCCCCAGTTGTTCATCCAGTTATCGCCCCAATCCTCGGCGGGGTCGTAGTCCACCGGGTCAAAACCGGCGGCATACACCGGCCCATCCTGCCGATAGGCCAGGCCGTCCTCGTGCAGGGTGTAGCTGCCGGTGATGTAGAAGGCGTCGTGTCCGTCGCTGTACCAGCGGCACAGGTCGTCCTCGTCCAGCTCAAAGCTGGCCCCCGGCAGGCCGGTATAGGCCGCCACCTGGCCATAGGGGTAGAACACGCCGGAGAAGTCGCCGTCCGTTTCCCTATCCGGCAGCAGGGCAAAGCGGTCCGCCTCCAGGCCGGGGGAGATGTACGCATGGAAGCCGTCCATGGCCAGATAGGGGCCCTTGCCGTCCCCGGCGTCCACAATGGTCCCGCTGCCGGCGGACAGGCGGGTGTAGCTCAGATACTCCATGCGCTGGGAGTCGATGACCAGAGTCTCGCCCAGGGCGTTCTGCCACACGCCGTCCAGCTGGGCAATGTCCCAGATGTCCACCCGGGCGTCGCTGCGGGTGAAGGTGAAGTGGTCGAAGGACTCCGCGTCGCCGCTGCCGTTCTGGTTGGGCAGCAGCACGCCGTCATCCCGCAGGATGAAATCGTACAGGAAGCCGTCGAAGTCGATCATGGGCACGTCGCCGAAGGTGTCATAGCGGCCCTGTCCCGTGCGGCCGGAGAAGGTCTGGTAGTAATAGCACCCCTCGTCGGCCACGAAATACAGGATGCTGCCGGAAGGGGAGGACCACTTGCCCTCCAGCTCGCTGGCGTCCGTCACCTGGTGCTGATCCTCCGGCACGGCAGGGGAGGGGGCCTCCCCGCCGCCGCCGCACGCCGTCAGGGACAGCAGCAGCGCCAGCACAGCCGCCAGCCAAAGCGTTTTTCTCATGAAACAGCCTCCTCAGTCCGCCAGCGTGTCCATGAACTCGCCCCGGACCGTGTTCCAGTACCAGACGTAGGTCACATACTCGCCATCCTGGTCGAAGGACATCTGCAGGTCGCTGTTGCCGTCGCCGTCCAGATCGCTGTAGTCCGTTCCCTGGTAGCGGCTGGCGGCAGAGTCGAGGGGCACCGGGAACTGCACGGTGGTGTAGAGCTCCTGCTCAGCCTTGTCATAGTAGAGGTCGGCGCCGGTGTCGGTGATGCAGATGCACACGTCGATCATCTGGCCGTCGTGAGTCAGGGTGCCGGTGTCCTGAATGGTGCCCCAGGTGCGCCAGTCGTCGCCGGCGATGTCGTCGTCCGTCGTCCCCTGATTTCCGCAGGCGGCCAGGCACAGCACCAGGGTGCACAGAAGCAAGAGAATGCTGAATTTTCGCATGGTTCGTTCCTCCTTGATAAAATGAGTCCACTGTACATCCATTGTACAGTGGACTCAGATAAAATACCATTAACCAAAGGTTAGTTTTTGGCAAAAGATGGCAGAATTGCGGAGGCCCGGATTCACACGCCCAGCCGCTGGGAGATGGCCGACAGCAGTTCGTTTTTCCCGGTGCCCTTTTCGGCGGAGAAGGGCACCAGACAGTCCTGCTCCTCCAGCTCCAGGGTGTCCCGGATCAGCTGCAGATTGGGCTCGATCTCGCTTTTTTTCAGCTTGTCCAGCTTGTTGGCCACGACCACCACCGGGCATCCGGTGCCCCGGAACCACTGGAACATGGTCACGTCGTCCGCCGTGGGCTTGTGCCGGGCGTCCACAATGAGAACACCCAGGGAGATGAGGCCCGGCTCCTGGAAATACGACTCCATCAGCCGTCCCCAGCGGTCCCGCTCCTCCTTGCTGACTTTGGCATAGCCGTAGCCGGGCAGATCGGTCAGATACACCCGGTTGTCGATGAGGAAATAGTTCACCTGGGTGGTCTTGCCGGGGGTGGCGCCCACCCGGGCGAAGTTCTTCCGGTTGAGCAGGCGGTTGATGACGGAGGATTTGCCCACGTTGGATCGCCCGGCAAAGGTCACCTGGGGCCGTCCGTCCCGGATAAAGGCCTCCGGGCGCACCGCCGAGCGGATAAATTCCGCCTTGTTATAGTTGATCGTCATGGCAAGCGCTCCTCCTTTACACTGATAGTGCGGCGGGGGATTCCGCCGATACGCGGCCACGGGGGGCGGCGTGCTCCCCGCGGGAAAGCACCAGCGCCGCCGCAAACACCTGGTCCACGGTGTCCACCGGGATGAAGTGCAGACCGGCCCGGACGGTCTGGTCGATCTCGTCCAGGTCCTTGACGTTTTCCCGGGGAATCAGCACCGTATGTACGCCGTTTCGCAGGGCGGCCATGGTCTTTTCCTTCAGACCGCCGATGGGAAGCACCCGGCCCCGCAGCGTCACCTCGCCGGTCATAGCCACGCTGCCCCGGACAGGCCGTCCGGTCAGCGCCGACAGCATGGCGGTGGTGATGGCGATACCCGCCGAGGGTCCGTCCTTGGGCACGGCCCCCTCCGGGAAGTGGACATGCACGTCCTTGGTCTTATAGAAGTCCCGGGGCAGGCCCAGCTCCTCCCAACGGCTGCGCAGGCAGGTCAGGGCGGCCTTGGCGGATTCCTGCATAACGCTGCCGAGATTGCCGGTAAGCTCCAGCTTTCCGCTGCCGTCCAGGGCCTGGGCCTCCACTTCCAGAATTTCGCCGCCTACCTGGGTCCAGGCCAGGCCGTTTACCACGCCCACCTGGTCCCGGTCGCTGTGGATGGACTCGCTGTACTGCTGGGTTCCCAGCAGTTCTTTCAGGTTATTCTCTGTAATGTCAACTCGCTTTACATCGCCCTCCACCAGCTGCATGGCGGCTTTTCGGCACAGCTTCCCCAGCTGGCGCTCCAGCACCCGGACGCCGGATTCCTTGGTGTAGGCGGCGATGACCCGCCGGATGGCGTCGTCGGTGATGCGCAGCTGGGTTTTCTTCAGACCGTGCTCCTTCAGCTGCTTGGGCAGCAGATGCCGCTTGGCGATCTGCAGCTTCTCCTCGTCGGTATAGCTGGTGAGCTCGATGACCTCCATCCGGTCCAGCAGGGGACGGGGGATGGTGTCCAGGGTGTTGGCGGTGGTGATGAACATCACCCGGCTCAGGTCCACCGGCACCTCCAGGAAGTGATCCCGGAAGGCGTGGTTCTGTTCGCTGTCCAGCACCTCCAGCAGGGCCGACGCCGGGTCGCCCCGCATATCGCTGGCCAGCTTGTCGATCTCGTCCAGCACCAGCAGGGGATTCATGGAGCCGCTGCGGATCACCGCGTCGATGATCCGGCCGGGCATGGCGCCGATGTAGGTTTTCCGGTGTCCCCGGATGTCCGCCTCGTCCCGGACACCGCCCAGACTCAGCCGGGACAGCTTCCGGTGCATGGCCTTGGCCACGGACAGGGCGATGGAGGTTTTGCCCACGCCCGGGGGGCCCACCAGGCAGAGGATCTTGCCCTTGGCCTGGGGGTTCAGCTGCCGCACGGCGATGAATTCCAGGATCCGCTCCTTCACCTTGTCCAGGCCGTAGTGGTCCTTGTCCAGGATCTTCCGGGCCTGTTCCACGTCAGCCCGGTCGTGGGTCTCCACACCCCAGGGCACGTCCAGGCACACATCCAGATAGTTCCGGATGACGGCCCCCTCGGCGCTGCCGAAGGGCTGCTTGGACAGGCGGTGCAGCTCCTTCATGAGCTTCTCCCGCACCTCGTCACCGGCCCGGCAGCGGTTGATCTTCTCCTCGTATTCGTACAGCTCGTCGTCGCCGTCCTCGCCCAGCTCGTGCTGCAGAACGTGCAGCTGCTCCCGCAGGACCATATCCCGCTGGACCTGGCCCACCCGCTGGCGGACCTTCTGGTCGATATCCGACTCCAGGACGGCGATATCCACCTCATGCACCAGAATTTCGTTCATCACCAGCAGCCGCCGGGCGGGATGCAGCTCCTGCAGCACCCGCTGGCGATCCTGGTGCCGGAGGTTGATGTTGGCGGCGATGGTGTCCGCCAGCAGGCCGGGGTCCCGGATGTCCAGCACGGAGGCCACCAGCTGGTCGGACAGATTCCCCACCAGCTCCTGATACTGGCCAAACAGGGCGTATGTCCGCCGGGTCAGAGCCTCGGTGCGGTCCGAGGCCCGCCAGCTCTGGTCCTCCAGCAGCTCCACATTGGCCTGCAGGAAGGGCTTGGTCTGCCACAGGCGGCGCAGGGCCGCCCGGTGCAGGCCCCCGGCGATGACCCGTACCCCGGTATCCGAGGTCTTGACGATCTGGAAAATGCGGCACACGGTGCCGATCTCGTACAGGTCCTCCTCCTGGGGGTCCTGGACGCCGATCTCCCGCTGGGTCACCAGCAGCAGCTCCCGGTCGCCCTCCATGGCGTTTTCCAGGGCCAGGATGGATATCTCACGCTCCGCGTCGAAGCTCAGCGTCTGGCCCGGGAAGGCAGTCAACCCCCGCAGGGCCAGCACCGGCATATTTTGTGTGGTCATAAGGGTATCTCCTTTGCGATAGGGAAAGTACAATAGGGCAAGAGGGGAGAGGCGCACGCGTCTCTCCCCTTTGTGCTTGTTTCAGGACGCCGGCGCGTTCTTGGTGCCGCGGCTGGGATCCCGCAGGATCACAGGTGCTGCGCCGTCGTTGACGGCCCCGGCGGTGATGGTCACCTGTTCGATGGTGTGGTCCGAGGGAATGTCGTACATGATGGGGGTCAGGACTCCCTCCATGACGGCCCGCAGGCCCCGGGCGCCGATGTTGCGCTCGATGGCCTTGTCGGCCACGGCCTCCAGGGCCTCCGGCTCGAACACCAGCTTCACATCGTCATAGGAAAACAGCTTCTGATACTGCTTGACCAGGGCGTTCTTCGGCTCCGTCAGGATCCGGACCAGATCCTCCCGGCCCAGCCCGTCCAGAGCGGCGATCACCGGCAGACGGCCCACCAGCTCGGGAATGATGCCGAATTTCAGCAGGTCGTGGGGCTGGACCTCCTTGAGGAGCTGTCCCGTCCGACGCTCGGCCTTGCTTTCCACCACGGCGTCGAAGCCGATGCCCTTGCGGTCGGTGCGCTGCTCGATGATCTTCTCCAGACCGTCGAAGGCGCCGCCGCAGATGAACAGAATGTTGTGGGTGTCCACCTGGATGAACTCCTGATGGGGGTGCTTCCGGCCGCCCTGAGGCGGCACGTTGGCCACGGTGCCCTCCAGGATCTTCAGCAGTGCCTGCTGCACGCCCTCGCCGGACACGTCCCGGGTGATGGAGGTGTTCTCGCTCTTGCGGGCGATCTTGTCGATCTCGTCCACATAGATGATGCCGTGCTCGGCCAGCTCCACGTCGAAATCCGCCGCCTGCAGCAGCCGCAGCAGGATGTTCTCCACGTCGTCGCCTACATAACCGGCTTCGGTGAGGGTGGTAGCGTCGGCGATGGCGAAGGGGACCTTCAGCACCCGGGCCAGGGTCTGGGCAAACAGGGTCTTGCCGGAGCCGGTGGGGCCGATCATCAGGATGTTGCTCTTCTGCAGCTCCACATCCTCGCCGCCGCCGAAGAAAATGCGCTTATAGTGGTTATAGACCGCCACGGACAGGGCCACCTTGGCGGCGTCCTGGCCGATGACGTACTGATCCAGCACCTCTTTGATCTCCCGGGGAGTGGGCAGCTGGTCCGGGGTCTCGTACCCGGCCTCAGGGCCGGGCTCGTACCCATCGTCCAGAATGGACATGCACAACTGGACGCACTCGTCGCAGATGCGCACGCCAGGGCCCTGGATCATGCGGTGCACCTGGTTCTCCGCCTTGCCACAGAAGGAGCACCGCAGGGATTTCTTATCGTCTGCCATTGGTTACCTCTTGTAAATGACCTTGTCCACCAGGCCGTATTCCCGGGCCTCCTCGGCCAGCATCCAGTGATCCCGCTCGGAGTCCTGCTTCACCTGTTCGGGATCCTTGCCGGTGTTGTCGGCTAGAATCTGGTTCAGGCGCTTTTTCAGCTTCAGGAAATGCTCCACGTCGATCTCCATATCCGTGACCTTACCCTGGGTCCCGGCGGAGGGCTGGTGGATCATGATCTCCGCATTGGGCAGGGCAATGCGCTTGCCCCGGGCGCCGGAGGACAGCAGGAACGCGCCCATGCTGGCAGCCATGCCGATGCAGATGGTGGACACGTCGCACTTGATATACTGCATGGTATCGTAGATGGCCATACCCGCGGTCACAGAACCGCCGGGGCTGTTGATGTACATCTGGATATCCTTGTCGGGGTCCTGGGCCTCCAGATACAGCAACTGGGCCACCACCAGGCTGGCGGTGGTATCATTGACCTCTTCGCCCAGGAAGATGATGCGGTCGTTCAGCAGCCGGGAAAAGATGTCATAGGAACGCTCGCCCCGGTTGGTCTGCTCCACAACATAAGGGACTAAACTCATAGAAATGACCTCCTGTACAAATAGATGAAACTCAACCCCATTATACCCGCCCGGTGGGTATCTCAAGCAGGGGACGAAAAATTATTCCTCGTCCTTCTTTTCCTCTTCCTGCTTGGCTTCTTCCTTGGTCTCCTCAACAACGGGAGCCACGGCTACGGCGGCGTCGGCCACGGCCTTGATAGCCTTGCTGCGCAGGACCTGCTCGCGGACGTCGGCCTCGGGCAGATACTTCTTGATGGTATCCAGGTCCATGCCGTACTTATCGGCCACGGACTTCATCTCGGCCTCGATCTCCTCGGCGGTGGCCTCCAGCTCCTCGGCCTTCACCAGGGCGGCCACGGCCAGATCCATGCGGACCTGCTGCAGGGCGGGCTCATGGGCCTGCTTCTTGAAATCGTCCTCGGTGGTGTTGGTCATCTTCAGATACTGGTCAAAGGGGATGCCCTGGGCGGCCAGCTGCTGCTGGAAGTTCTCCATCATCTGCTGGGCCTGAACGTCCACCATCTCATCGGGGATGTCGGCCTGGATGCCGTCGGCCACCTTCTGCATCAGGGCGTCCTCAAAGGCGCGCTGGGCAGCGGCCTCGCGGTCCTCCACCAGCTTCTTGCGGGTGTCGGCCTTCAGCTCCTCCAGGGTGTCGAATTCGGACACGTCCTTAGCGAACTCGTCGTCAATGGCGGGGACTTCCTTGTGCTTGACCTCGTTGACCTTCACATGGAACACCACGGGCTTGCCGGCCAGCTCAGGGGTGTAGTTCTCGGGGAAGGTGATGTCGATGTCCTTCTCCTCGCCGGCCTTCATGCCCACCAGCTGATCCTCAAATCCGGGGACGAAACTGCCGGAGCCGATCTCCAGGTCGAAGTTCTCGCCCTTGCCGCCGTCGAAGGCCACGCCGTTGTCGAAGCCCTCGAAGTCGATGTCGGCGGTGTCGCCCTTCTGGATCTCGCGCTCCACGCTGACCAGACGGCTGTTGCGGTCGGCCATCTCGTTCAGGCGGTTGTCCACGTCCTCGTCGGTGACGTTGACCTCGGCCTTGGGGGCCTCCAGGCCCTTATACTGGCCCAGGGTCACCTCGGGATACACGGCCACGGTGCACTTGAACACCACGCCGTCCTTGCCGCAGGACTCCAGCTCCACCTCGGGATAGCCGACGACCTTCAGCTCCTGCTCCTTCACGGCGGCCTCATAGGCGTCGGGCAGCAGGATGTTCACTGCTTCTTCATAGAAGACCTCTGCGCCGTACATGCTCTCGATCATCTTGCGGGGAGCCTTGCCGGGGCGGAAGCCGGGAACGCTGATCTTGGACCGCTGCTGCAGGTACGCCTTGTTGATGGCGGCCTCAAAGGCGGCGGCATCTGCTTCGATGGTCAGTGCGACCTTGCTCTTGTCCAGTTTTTCACAGGATTTTACACTCATTTTGATTTTTCCTCCGTTCAGCATTAAATCGTATCAATGCAATTCTATATAATAGCAGAAAACAATTTCAATTTCCACACTTTTTTGCTCTAATCACAAATTTTTTTGGGATGAAAGCTCAAATAGTCCCCGGACACCATGAAAAACGAGGTTCCGCCCCGTTCTCCCTGCAGGGCCCGGCGGTGAGAAGCACCGTGGAGATGGCCATAGCAGCACACCTTCACCTCATATTCCCGCAGCAGCCGCAGAATCTCCGGGCACTGATACCCCTGGTACAGAGGCGGGTAGTGAAGAAAGCACAGCTTCTCGTGATCTCCCGCCGCCTTCAGGGACGTCTCCAGCCGTCCGATCTCCCGCAGCAGGACCTTTTCGTTGTGGGTGCCCTGGTTGTCCAGCTCATAGAACCAGCCCCGGGTACCGCACAGAGCCGTGTCCCCGTAGAACCGGCAGTTGTTGTGGAGGATCTCCATGGTGGTCAGGCCGTTTTCGGCGAAAAAGCGCTCCATTTTGGCGGCGGTGTTCCACCAATAGTCGTGGTTGCCCTTGAGCAGGTACTTCTTCCCCGGCAGGGCGTCGATGAACCGGAAATCCTCCAGCGATTCCACCAGGCTCATGCCCCAGGACAGGTCGCCGCACAGCACGGTGACGTCATCCTCCGTCAGCACGGAGAATCCCTCCCGGATGCGGGCCACATAGTCCTTCCAACCGTCCCCGAAGATCTCCATGGGCTTGTCGGACCCCAGGGACAGATGCAGATCGCCAATGGCATACAGCGCCATACGGCACCTCCTTCCTTATTATAGTATATCGTTATATCATCCTCCGCAGATTGTTCCAGAACAGGTCCTCCAGCAGGGCCTGGGGATAGCCCCGGGCTGCCAGGGCCTGCCACAGGCGGGGCATGTCCTGGACGCCCTGCATTCCGGCGGCCAGGGTCCCGCAGCCATCCAGATCGCCGCCCAGGCACAGAGCTTTCTCCCCACCCAGCTCCAGAAAATGCTCCACATGGGCCACCAGCTCCTCCATGGTGCCCGCCGGACCCACAAACGGCCGGTACAGATTCAGCCCCACCACGCCGCCGCTGTCCCGGATGGCCCGGAACATATCATCGGTAAGGTTGCGTCGGTGGGGGCACAGGGCCCGGCTGTTGGAGTGGGTGGCCACCACCGGCCCCCGGGCCAGGCGCACCACATCCCAGAAGCCGGGATCACTGATGTGGGACACGTCGGGATAAATATGAAACGCCTCCAGCTGCCGCAGGAAGTCGGCACCAAGAGGGGAGAGACCCCGATCCGTGTCCCGGCAGTTGGTACCGGACAGGACATTGGGCCAATTCCACACGGGGTTGAGAAACCGCACACCCCATTCCGCCGCCGTCTCCACCTGTCCCGGGTCGCAGCCTATGAGCTCGGCCCCCTCTATGGAGAGAATCGCCGCCATTTTCCCGTCTGCCGCAGCACGGTCCACCTCTGCGCCGGTGCGGCAGGGGACGATGACGTCCCGGTTCTGCTCCATCTCCTGTAAAAACCGCCGGTGAAGCAGGCGGCCCTCCCGGACCATGGTGCTGCCCCGGGGAAGCTCCTCCGGGTCCTGATACAGGGCGAACACCTGGGCGAACCGCCCGAAGCTCGACGCCCGGTGCAGATCCAGATGACCATCGTTTTCCCGCAGCTGCGCTCCGGTCCGCAGGCACCGGTAAATGGTATCGCAATGCGCGTCAAAATAGGGAATATGTTCCATACGTCACCTCAGAATGCGTTCTCAATGTACTCTATGCGGCTGGCCTTTTGGGGATGCGGACCCTCAGCGTACACCTCCGCCACGTCGAAGCGGGCGGGGCAGTCCAGGTCCTTCACCATCAGGTACCAGGCCGCCGTTTTCCGCAGCCGCTCCTGCTTTTTTGGGGTCACATACTCCCGGGGCAGGCCACAGGACAAATTCGTCCGGGTCTTGACCTCCACGAAGCACAGCACGCCGTCCTTCCGGGCGATCAGGTCGATCTCCCCGAACCGGCAGTGAAACCCGTGGGCCAGCAGGGTGTAGCCCCGGCGGCGCAGATAGTTGGCCACCTCCGCCTCGCCCCAGGTGCCCTCGGCCCGGCTCATGACTGCCGCTCCTTCCACTTTTTCAGAAACGACTGCCGGTGCTCCGGGCAGGGACCGTATTGGTCCAGCATGGCGTAGTGCAGCTTCGTGCCGTAGCCCTTGTGCTGGGCAAACAGATACTGGGGATATTCCCGGTCCAGCACCTGCGTCACGTACCGGTCCCGGGTGACCTTGGCCAGGATGGACGCCGCCGCAATGGATACGCTGCGTCCGTCGCCGCCTACCACCGTCTCATGGGGGAGGTCGATGGAGGCGCACCGCCCATGGTCCCGGTTGCCGTCGATCAGAACGTAGTCCGGGCGGAGGGTCAGGGCCTCGATGGCCAGCGCCATGGCCCGGATCCGGGCGCTTAAAATATCCGTGGCGTCGATCTCCGCCGCGCTGACGGAGGCCACGGCCCAGGCGATGGCCCTTTCGGTGATGACGCCGTACAGGGCCTCGCGCTTCTTCTCCGTCAGCTTCTTGGAGTCGTCCAGCCCCGGGATATTGCAGCCCGGCGGCAAAATCACCGCTCCCGCGCACACGGGACCCATCAGGGGTCCTGCACCGGCCTCGTCACAGCCGCACACAACGGCATAGCCCCGCTGCCGGGCCGCCTGCTCCAGGGATTCATCCGGCTTCATTGCGCATCCTCCACCGTCTCCAGGGTGAACCGGCCCAGCTTGCCGCCCCGGAACTCGTCCAGCAGAACCCGGGCCATGCGCTGGGTGTCCACCTGGGCCCCCCGCATAAGGAAGCCCCGCTTCCGCCCGGCCTTCTCCAGCAGGTCATATCCGCTGTCCTCCGGCTGCACGTCGATCTTGTACCGCTCCTCCAGCACCGGCGCATACCGCCGGCCCAGATAGTCCATGAGATAGCAGGCCAGTTCCTCCATGTCTACCACGTCGTCCTTGATGGCGCCGGTGAAGGCCAGGCGCTTGCCCACCTCCGGGTCGTCAAACCGGGGCCACAGAATGCCAGGGGTGTCCAGCAGCTCCAGAGTGCTGTCCACCGGCACCCACTGCTTGCTGCGGGTAACGCCGGGCCGGTCCTCGGCACGGGCGGTTTTGCGGCGGGCTACCTTATTAATAAAGGTGGACTTGCCCACGTTGGGGATTCCCAGCACCATGACCCGCACGGTGCGGCCCGCCTGGCCCCGGCGGCCAGCTTGTCCCGCAGCAGCTCCCGGACAGCGGCGGCAAACTGGGCGGTGCCTGCGCCGCCCTTGGCATTGGCCTCCAGCACAGCATAGCCCTTTTCCCGGAAATAAGCCGTCCAGCGCCGGGTCTCGCCGGGGTCCGCCTGGTCCACCCGGTTCAGGACCACCAGCCGGGGCTTGCCCGCCGTCAGCTCGTCCACATCCGGGTTCCGGCTGGACAGGGGAATGCGCGCGTCCAGAATCTCGCACACGGCGTCCATATTTTTGATCTCCGCCGTGATCATCCGCCGGGTCTTGGTCATGTGCCCGGGGAACCAGCTCAGATTATCAACCTGCATGTCGTTCACCTCTCGTATTTCCTTCGTAACTAAGAAATTATATCATATTTTCCGCCGCTTGGCAAAAGAAAAAACGCCCGCTGTCTGCGGGCGTTCGTTCTTTTTTCGGGGGATACAGCTTACAGCTTCTCCTTGACCTTGGCAGCCTTACCAACGCGGTCACGCAGATAGTACAGCTTGGCGCGGCGCACGAAGCCGTGGCGGACCACTTCGATGGTGGCGATGGAGGGGGAGTGCACGGGGAACACCTTTTCCACGCCCACGCCGTAGGAGATACGACGGACGGTGAAGGTCTCCTCAATGCCGCCATGCTTCTTGGCAATGACGGTGCCCTCGAAGACCTGGATACGCTCGCGGGCGCCTTCCTTGACCTTCACGTGCACGCGGACGGTATCGCCCACCTGCACCTGGGGGACTTCCTTCTCCAGCTGCTCTTTGTTCAGTGCTTTGATCAGATCCATGGATATTTCCTCCTGTTTATATAGGCGTTCGTGCCGTCATGTATGCGGCGTCCGACTCGTTCCGGACACCGGCGGCAGAGGACCGCCCTTTTTATGCCATGATAGGGTATCACATCCGAGCCGGTTTTGCAAGCATTTTTTGCGCTTTCCCTGAAAAAGAGTCGTCGTCAGGGAAGCAGGCGTCTTGACGGGGCGGCGTTTTTCCTGTAAAATGGGTAAAATAAAAGCGTATTCTTTCAGATGAGGTAACGATATGGCAAATGGATTCATTGATAAGGCCCGCATCACCGTCCGGGCCGGAAACGGCGGCAACGGAGCCGTTGCCTTTCACCGGGAAAAATACATCGCCGCAGGCGGCCCCGACGGCGGTGACGGCGGCGACGGCGGCAGCATCATCGTCCGGGTGGACGACAATATGTCCACGCTGATGGACTTCCGCTATAAGCGCAAATATGTGGCGGCCAACGGTGTAGACGGCCAGGGCGGCCGCAAAAGCGGCAAGGACGGCCAGAGTCTGACCATCCGCGTGCCCCGGGGCACCCTGATCCGGGACGCCGAAACCGGCGAGATCATCAAGGATATGTCCGACGACCAGCCCTTTGTGCTGTGCAAGGGCGGCCGGGGCGGCTGGGGCAACCAGCATTTCGCCACCCCCACCCGTCAGGTGCCCCGCTTTGCCAAGGCGGGCCTGCCCGGCGAGAGCCACGACGTGGTGCTGGAGCTGAAGCTGCTGGCGGACGTGGGACTGGTGGGCTTCCCCAACGTGGGAAAGAGCACCCTGCTGAGCGTGGTGTCCAAGGCCCACCCCAAAATCGCCA
>OBAM01001680.1_pt1 | contig 13518 bp, 9 predicted proteins | sample 1517751 | NCBI WGS metagenome assembly OBAM01 (sample SAMN04571703, study PRJEB22368) | human gut metagenome | biome: human gut; material: stool | host: Homo sapiens | place: Luxembourg | collected 2012-10-18
CGCAGGTGCTGGTCGTTCTTCATGTCCCGCTCCATGGTCTTGAGGGAGTAGACGATGGTGGAGTGGTCACGGCCCGAGAACTCCCGGCCGATCTCCTCCATGCTCATGCCGGTGACTTCGCGCAGGATATAGATCGCCACGCGGCGGGCGGATGCAACGTTGGCGTTCCGCTTGGTGCCCCGGATGTCGGCAGGGGAGACGTTAAAGGTGCGGGAGACCTCGCCCACGATCTTCTCGATGGTCACGGGCACGGGCTGGGTCTCGTTGAGGATGTCCTTGATGGCGTTCTGTGCCACGCTGATGACAGGCTGGATGCCCTCCAGCATGTAGTAGGCGTTCAGCTTTTTCACTGCGCCCTCCAGCTGGCGGATGTTGTTTTTCAGGTGGTTGGCGATGAATTCCGCCACATCCTCGGGCAGATCCAGGTGGAGCAGCTCGGCCTTGCGCTTGACGATGGCCACGCGGGTTTCGAAATCAGGCGGCTGGACATCGGCGGTCAGGCCCCACTCAAAGCGGGTACGCAGGCGCTCTTCCAGGCTCTTGATCTCCTTGGCCGGGCGATCAGAGGCGATCACGATCTGCTTGTGGGCATCGTGCAGGGAGTTGAAGGTGTGGAAAAACTCCTCCTGGGTGGATTCCTTGCCGGCAATGAACTGGATATCGTCCACCAGCAGCAGGTCGGCCACGCGGTACTTCATCCGGAAGTCCTCGGTGCTGCCGGCGCGGATGGCGGCGATCAGCTCGTTGGTGAACTGCTCGCAGGTAACGTACATGATAACGAAATCGGGGTGGGTGCGCTTGATCTCGGTCTGGATGGCCGTGAGCAGATGGGTCTTGCCCAGACCGGAGCCGCCGTAGATGAACAGCGGGTTATAGGCTCCGGAGGGATTGGCCGCAACTGCCTGCGCCGCAGCAAACGCAAACTGGTTGGAGGGACCCTTGATGAAGTTTTCAAAGGTGAACTCGTAATTGCCCTGGGGCGAGGCGGGGTTTGCCTCGTACTGCTGGGCCAGCACCACCTCATGGGGCGGGGTGCTGGGCACCACCAGCGTGATGTCCACGTCAAAGCCCAGCACGGTCTTAAAGGCCTCTTTCAGCAGGCCGAGGTAGCGGTCGGTGACGATCTTGCAGATGAAATCGTTGCGCACCGACAGGGTGATATGGCTCGAGTCCTCAAAGCTGATGGGCTCAAGTCCGTCGATGTAGAGATTATAGGTCGGCTCGGCCATCTGCGTTTTGCAGTATGCCTGGGCGGCCTCTAAAACGTCCTTGAAAGAATCCATAAAACATCCACTCCATTGAATTGGTCGAAGTTTTCAACAATGCTGCTGATACCCCGTTAGTATACCACAAAAATCTCCCTGCGTCTATATTCTATAATGTAATTTATAATACATAAGAAAAGACGCTCCATCGTGCCCTCGCGGCTCTTGTGTCCAAGGCGGTTTTTGGCCACAAGATATGGTGGAAGAAAAGTTTTCCACGGAGAACCGGTGAAAAAGTTGAAAGCTTTTTCACAAAGAAATTTGAAAAAAGTTTGCTGGAAAGTGAAAAAAACGCTTGACAGAAGGGGATAGTGTGCGATATACTGTTGAATTGCAAGCCTGTCCCCAATTTGGGACCAGAAATACCCCATTACCGGGGACGAGTTTTTACGGAGGATACAACCATGAAGAGAACTTTTCAGCCCAAGAAGCGTCATCGCAAGGAAGTTCATGGCTTTCTGACCCGCATGAGCACCAAGAACGGCCGCAAGGTCATCAATGCTCGCCGTGCTAAGGGCCGCAAGAGCCTGACCGTCTGATCCCGCTTTGCCAGGGATCCGGCGCAGAATTGAACATGCGCACAAAAGACTGCTGATCCAGAATTGGCGGTCTTTTTCTTATTTTGGACGTTCTGCGCGCGGAATGACTAAAAATTTGGCAAAAGATTTGGCACAAAAAACGCCCGGACAGCCTTTTCATGTCGGCGTTTTTTTGCTATACTGAATTTTGAACTTTGCCTTTAGGGAAGTTCTGCGATTTTTTAACCGAAAAGGAGGCGACGGAGCAGTGCGCTATCGTCCCATCCGCCGCAACAGCGAGTTTGGCCGCGTGTATGCCCGCGGCAAGTCCTATGTGAACCCGGCGCTGGTGCTGTATGTGCTCAAGACCCGCGGCAGAAAGACCCGCGTGGGCCTGACAGCCACCAAAAAGATCGGCCATGCCGTCCAACGCAACCGCGCCCGCCGCGTGATGAAGGCTGCCATTGATGAGCATCTGGATCAGAACATCGGCGGCTATGATCTGGTGTTCGTGGCCCGGGGCATGACCCCCCGCCTGAAGAGCTGGCAGCTCAGCGAAGTGGTGGCCAGGCTCTTTGCCCAGGCCGGCCTGCCGGATAAGGCAAAGCAGCCGGGCGCAAAGCCCCCTGCCACGGTCCCGCCCGCAGACCGGGCCGCAAAACAGTGAATCCCGTCTCCCGCGTCTGCCGGAACGCGCTCTGTGCGCCCATCCGGTTCTACCAGCGCTTTATCAGCCCGGGGCTGGGCCGCAACTGCCGCTTTACCCCCACCTGCAGCCAGTATGGCATAGAAGCCATCCAGACCCATGGCTGCATCAAGGGTCTGCTGCTCACCGCCTGGCGCATCGCCCGGTGCAATCCGCTTGGCCGGTGGGGCTTTGACCCGGTGCCGCCCCAAGGCCGCTGGGTGAACCCGGAGCGGAGACTGTCCCCGGCAAAGCTGTTCCGGGGGCGGCACGGTTAAGCAGCGTGCTTATGATACACGGCTCCTTTGTACAACCTCTCCGTCATTGCTTCGCAATGCCACCTCCCCTGGTAGGGGAGGCTTTGGCAGTCCGATCCAGTTGACGGTTTTGCCAAGGGCTCCCCTATTAGGGGAGCTGGCAACGCCGCAGGCGTTGACTGAGAGGTTTAATCCGTTCTTATGCTTCTTGTGACGCTCCGCACTGTGGGCGGGGTGTCCTTCTCATAAAAATCTAAACGTCCCGCACCACAGGCGGGGCAGAATGGACGAAACTATGAATCCTTTGTACATCCTGGGCTGGCCCTTGGGCTATGTAATGGAGTGGATCTACAAGCTGATCCCCAACTACGGCTGGGACATCATCCTGTTCACCCTGCTCATCACCGTGATCAAGATCCCCCTCCAGCTCAACCAGCAGAAGAGTATGGCCCGCATGAGCGCTTTCCAGCCCATGGTGGCCGAGATCCAGAAAAAGTACCGCGACAAGCCCGAAAAGCAGCAGGAAGAGCTGATGAAGCTGCAGGAGCAGGGCTACAAGCCCACCGCAGGCTGTATGCCCATGCTGGTCAACTTCCTGGTCATGTTCGGTGTTATCGAGGTGGTGTACCGCCCGCTGCAGCGCATCTTCCACATTGGTGCCGATGCCCTGACCGCCGCAGGTGAGGCCCTGACTGCCATGGGCATCAGCTTTACCACCGTGACCCGCGACACCAACATCATTGCACAGGTCATTGCAGGCGAGAGCACCGTATCCTCCTGCTTCACCCCGGATCAGGTGGCTACCATCACCGAGTTCGGCCAGCACATGGATTTCTTTGGCATCGACCTGACCCGTGTGCCCCAGTACAGCCTGGCTGCAGAGAACCTGCCCCTGCTGATCCTCCCGGTCTTGGCGATCGTGACCATGTTCCTGTCCACCCACATCAGCATGAAGGCCAGCGGCCAGGAAATGCAGGGCAGCATGAAGCTGACCATGTATATGATGCCGCTGATGTACGTCTTCTTCTGCTTCACCGTGCCCAGCGCTTTCTCTCTGTACTACGTTGTTTCCAACATCCTGATGACCGTGCAGAGCCTGTTGATGAAGAAGATCTACGACCCTGAGAAGATGAAGGCAGAGGTCGCCGCCGAGATGGCTGCCCGCAAGAAGGAGCAGAAGCGCGGTGTAAAGAGCACCACCATCAAGGTCACGGATGAAAAGACCGGCGAGGTCGTGGAGAAAAATATCTCCGCCAGCGAAATGAACAAGCGCCGCCTGGAGTATGCCCGCAAGCTGGATGAGGAGCGCTATAAGGACGAGCGCACTGTTCCGCTGAGCGAGCTGGAAAACAAGAAGGAGGATTGACGGTTATGATCCGTACTCAGGAAGCGACCGGCAAGACGGTCGATGAAGCCCGCGCAAAAGCCTGCGCCCTGCTGGGCGTGCAGGCCGACGACCTGAATGTGAGCTATGAAGTGCTCGAAATGCCCCAGAAAACCGGTTTTCTGGGCCTGAAGACCACCCCCGCCAAGGTGCGTGTGAGCGTGGAAGAGCCCGATGCCCCGGCCGCTCCCGTGGTGGAGGAGAAGGTGGAGCCTGAGGTGAAGCCTGTTGTGGAGGAAGCTCCCGCTGAGGAACCCAAGGCCGAGGAGCCTGCCGCTGCCCCTGTGGCAGAGGAGGCCGCTCCTGCTGAGGAGACTGCTGACCCCGCCGCAGAGGGTGAGGAGCCGGAAGTTCCCATCAACATCGAAGAGAACGCCAAGGTCAAGGCCGCTGTGGACTACCTGAAGGAAGTCATTGCCCTGATGGGCGTGGAAAATGTCACCTTCAGCGCCGTGCAGAAGGGCGAGGCCACCATCATCCGTCTGGATGGCGAGAAGCTGGGTGCCCTGATCGGCCGCCGCGGCGAGACCATGGAGAGCCTGTCCTATCTGGCAAGCCTGGTGGCCAACCGTCTGGAAGGCGATTACATCAAGCTGGGCCTGGATGTGGCCGGCTACCGCGACAAGCGTGAGAATGACCTGACCGTGCTGGCACAGCGCATTGGCAACAAGGTGCGCAAGACCGGCCGCAGCTTTGCCATGGAGCCCATGAACCCCTACGAGCGCCGCATCATCCACTCTGCCATCGGCAAGATGGAGGGTGTGCGCAGCGAGAGCAAGGGGGAGGGCCGTGACCGCCGTGTGGTCATCTACTCCACTGCTCCCGATGCCCAGACCGACAACACCTACGGCGAGCGCCGCCCGCGGGGCAATGGCCGCCGCCCCGGCGGCAACCGCAATGGCGGCTTCCGAGGCGGACGCGGTAGCAGCCCCCGGAATGGCGGTCCCCGCAATGGCCGCCCCGCAGGCAGCCGCGGTCCCCGTCCTTCCAGCGTGCCCGAGCGCACCTATGCTCCCCGTGACGCAGAGACTGCCGCACCCGTGGCACCCAAGCGCACCGAGCGCGTGGATGATTTTGCCGATTTCAGCTTTGGCAAGATCGAGCTGTAAACTCCGCTGAGTTTTGCACAATGCTGCCCCCTTCCGGTGGAAAACTGGAAGGGGGCTTTTTGTCTCTTTCCTTTTTCGTCGCTTCGTGATACAATAATTCTGATTTGAGAGCGGAGGGAGAGCACCAACATGGAACATTCAACGATCGCGGCCATTGCAACCGCGCCCGGCGCAGGCGGCATTGCCGTGGTGCGTCTTTCCGGCCCGGAGAGCTATGCCGTGGCGGCAAAGGTGTTCCACCCGGCCAACCCGGCAAAGCGGGTAGAAAATGCCAAGGGCTACACCGCCCTGTTTGGACATTTCATGGAAGGGGAGGAAGCCTTTGACGAGGGCGTGGCACTCTTCTTCCGGGCACCCCACAGCTACACCGGCGAGGATGTGGTGGAGCTTTCCTGCCACGGCGGCAGTGCGGTGGCCCGGCGGCTGGTGGAAAGCTGCATCGCAGCCGGGGCCGCCCCCGCCGCCCCCGGTGAGTACACCCGCCGCGCCTTCCTGAACGGCAAGCTGGGGCTGACCCAGGCCGAGGCCGTTATGGACCTGATCTCTGCCGATGGCCGACAGGGTGCGGTGCTGGCCAATGCCTCCCTGAACGGCGCGCTGGCGAAGAAGATCGGGGCTGAAAAGGATGCCCTGACCGCCCTGCAGGCCCATCTGACTGCCTGGGTGGATTTCCCCGAGGAGGACGTTCCTGCGCTGGAGAATGCCCAGCTGGTATCCACCCTGACTGCCGTGAAGGGAGAGCTGGACACCCTCATCCGGAATTATGATGCCGGTGCTGTTCTGCGGGAGGGTGTGGACTGTGCCATCGTGGGGCGGCCCAATGCGGGCAAGTCCACCCTGCTCAATCTGCTGGCCGGGTTCGACCGGGCCATCGTCACCCCCGTGGCGGGCACCACCCGGGATGTGGTGGAGCAGGCCGTCCGGCTGGGGGACATCCGGCTGAACCTGTTCGACACGGCCGGTCTGCGGGAGACTGAGGATGCGATCGAGGCCGAAGGCATCCGCCGCAGCTGGAAAAAGCTGGACGAGGCGGGGCTGATCCTGGCGGTGTTCGATGGCTCTGAGCCCCTGACCCGGGAGGATCTTGCGCTGGCGCAGCGGTGCGCTGGCCGCCCGGCCATTGCACTGGTCAACAAAGAGGACAAGCCCACTCAGTTTGACGCAGAGATCATTGCAGGCGATTTTGCCATGGTGATCCCGGTCTGCTGCCAGGAAGAGGGGAGCCGCAGGGTGATCGCCGCTGCCGTTGCCCGACTGCTGGGCACCAACAACATCGACCCCCACGCTGCCAGCCTTTCGGGCCAGCGCCAGCTTGCCGCCGCCACCCGTGCGCGGGATGCAGTGGCCGGTGCGCTGGATGCGGTCAGCGGCGGGTTCGGGCTGGATGCCGTATCGGTCTGTGTGGACGATGCGCTGGATGCCCTCTGTGACCTCACCGGCGAAAATGCGTCGGAGAATGTCATCAATGAAGTGTTTGAGCGGTTCTGTGTGGGAAAGTAACAAATTTAAACCCCTCAGGCTCTCTTCGTTCGCCAGCTCCCCTAGTAGGGGAGCCCTTGGCATAAAGATAAAGTTTTCTATTCTTAGGGGAAGTATATTACATGAATCATCTTGGAGATTACGATGTGATCGTAATAGGCGCGGGCCACGCTGGCATTGAAGCGGCCCACGCTGCTGCCACGCTGGGTGCCAAAACGGCGGTGTTTACCATGAGCCTGGATGCCATTGGCAACATGCCCTGTAATCCCAGCATCGGCGGAACTGCAAAAGGAACGCTGGTACGCGAATTGGATGCGCTGGGCGGTGTGATGGGCCTTGCGGCGGATGCCACCTACCTGCAGAGCCGGATGCTGAACAAGGGCAAAGGCCCTGCCGTTCATGCCCTGCGCGTTCAGACCGACCGCAAGCGCTACCACGAATATATGAAACACGCCCTTGAGCTCACACCCGGCCTTGCCATCCATCAGGCCGAGGTGGTGGGCATTGAGGTGGAGAACGGCCATGTCAAGGGCGTTGTGACCCAGCTGAACGGGGAGTACAGCGCAAAGTGTGTGGTCATTGCCACGGGCACCAATCTGGGCGGCAAAATTTTTGTCGGTGATGCGTGGTATGCTTCCGGCCCTGACGGGATGCACGCCGCCAATGCCCTGACCGAAAGCCTGAAAGCCGCCGGTCTGCCCCTGCGTCGGTTCAAGACCGGTACCCCTGCCCGTGTCCACCGGAGAAGCATCGACTTCTCCAAGCTGGAATGCCAGCCTGGCGACCCGGACAGCGAGCTGCAGCCCTTCAGCTTTCTGACGGATGCACCCATGCACAACAAGGTCGAGTGTTGGATTGCCTACACCAACCCCGAGACCCACCGGATCATTCTGGACAACATCCAGCGCAGCCCGCTCTATGGCGGCATGATCGAGGGGGTTGGCCCCCGGTACTGCCCCTCCATTGAGGACAAGGTGGTGCGCTTTGCGGGCAAGGACCGGCACCCCATCTTTGTGGAGCCCTGCGGCGAGAACACAGAGGAGATGTATCTGCAGGGTGCGTCCAGCAGCCTGCCTGAGGATGTGCAGAACGCCTTTTACCGGAGCATTCAGGGCTTTGAACACATTGAGATCATGCGCCCGGCCTACGCCATCGAGTATGACTGCGTAGATCCGACCAGCCTGGAAGCCACGCTGGAGAGCAAGGTGGTGCGGGGCCTGTATGGTGCAGGCCAGTTCAACGGCACCTCCGGCTACGAGGAAGCCGCCGCGCAGGGTCTGCTGGCCGGTCTGAACGCCGCCCGCAGTGCAAAAGGGGAGAGTCAGCTGATCCTGGAGCGTCAGACCAGCTATCTGGGTACGCTGGTGGATGACCTTGTCACAAAGGGGGTCATGGACCCTTACCGCATGATGACCAGCCGGAGCGAGTACCGCCTGACTCTGCGGCAGGACAACGCCGATCAGCGGCTGACCCCCATTGGCCGGGAGTATGGTCTGGTGCAGGATGACCGCTGGGCAAAATACCAGCACACTCAGAGTATTCTGGAAGCGGAGCGCCGCCGCCTGCACGAGACCCATCTGCGCACTGCTGACCTGCGCGCTGCCATGGAAGCAGCCGGGCTGACCCCTGCCGCGGAGGGCGGCATTGCCGAAGAGCTGCTCCGCCGCCCCGAGATCAGCTATCCGCTGTTGGCGGGTGTGATCGGCTGGGGCGAGGGCATCACCCCCATGCTGGCCGAGCGGCTGGAGACCGAGATCAAGTACGCAGGCTACATTGCCCGACAGGATCGGATGATCCGTGACGTGGCCCGCCACGAAAAGACCCTGATCCCCGCAGATTTTGAGTATGCTGACCTGACCGGCCTGACGCTGGAGGCCCGTGAGAAGCTGACCCGCATCCGCCCGAAGAATCTGGGGCAGGCGGGCCGCATCCCCGGCGTTTCGCCCTCCGATGTGGCGCAGCTGAGTATTGCTTTAACAGTCAGAGAGAAAACCTGATGCACTGACGGAGAGGTTGGAGGAAGGAGAGCAGAACCTCTGTACAACCTCTCAGCCGCCTGCAGCGACAGCTCCCCTGATAGGGGAGCCATTGATAAAAAGAGAAAAGAATTGCCTCAAACGAAAAGGGACAGATAAATGATCGACAAGAACAGATTAGAGCAAAAATGTTCCATGTGGAACATTGCGCTGACCGGGGACCAGCTGGACCAGCTGGATGCCTTTGCGCAGATCCTGGTGGACTACAACCAGAAGGTCAATCTGACCGCCATCACCGACCCGGAGGGCATTGAGGACAAGCACTTCCTCGACAGCCTGCTGTTTGCCAGCCAGCCCGAGGTGGCAGGGAAGATGGTGGACGTGGGTGCCGGTGCCGGATTCCCGGGCATCGTGACAAAGATCTACAAGCCCGAGTTGGAGCTGACCCTGATGGAGCCCACCGGCAAGCGGGTGGAGTTCTTGAAGTATGCCTGCGCTCAGCTGGGCCTGACCGGGGTGGAGTTTGCCAAGGAGCGCGCCGAGGAAGCCGCCCGCAAGGCATGGCGGGAGCAGTTTGATCTGGCCTCTGCCCGTGCGGTTGCGGCGCTGCCCATGCTGGCCGAGTACTGCCTGCCGCTGGTCAAGGTGGGCGGCAGCTTCCTTGCCATGAAGGGAGCTTCCGGCGAGGAGGAACTGGCCGCTGCCCGCGGTGCCATCCGGAAGCTGGGCGGAGAGTACAAGGAAACTCGCACCCTTCATCTGCCGGGCGGCGATACCCGCACCCTCATCCTCTGCAAAAAGATTTCGCAAACTCCGACAGCCTACCCCAGAAACGGTGGAAAGATCGCAAAGTCTCCGCTGAAATAACGCAAAACCCAAAGATAAATGCCAAGCCCTGCCGAACGATTCTTCTGGCAGGGCTTTTTGATTTCTGGTACACTGGAACTGCAATGAGTGAGTTTTCCACTGTTTCCCGGGAAACGGTGGGAAACTGTGTCACATTTCAGCGAAAGGGGAAAGAATCATGTTTGAATGGAAGAAATCTGCCGGAAAGGTCTACACCCTGCCTGTGGAAAGCATCCGTCCCTCGCCGTTTCAGGCTCGGACTGTCTTTGATGAAAAGGAGCTGGCGGGGCTGGCTCAGAGCATCCGGGAAAACGGCCTGTTACAGCCCATCTCGGTGCGGAAGGTCGAGGGTGGTTACGAGCTGGTGGCAGGGGAGCGGCGGCTCCGCGCCTGCAAGCTGGCCAGGATGGAGACAATTCCGGCCATCCTCTGCGACTGCGGCGACCAGCGGACTGCGGCGCTGGGTCTGCTGGAAAACATCCAGAGGGAAGATCTGAACCCCTTTGAGCAGGCACAGGGGCTGCGGGATGTGATCGCCCTTTGGGACTGCACTCAGGCCGAGGCGGCCAAGCGGCTGGGCATGGCACAGCCCACCCTTGCCAACAAGCTGCGGCTGCTGCAGCTGACCACCGACCAAAGGCAGTTCGTGCTGGACAATGGCCTGACCGAGCGCCACGCCCGGGCTGTCCTGCGCCTGCCCGAGAACCGGCGGAGCGAAGCCCTTATCACCATTGCCAAGCGGCGGATGAATGCCCGGCAGACCGACCTGTACATTGAACAGCTGCTCAATGCCGCCGCCCCGGGCAGGCACCGCATCTCCATGGTCAAGGATGTGCGCATCTTTGTCAACACCATCGACCATGCCATCCGGCTGATGACGGACAACGGTGTGCCTGCTACGGCCCACAGGGAAGAGCGGGACGGCTATATCGAATACACGGTGCGCATTCCAACCGCAGCCGCGCAAAGATAAAACGCATCGCAATTTTCACAAAAAATGCAATTCCACAGGGTTTTTACGCAAAATAATCGGGAAACCGGTTCAAAAAGCCGCGCTGATGTGCTATACTAGTCTTTAAAGGGGCTTTGCTGGCGGGAAAACAGCGGGGCCCGGCCTCGAATGTTCCACGTGGAACAAATAATTTTCCCGGGAGGAAACAAAGAGCGTGGCTAAAATCGTTGCAATTGCAAACCAAAAAGGCGGCGTGGGCAAGACCACCACGGCCGTGAACCTTTCGTCCTGCGTTGCGGCTCTGGGCAAAAAGACGCTCATCGTCGATCTGGACCCGCAGGGCAATACCACCACCGGTTACGGCATTCCCAAGCGGAGTGTCGATGTGGGTACTTATGAGCTGCTGATCGGTGAGGCGGAGGCAAAGGATGCCATCCGCAAGACCGAGTTCCGCACCGATGTCATCGGTTCCAACACCCGGCTTGCGGGTGCGGGTCTGGAAATGATCGACCTGCCGGGCCGCGAAAGCCGCCTGCGCAAGGCGCTGGCCTCGGTGCAGAAGGACTACGACTTCATCTTTGTGGATTGCCCGCCCAGCCTGGATCTGCTCACCCTGAACGGTCTGTGCGCCTGCGACAGCGTGCTTATCCCCATCCAGTGTGAGTATTACGCACTGGAGGGCCTGTCGGAGCTCATCAGCACTCTCAAGACCATCCGCAAGAAGTACAACCCCTATCTGGATATCGAGGGTGTGGTGTTCACCATGTTCTCCGGGCGGTTCAACCTGACGCTGCAGGTGGTGGATCAGGTCAAAAAGTATTTTGGCACCAAGGTCTACAAGACCACCATCCCGCGCACCATCCGCATCTCGGAAGCGCCCAGCTACGGCCAGCCCATCAATTTCTATGAGCCCAAGGGCAAGGGCAGCGAGGCCTATATGGATCTCGCCATTGAGTTCGTAAAGAACAACCGCCCGCATGAACCGGCACGCCGCCGCACAAAAGGGAACAGTGCCCCCGCCGAGCAGAAAAGCGCACTGGAACAAGTGAAGCAGGGGGAAGCGTAACCTATGGCAAAAAAAAGAGGAGGACTGGGCCGGGGCCTGGAAAGTCTGTTTGAGGACACAGCCCCCAGCTTTGAGTCCGATAACCGAATCGAGACGCTGCCCCTGCGGGAGATCGAGCCGGACCCGGCCCAGCCCCGCAAGACCTTTGATGAGGAAACGCTGGCAGAGCTGGCGGCCAGCATCTCAGAGCACGGTTTGCTGCAGCCCATCGCGGTGCGGCCCCACGGGGTGGACCGCTATCTCATCGTGGCTGGTGAGCGCCGTTGGCGTGCCTGCCGGATGGCGGGCCTGACTGAGGCACCTGTTGTCGTGAAGGATGTCACGGATGAGCAGGCCATGGAGCTGGCGCTGGTGGAAAACCTTCAGCGCGAGGATCTGGACCCGGTGGAAGAAGCACTGGGCATCCGGGAGCTGATGACCCGCTGTGACCTGACCCAGGAGCAGGCCGCCCGCAAACTGGGCAAGAGCCGCAGTGCACTGGCCAACAGCCTGCGTTTGCTCAACCTGCCCGAAACGGTACTGGAGCTGCTGAAGGGCGGTTTTCTCACCACGGGCCACGCAAAGGTGGTGCTGGGCCTGCCCACCCCGGAGCTGCAGGAGCAGGCGGCACAGATCATTGCCGACCATGAGCTGAATGTCCGGCAGGCAGAGGCCCTGTGCAAGAAGCTGGCCAAGCCCCCCAAAGAGCCTGTGGAGCCTGCCCCGCGCGGCACCCTGCCTGTGGAGGTGGAGGAGAGCCTGAAGCAGGCGCTGGGCAGTGAGGTCAATGTGGCCTACCACGACGGCAAGGGCAAGCTGACCGTCCATTTCTACTCGGATGAGCAGCTGAAGGCTTTTGCAAACTTATTAGGGCAATATCAGGTTGAGGATTAAATCTCTCTGTCATTGTTGTTGCCCAGTAGGAGAGGCTTTGGCAGTCGATGGAAGCTTTTCGTATACGCCAGAGGCTCCCCTACCAGGGGAGCTGGCGGGCGCAAGCCCGACTGAGAGGTTGTACGAAGGCAAACCTGCCCGAGAAGAAAAACATAGCGATCTAAGGCGCACGCCGCCTTTGAACGGCATGGGAAAGGGCTTACCCGCCCCATGAGAACCGAAATAGAGTAAGGAGAGTAAATCATGCTTGATATCAAATTTGTCCGTGACAACCCGGATGCTGTCAAGGAAAACATCAAGAAGAAGTTCCAGGATGCCAAGCTCCCTCTGGTGGATGAAGTCATCGAGAAGGACGCAAAGTACCGCGAGTGCCTGAAGGAAGTTGAGAGCCTGAAGGCTGCCCGCAACAAGCTGAGCAAGGCCAACGGCCCCCTGTTCGGTCAGCTGAAGAAGTGCACCGATGAGGCCCAGAAGGCCCAGCTGCAGGCACAGATCGATGCCAACAACGCCGCCGTCAAGGCCGACGCGGACAAGATGGCAGAGCTGGAAGCCGAGGAAGCCAAGCTGGCTGACCGCATCCAGGAGATCATGTACACCATCCCCCAGATGATCGACCCCAGCGTGCCCATCGGCCCCGATGACACCTACAACGTGGAGGCTCAGCGCTTTGGCGAGCCTGTGGTGCCCGATTTCCCCATCCCGTACCACACCGAGATCATGGAGAGCTTTGACGGCATCGATATGGACGCTGCTGGCCGCGTTGCCGGCAATGGCTTCTACTACCTGCTGGGCAACATTGCCCGCCTGCACGAGGCTGTGCTGGCTTATGCCCGCGACTTTATGATCGACAAGGGCTTCACCTATGTCATTCCTCCCTTTATGATGCACGGCAACGTGGTGCAGGGCGTGATGTCCTTCCCCGAAATGGATGCCATGATGTACAAGATCGAGGGCGAGGATCTGTACCTGATCGGCACCAGTGAGCACACCATGATCGGCCGCTTCATCGACCAGACCCTGGACGAGGCTACTCTGCCCCTGACCCTGACCTCCTACAGCCCCTGCTTCCGCAAGGAGAAGGGCGCACACGGCATCGAGGAGCGCGGCA
>OBAM01001692.1_pt1 | contig 13438 bp, 9 predicted proteins | sample 1517751 | NCBI WGS metagenome assembly OBAM01 (sample SAMN04571703, study PRJEB22368) | human gut metagenome | biome: human gut; material: stool | host: Homo sapiens | place: Luxembourg | collected 2012-10-18
ATCTGTAATGAGCAAAAGCCTTGTTTGCTTCTGCCATCTTGTGCATATCTTCTTTCTTCTTTACAGAAGATCCTGTATTGTTTGCAGCATCGAGGATTTCATTTGCAAGTCTTTCTTCCATTGTCTTCTCGCCTCTTGCACGAGAATAAGCTGTCATCCAACGAAGAGCTAAAGCCTGTCTTCTGTCCGGCTTAACTTCGATCGGTACCTGATAAGTAGCACCACCGATACGTCTAGCCTTAACTTCAAGAACTGGCATGATGTTGTTCATAGCTTCTTCGAAAACTTCGATAGCAGGTCTTTCAGTCTTTGCTGCGACTCTGTCAAATGCTCCGTATACAATCTTCTGGGCAACTCCTCTCTTACCATCAAGCATAATGTTGTTGATAAGCTTTGTCACGACCTTATTATTGTAAATAGGATCTGCTAATACATCTCTTTTCTGAGTATGTCCTTTACGTGGCACGGTTCTTCCCTCCTTAACAATATTCATTAATTCATCGGTACTCACAAATATATATGACCTTTTTCCACCTGCGACATCCAATAAAGGCTGCCGCCATCGGGATAATCGGCTGTGTACGTGCGCGGTATATCTTAAACCTGCAACCTTCGGATTAATCTAACTCCGGCACTTGTTATAAATCATATTGTGAATAAATGCGGACCATTTCCGCGTTTTACTGCATGGTTTTTAGAAAATCTGCCAACCTGCAATTTGCCTTTACGATACTAATTATTTAGCATCCTTAGGTCTCTTGGCACCGTATTTAGAACGTGCCTGTCTTCTCTTAGCGACACCTGCTGTATCAAGTACACCACGAACGATGTGATATCTTGTACCTGGTAAATCCTTAACACGTCCACCTCTGATCAGAACAACGCTGTGTTCCTGAAGATTGTGTCCTTCACCTGGGATATAAGATGTTACTTCAATACCGTTTGAAAGACGAACTCTGGCAATCTTTCTAAGGGCTGAGTTAGGCTTCTTAGGTGTTGCAGTCTTAACAGCTGTACAAACGCCTCTCTTCTGTGGAGCAGCTACGTCTGTTGCTTTCTTCTGAAGTGAGTTGTATCCCTTCTGAAGAGCTGGTGCTGTAGACTTCTTTACTGTTGTTTTTCTTCCCTGTCTTACTAACTGGTTAAATGTAGGCATTCCTTTTTCACCTCCCGGAATTAGAATAATTCATGGTTGCATATTCAGTTCATTTCTGAATAATGTGGCATAGCAGGGCTTTCCTGTTATCACACACTTGTTTAGTATATATTTTATATTTTTATATGTCAAGCACTTTTTAAAATTTTTAGCTCAAAGATATATCTGCTCAAACTTTTTCTGTAAAAACCAAAAATTCCGGTACAGTGCATTACCACTATACCGGAACTTTTTATCCTATGCCTGAAACGGCTTTAGTTTTATTCTGTTACTGTAACTTCTTCTTCCGTCAGTTCCAGTGTTTCGTCATCAGAAATGTCAGATGCAGCTTCCTCTTTTGCTCTTTCGGCTGCTTCTTCTTCAATTTCTTTGCGGACCCTTTCATTAGAATCCAGTTCAACGTTCTGATAACGCTTCATACCTGTACCGGCAGGAATCAGTTTACCAATGATAACGTTTTCCTTCAGACCAATCAGCGGATCGACCTTGCCGTTAATAGCGGCATCTGTCAGAACCTTTGTTGTTTCCTGGAAGGAAGCAGCTGACAGGAATGAATTTGTTGCAAGAGAAGCCTTTGTAATACCCAGAATAATTGAAGTACCTGTTGCAGGAGTCTTGCCTTCCTCTTCCAGCTTTTCGTTTACTTCCGTAAATTCAATTGTATCTACCTGAGAACCTGTCAGGAATTCTGAATCTCCAGGAGATTCAATAACAATCTTCTTTAACATCTGGCGTACAATCAATTCGATATGCTTATCGTTGATTTCTACACCCTGGATACGGTAAACCTTCTGAACTTCACGCAGTACGTAATCCTGTACGGCACGTACGCCGAGGATTCTTACGATATCATGAGGATTTTCAGAACCTTCTGTGATTTCTTCACCCTTTACAACAATCTGACCTTCCTGAACCTTGACTCTTGTATCTCTAGATACAGGATAAGCCTTTGAGTTACCATCATCGTCTGTAATAACAATATCTGTCTTCTTTTCTGTCTTTGCAAAGCTTACGACACCGCCAAACTCTGCCAGTACAGCAAGTGCCTTTGGCTTTCTTGCTTCAAAAAGTTCTTCGACACGAGGAAGACCCTGTGTAATATCATCACCGGCAACACCACCTGTATGGAAAGTACGCATAGTAAGCTGTGTACCCGGTTCACCGATAGACTGGGCAGCGATAATACCAACAGCTTCACCAACCTGTACGGTCTGACCTGTCGCCATGTTAGAACCGTAGCACTTTGCACATACACCAATGTGTGAACGGCAGGTAAGAATTGTTCTGATTTTAACCTTTTCAACACCTGTTGCAACAATCTGTGCTGCTCTCTTTGGTGTTACAAGGTGGTTTGCAGCTAAAATCACTTCACCGGTAGACGGATCAATGATGTCTTCTGCAAGATATCTGCCTGTAATACGTTCTTCTAATGATTCAAGGATATCTGCCTTTGCATCACTGCTTGCAGTTGCCTTATCATTTACGAATTCAGATACATACATACCCGGAATTGCCTTACCGGCGCTGCAGTCTGTTTCTCTGATAATCAAATCCTGTGATACGTCTACAAGACGTCTTGTAAGGTATCCTGAATCGGCTGTACGAAGCGCTGTATCGGACAGACCCTTACGAGCACCATGCGCTGAAATGAAGTATTCCAGTACATCAAGACCTTCACGGAAGTTGGACTTGATTGGGAGTTCGATTGTATTACCGGATGTATCTGCCATCAAACCACGCATACCTGCAAGCTGCTTAATCTGCTGGTTAGAACCACGGGCACCTGAATCGGCCATCATGAAGATGTTGTTGTATTTATCAAGACCTTCAATCAGGGCATCCTTTAATGCCTCATCCGTTTCCTGCCATACGCGGATAACATTCTTATGTCTTTCTTCATCTGTTGAACGACCTCTGTTGTAGTTTACAGTAATCTGTTCAACCTTCTTTTCTGCATCGGAAATCAGTTTCTTCTTAATCGGCGGCACAGTCATTTCTGAAATAGAAACGGTCATGGCTGCTCTTGTAGAATACTTATAACCCATTGCCTTAATATCATCAAGTACTTCGGCTGTTGTCGTTGTACCGTGGGTATTAATAACGTGCTGTAAAATATCCTTTAACTGCTTCTTTCCTACATGGAAATCAACCTCCAGAAGCATCTGGTTTTCTTCCTTGCTTCTGTCTACATATCCTAAATCCTGTGGGAGAATTTCATTGAAAATGAATCTTCCCAGTGTAGATTCTACATTACCTGAAACGGTATTGCCTTCTGCATCGGTCTTTGTCATATGAACTAAAATCTTAGAGTGTAATGTAATAACTCCGTTTTCATATGCAAGAAGTGCTTCGTTTACATTCTTAAAGAACTTACCTTCACCCTTTGCCCCCGGTCTTTCCTGTGTCAGATAGTAAATACCAAGAACCATATCCTGTGAAGGAACAGCTACAGGGCCACCATCAGACGGCTTTAACAGGTTGTTTGGTGAAAGCAGCATGAAGCGGCATTCTGCCTGTGCTTCTACTGAAAGTGGCAGATGGACGGCCATCTGGTCACCATCGAAATCGGCGTTGAACGCTGTACAAACAAGCGGATGCAGCTTAATTGCCTTACCTTCTACAAGGATTGGCTCGAATGCCTGAATACCAAGTCTGTGAAGTGTAGGTGCACGGTTTAACATAACAGGATGCTCTTTAATTACGTTCTCAAGCACATCCCAAACCTTTGTCTCAAGACGCTCTACCATCTTCTTTGCACTCTTGATATTGTGAGCAGAACCGTTCTCAACAAGCTCCTTCATAACGAAAGGCTTGAACAGCTCGATTGCCATCTCCTTCGGAAGACCACACTGATAAATCTTTAACTCTGGTCCTACGACGATAACGGAACGACCAGAATAGTCAACACGCTTACCTAACAGGTTCTGACGGAAACGTCCCTGCTTACCCTTTAACATATCAGAAAGAGACTTTAAGTTACGATTTCCAGGTCCTGTTACGGCACGTCCACGACGACCGTTATCGATCAGGGCATCAACTGCCTCCTGAAGCATACGCTTCTCGTTGCGCACGATGATGTCCGGAGCGCCTAACTCAAGCAGTCTTTCCAGACGGTTATTTCTATTAATAATACGACGATACAGATCATTCAAATCAGATGTTGCAAATCTTCCTCCATCCAGCTGAACCATAGGACGAAGATCCGGTGGCATAACCGGGATAGCATCAAGAATCATCCACTCAGGACGATTTCCAGAATTACGGAATGCCTCAACAACCTCTAATCTCTTGATGATACGAGCACGCTTCTGGCCTGATGCATCCTTAAGCTCTGCGCGAAGTTCCTCAGAATCCTTCTCAAGGTCAATTGCCTTTAACAGCTCCTGAATTGCCTCGGCACCCATTCCTACACGGAACTTGCCATAGCCGTACTGCTCGATTGCATCGCGGTACTCTCTCTCGGAGAGTACCTGCTTATAATTCAGATCAGATTCACCCCTGTCAAGAACGACATAGGATGCAAAATATAAAATCTTATCAAGATTTCTTGGTGAAATATCAAGGATCAGGCCCATACGGCTCGGAATACCCTTGAAATACCAGATATGGGAAACCGGAGCTGCCAGCTCGATATGTCCCATACGCTCACGGCGGACACTGGACTTTGTAACCTCAACACCACAACGATCACAAATCATATCCTTGTAACGAATCTTCTTATACTTTCCACAGTGACACTCCCAGTCCTTCTGCGGTCCGAAAATACGCTCACAGAATAAGCCATCCGGTTCCGGCTTCAGCGTTCTGTAGTTAATTGTTTCAGCCTTTGTGACAGCGCCTCTTGACCACTCTCTGATCTTCTCAGGGGAAGCAAGACCAATCTTAATGGACTCAAAAGCAATTGACTGTCCTCCATCGGTTTTATTTTCCGGCATAAATGGTTCTCCCTTCTGGCTCTTAGTTATCTGAGTCTCCTAAATCATCAAAATCATCTGCATCAAATCCATCAGACCCAAATGACCCGTCCATATCATCTTTATCAAAATCATCTGCATTGGAAGCATCCATATCAACGTCTGCAATCTCTCCATTCTTTACTTCCTGAATGGTAGAACCGTTTCTCTGGAACTCTTCCTCAGAATAATGGCGCTTTCCACCGTCTTCCATAATACTTCTGAAGTCAGTGTTGCCATACTCTGTGCTTTCCTTAATTTCTACTTCATTATTATCTGCATCCAGTACGCGTACATCAAGTGCCAGTGCCTGTAATTCCTTAAGAAGTACCTTAAAGGACTCCGGTACACCTGGCTCAGGAATGTTCTCGCCCTTGATAATTGCCTCATATGTCTTTACACGTCCTACAACATCATCAGACTTAACAGTCAGAATCTCCTGCAGTGTATAAGCGGCACCATACGCCTCGAGAGCCCAAACCTCCATCTCTCCGAAACGCTGTCCACCAAACTGTGCCTTACCACCAAGAGGCTGCTGGGTAACAAGTGAGTAAGGACCTGTTGAACGTGCATGGATCTTATCATCTACCAGATGATGCAGCTTTAAGTAGTGCATGTGTCCAATTGTTACCGGGCTGTCGAAATACTCACCGGTACGGCCGTCACGCAGTCTTACCTTACCATCACGGCGAATCGGAACACCCTTCCACAGCTCTCTGTGCTCCAGATGAGTTCCAAGGTAATCCATAACATCTTCACGCAGGGAATCCTTATATTTCTCGTAGAATTCATCCCACTCCATGTTAACATAATCATTTGCCAGATCAAGAGTATCAAGGATATCACTCTCGCTTGCGCCATCAAATACTGGTGTAGAAATATTAAATCCAAGTGCTTTTGCAGCAAGACTCAAATGAGTCTCCAGCACCTGTCCGATGTTCATACGAGAAGGTACGCCCAACGGGTTTAATACGATATCCAGAGGACGTCCATTTGGAAGGAACGGCATATCTTCTACAGGAAGAACTCTGGAGACAACACCCTTGTTTCCGTGACGGCCTGCCATCTTATCGCCAACAGAGATCTTTCTCTTCTGTGCGATATAGATGCGTACTACCTGATTTACACCTGGAGCCAGCTCATCACTATTCTGACGGTTAAATACCTTTGTATCAACAACAATACCATATGCACCGTGTGGAAGCTTCAGTGATGTATCACGAACTTCTCTTGCCTTCTCACCGAAGATTGCACGAAGCAGTCTTTCTTCAGAAGTCAGCTCTGTCTCACCCTTTGGTGTTACCTTACCTACCAGAATATCTCCGGCACGTACTTCCGCACCAATACGAATGATACCACGGTCATCAAGATCCTTGAGAGCCTCATCGCCGACACCAGGAACATCTCTTGTGATCTCTTCCGGTCCGAGCTTTGTATCACGGGACTCTGCTGCATATTCTTCAATATGAATGGAGGTATATACATCCTCCTGAACAAGACGCTCACTTAAAAGGACAGCATCCTCGTAGTTATAACCTTCCCAGGTCATAAATCCGATTAACGGGTTCTTTCCAAGTGCAATCTCACCATTCTTTGTGGACGGACCATCTGCAAGAACCTGTCCAGCCTCAACACGCTCATCCTTGAAAACGATTGGTCTCTGGTTGTAGCAGTTGCTCTGGTTGCTTCTTGAGAATTTTGTCAGACGATACTCATCTCTTGTACCATCATCACACTTAACGATAATTAACTTAGAGGAGGAACGCTCAACAACACCTGCGTGCTTTGCTACTACGCAAACACCTGAATCGTATGCTGCCTTATCTTCCATACCGGTACCAACTACCGGAGCCTCTGTTAACATTAACGGAACTGCCTGACGCTGCATGTTGGAACCCATAAGTGCACGGTTCGCATCATCGTTCTGCAGGAATGGAATCATGGAAGTTGCGACAGAGAATACCATTCGTGGAGAAACGTCCATCAAGTCGATATTTTTCTGCTCAAACTCAGAAGTCTCCTCACGGAAACGACCTGAAACCATCTTATTCATGAAATGGCCTTCTGAATCTAACGGCTCATTTGCCTGTGCTACTACGAAATCATCCTCTTCATCAGCTGTGAAGTAGCGAACCTCGTCAGTTACACGCGGATTTTGGGCATCACTCTTATCAACGATACGATACGGTGCCTCGATAAATCCATATTTATTTACTCTTGCATATGTTGCAAGTGAGTTAATCAAACCGATATTAGGACCTTCAGGAGTCTCAATTGGGCACATACGTCCATAATGAGTATAGTGAACATCTCGAACCTCGAATCCGGCACGGTCTCTTGACAGACCACCAGGTCCTAACGCAGACAGACGTCTCTTATGAGTTAACTCTGCAAGCGGGTTATTCTGATCCATGAACTGAGACAGCTGGGAACTTCCGAAGAACTCCTTAACAGCAGCAGTAACAGGCTTAATGTTAATTAAGCTCTGTGGTGTCAGATCAGACGGATCGTTTGTAGACATACGCTCTCTTACAACACGCTCCATACGTGACATACCAATACGATACTGGTTCTGAAGCAGCTCACCTACAGCACGGATACGACGATTTCCTAAGTGGTCGATATCATCATCCTGTCCTATGCCATACTCTAAGTTTAAGCAGTAGTTAATAGAACCTAAGATATCTTCCTTCATGATGTGCTTCGGAATCAGCTCTGCATTATTTGCACGAAGCTCTGCCATCAGCTCATCACCCTCAAGACCCTTCTCTAAGATCTGAGTCAGTACTGGATAATAAACAAGCTCATTGATTCCAGCAGCTTCAAGCTCTTCCTCTGTCAGGTTAAGATACTCAGAAGCATCTACCATGAGGTTAGACAGAACCTTTACACGGCGTCCTTCTGCATCAACATATACGTACGGAACACCTGAGTTCTGAATCTTTGTTGCGATTGCGCGATTACAGGTCGTACCTGCCTCAGCGATAATCTCGCCTGTAGAAACATCTACTACATCATCTGCTAAAGTATGTCCATTCAGACGATTGCGGAAATGAAGCTTCTTATTGTATTTATAACGGCCTACACGTGCCAGATCATATCTTCTTACATCAAAGAACATACCCTGCAGCAAGCTGGAAGCACTGTCGGTAGAAAGCGGCTCGCCAGGACGAATCTTCTTATATAATTCAAGAAGACCGCTCTTGTAATCATTGCTGACATCCTTCTCAAGTGTTGCAAGAAGCTTTGGCTCCTCGCCAAAGATCTCTAAAATCTGCTCATTGCTGCCCCATCCTAATGCACGGATCAGAACAGTTACCGGTATCTTACGTGTACGATCGACTCTTACATAGAAAATATCATTTGAGTCTGTCTCATACTCAAGCCATGCTCCACGATTCGGGATGACCTGAGAAGAGTACAGCTCTTTTCCGGTCTTATCATGGTCGATAGTAAAATAAATACCAGGTGAACGTACCAACTGGCTGACGATAACACGCTCTGCTCCATTGATTACAAAGGAGCCTGTATCCGTCATCAACGGAAGATCACCAATATAAATCTCATGTTCTTTAATGGTATCAGTTTCCTTATTATGAAGTCTGACCTCAACCTTAAGTGGTGCGGAATATGTTGCATCACGTTCCTTGCATTCCTCGATTGTGTGCTTAATTTCATCCGGGCACAGACGGAATTTGCCAAAACGCAACTCCAGATTGCCGCTGAAATCTACGATAGGGGAGATATCATCAAATACCTCTTTAAGTCCATCGCCAAGGAACCACTGGTAAGAATCCTTCTGGATCGCAATCAGATTCGGAATTTCAAGAACTTCGTTGGACTTGGAATAACTCATACGGAAGGTTCTGCCGGATTTGACTGGTCGAATTCTGTTTTTTTCCATGTTTGCTCACCCCTGATAAATATATTTTGTGCCTCTATCCGATCCATATCTGCGCGGCATGCTGCCTCAAAGTCTATTGGCAGACACCATTGTCTTCTATACGGAAAGCATAGAAAGCGATTTTGTCCATGATAGTGCACATATCACTATAGCATAGCATAGGCAGACTGTCAACTATTTTTTTGCCGTTTTCTTGATTTTTTTAACTTTTTTCTTTACAAACTTCTGCTTATTTGATATAATTGTTTTTACTTGTGAGCGTCGGGGCGTAGCGCAGTTTGGTAGCGCGCATGAATGGGGTTCATGAGGCCGCAAGTTCAAGTCTTGTCGCCCCGATTTTATTTAATTTTATCTGACCTTATCTTTTATCAGACCGGAAAAACCGGTCTTTTTTTATTGCACTTTACATGTGCAGCTCTCTTTCTAAAGTCAATTGCCTGCTCTTTTGAAACAAATATCTATCAAATATCAGTCAGATAAACAAAAAAAGGTTCTGAAACCCTTGTTTTTCAAGGATTCCAGAACCTAATGTTAAGCACAAATTACTTTAAGGTAACCTTTGCTCCAACTTCCTCTAACTTCTTCTTCAGCTCTTCAGCGTCAGCCTTAGCTGCTGCTTCCTTAACTACCTTCGGAGCTGCCTCAACTAATTCCTTAGCTTCCTTCAGACCCAGACCGGTTACTTCACGAACAACCTTGATAACCTTGATCTTAGAAGCTGCTGGAACCTCAGTCAGCTCTACGTCGAACTCGGTCTTCTCTTCCTCAGCTGCTGCGCCAGCGCCTGCTGCTGCTACAACAACACCTGCTGCTGCAGATACGCCAAACTCTTCCTCACATGCCTTTACAAGGTCATTTAACTCTAAAACGCTCATACCCTTAATAGCTTCGATAATCTCTGCTGCTGTCATGATAATTTTCCTCCTAATATAAGAATTATTAACTATGCCTTACGGCTTTTACGAATGATGATCCATTTTGAATCATCTCATGCAGCTGTTTTACGCAGCTGCCAAATTCCAATCATAAACCAGATTATGCTTCCTGCTTCTCTGCGATCTGCTTGATAACACGAGCAAAATTGGTGATCGGAGACTGGATGCTTCCCAGGAACTTTGCAAGAAGTTCTTCTCTGGACGGGATTGTGGACAGAACCTCAACACCCTTAGCATCGTAGAAGGCTCCTTCTACAACACCACCCTTAACCTCAAGCTTATCGTTTGTCTTAGCAAACTTGCAGATAATGCTTGCCGGTGTGGTTGCCTCGCTCTTGCTGATTGCAATTGCGGATGGACCCTCTAACAGATCCTTTAAGCTCTCGAACTCAGTGCCCTCGATTGCACGCTTAACCAGTGTGTTCTTATATACCTTATAAGTAACACCAGCTTCTCTCAGACTCTTACGCAGTACGGTATCCTGCTCAACGGTAAGACCACGATGGTCAACCAGAACTACACCCTTTGCGCCGTCTAAGGATGCTTTGATTTCCTCAACAATCGGCTGCTTCAGCTCAACTTTAGCCATGATATGTGCCCTCCTTCTTGAAAATTTTAAGAAAAGGCCGAAAAATGCCTCTCTGCAAAGACAGAGAGGCAAAGATAATCTTTAATATAGATCTCTCCTCGGCAGGCGTTTTCTCCTTATGCCTTGCGGCACCTGCTGTCTTCGGCAAATATATGAAAGCCTTGCGGCCTCAAACATTGCAATAATATCATACTGACAATCACTTGTCAAGTACTTTTTACTGACCAAATTTAACGGTATTTAACTTAACGCCAGGTCCCATGGTAGAAGCCATGGTAACACTCTTTAAGAAGGTACCCTTCAGAGTGCTCGGTCTAGCCTTGATTACTGCGCCCATCAGCGCCTGGAAGTTGTCTGCTAACTGCTCCTCGGTGAAGGAAACCTTACCAACCGGAACATGAATAATGTTGCTCTTATCCAGTCTGTACTCAATCTTACCAGCTTTAATTTCCTTAATAGCCTTTGCAACGTCCATAGTTACGGTACCAGCCTTCGGGTTTGGCATTAAGCCCTTCGGTCCAAGTACACGACCCAGACGACCAACAACACCCATCATATCCGGGGTAGCTACTACAACGTCGAAATCAAGCCATCCTTCGTTCTGGATCTTCGGAATCAGCTCCTCAGCTCCAACGTAATCAGCTCCTGCCTCTTTTGCGATATCAGCCTTGTCATTCTTAGCGAATACAAGAACACGAACATTCTTACCTGTTCCATGAGGAAGAACTACTGCACCACGGATCTGCTGATCTGCGTGACGTCCATCACAACCTGTTCTGATATGAGCTTCAACTGTCTCATCAAACTTTGCACTAGAAGCCTTCTTTACGATAGATACGGCTTCGTTTACATCATAAAGAGTAGCGCGGTCTACCAACTTGGCAGCCTCTACATACTTTTTTCCTCTTTTCATCGAAAAACCTCCTGGTGGTATTTGCGGGAATATCCCTCCCACTTAATGTTGATATTCTTACTCTTCTACCTTAACACCCATACTGCGAGCAGTACCTGCGATCATGCTCATAGCAGCCTCAAGGCTTGCTGCATTCAGATCTGGCATCTTTGTCTCAGCGATCTTCTGAAGATCAGCCTTGGAAAGAGTTGCAACCTTAGTCTTATTTGGTACTGCAGAAGCAGTCTGAATATTGCATGCCTTCTTAATAAGAATAGCAGCTGGCGGAGTCTTGCAAACGAAGGTAAAGCTTCTGTCTGCGTATACAGTGATGATAACCGGAATGATCATACCAGCCTGATCAGCAGTTCTTGCGTTAAACTCCTTTGTAAACTGTACAATGTTGACACCCTTCTGTCCAAGAGCAGGTCCAACCGGTGGAGCCGGTGTTGCCTTTGCAGCAGGAATCTGTAACTTAATATAACCTGTAACTTTCTTTGCCATTGTGGCACCTCCTAATAATGTGGTATTTGCGGGGGATACCCTCCCACAGCAGAACCATACGCCAAATAGGCGTTTTACTGAACTTTCTTAATGTCGGTAAAATTCAGTTCAACCGGTGTTTCATGTCCAAACATGTCAATAAAAATTGTAGCGGTCTGCTTTTCAGCATCTACAGAACGAATCACAGCCTCGGTACCCTGCCATGCACCAGTAATAACACTGATAAGGTCGCCTTCTGCGAAGTTCACCTTTTCCTGCGGAGTACCCATAAAGGTAGCAAGAGCAATCATCTCTTCCTCCGTCAGCGGCACCGGCTTTGATCCCGGGCCTACAAATCCTGTAACACCTCTGGTGTTGCGGATTACATACCAGGTATCGTCATTCATAATCATATGAACCAACACATATGCTGGGAAGATTTTCCTCATAGAGGACTTCTTCTGACCATCCTTGTTCTCCATCACTTCCTGAAGGGGAATCGCAACCTCGAGAATCTGATCTTGAAGATTCCGGTTCTCGACAGTTTTTTCGATATCAACCTTTACCTTATTCTCATAACCTGAAAAGGTATGGACAACATACCACTTTGCCTCTTCCATTCTGATTCCTCTCTTACCTGATAAACTCAACTACATACTGACATGCAATATCAAAGAACCTGATAAACACGCTGAGTACAACAGAAACAACCAGCACTGCAATTGTCTGATTCTTTAATGATTCTTTGCTTGGCCAGATGATCTTGCGAAACTCGGCCTTTACACCCTTCCAAAACGCAACTACGCGCTCTTTCACGGATGGCTTAGACTTCTTCTTTGTCTTGGCCAGCTTCTTTGATTTGGTTTCTGCCTTTTTTCCTGTTTCTTCCATAATCAACAACTCCTTACTGGAGACCAATTACTTGGTTTCCTTGTGTAATGTATGCTTCTTACAGAATCTGCAGTACTTCTTTGTCTCCATTCTGTCTGGATGTGTCTTCTTATCTTTTGTCATGTTGTAATTACGCTGCTTGCAGTCCGTACATGCCAATGTGATCTTTACTCGCACAATCTCCACCTCCGTCGTAATAAATTAGCAAACTTTTCGGTCTTTTGCGCATAAAAAAAAAGACCTGCGCCTTCCAAACGCTAGAGTAGTATAGCATAAGTGAATGGCCCCGTCAAGAACTTTTTTCAAAAAAACGCAAAAAATTAAAAAAAGCCGAAATTCCCCCTTAAAAGGAATCTCGACCTTTCTATTTCACTGTACCTTCAAAACTGCACACAAACTTTTCATCCTTAAAACCTCAGTTCACAAACGCACATTCACAAAACCGCACTTCGTGCGTTCGTTGCTCCGCAACTCTGTTTTGTTCATGATCGTGCGTTCCCTACGTTTTGCCGAGCTGTCAAATTCTCATGCAAGCATGAAATTTTCCAACTCTGGCACAACGTGTGAACTGTTGTACCACTTCCTACCCTGACCTTTTGGTCAAGCCCTCGACCGATTAGTAGCAGTCAGCTCCA
>OBAM01001727.1_pt1 | contig 13225 bp, 5 predicted proteins | sample 1517751 | NCBI WGS metagenome assembly OBAM01 (sample SAMN04571703, study PRJEB22368) | human gut metagenome | biome: human gut; material: stool | host: Homo sapiens | place: Luxembourg | collected 2012-10-18
GACTTGAACCCCCAAAAGGCCTGCCCTTCGTTCGACGCGGTAAAGGAATATAAAAAAGACGCACCCCGTGGGAGGCCCTGAGGCCTCCGCGGGAGTGCGTCTCGTTTACGCGATGTTGTTATTGTGCACGTTTTCCTTATACTATTTTCCAGCTGGAGTCTCTTCACCAACTTTCAACGGGGTGATGTTGTTCTCAGCACCCGGATAGCCGATGTTCTGGTTCAGTATTCCACCATAATTGGTATTGATGGCACTTGCTGGAACCGGCCACAGAATATGATGCACGCTGATCTTATACTCAGCCCATTTGTGCTTGACCCCTTTATTATAGAAATTGTTTTTAGTTACGACCCAGTCATACCAGAAGTTATAACCGGTTTCCTTCACGTTCGATCCTGTACCGCCGGGACCGGAAAGATTATCAAGTTTATACGTCCGTCCACCGAAAACTTCACACGGTTTGCCGGTCCTTGCATATATATAGGAAATACGCACCAATTCTAAATGACGGTTTTCTTCATAATACAGTTCGCGGGCACGCTCATCCAAGATAGCACCTATATTAATATCAGCCGCAGTCAACGGGTCTGCGCCGGCACGTCCACGAACAACATTCAGCATGTTGGCGGCTTCCTGCTTCATATCTTTCCAGTAATAGCATTCACCCATCATCAGATAGACCTCTGCCGAACGATATATATACCAAGGAGTCTCGCCACCTGCCCATTGTTGCTGTAAAGGATCCGGCACAAACAATTTGTAATGCGGCCACATGAACCAGCAACGAATAGAATCTTCTACGGACATTGCCGGATTTTTGACAAAATTCTTGCCATACCATTCGCTTTTCCCTTTCAAGCTGGGGTTATTATAGCGCAAATCCTCCATACGCCTCCAACTGTCGTGGTTGAACGGACCACGCAAGTCGTTCTTTTCTTTATCGGTCCAGATCGTATACTGGAAATAATTGGTCGGACGGGCACGGCCGATACCACGCCCATATGTTTTATTCAAATCCATTTCCGGATCTGTCTCGTCTGCTGCAATATTCACACTTGTGCCCGTTTGTCCATCAGGTGTTTTAATCGCACCGCCATTCCAAAACGGGACACCATTACGCATTGTTTGAATCCGGTCGGAGCCATCGACTTCCGGATAAGCCACCACATACATTAATCCTTCCGTATTGCTCATATCCAATTTAGCTTCCACACTATGCAAATCATGCATCAAATTCGTATGTGCCTTCGATTGGTTTGCCGTGAAACGATTCGTCATCAGAGGGTGGTTCGCAACTATTTCCTTGCCGATTTCCAATGCCCGGTCAAAATCGCCTAATGTCATGCAGATTTTCATCAACAGAACGCCACAAGCCGCTTTGGATGTTTTTCCACGATCCACCTTTTCCGGTACCCATTGATAAGCAAACTCCATATCTTCCTGAATCTTTTCCAGGATACTCCACCGGTCATACGAGTAAAAATCATATTTAGGAATAGTCAATTCGCCATCAAGATACGGAACGTCACCGAATTGATGAGTCAACTTAAAATAACGATAAGCACGTTGGAAATAAGCTGCACCTAAAACGGCATTCTTCTCAGCTTCATCTTTAAAAGTCGCAGCATCTATACGGGAAATAACCACATTGGAGTATTTAATCGCTTTATAACCTTCATACCAATACCACCCGACTTTCGTTTTATCTCCGTTATTCAAGTTCATATCCGGTAACAACGTATTATCCATATCCATCTGCGGACCGGCTTTATCAGTCGTTCCTTCCACACAAATATCAGCTTGTATCATCTCCGTTACAATGGGAGCCGCATCGCCGAAAAATTCATGCCGCATATTGCGTTCGCAAGAAGTCAGAGCGCCGTAAAGTCCCTCCGCATTCACATAAGCATTTTCCGGTGTATAGAACGACAACGGTTTCGGTTCCAACCAAGAATCGCTACAGGCGAACATGGCAGCCAATAAAGCCGTTATACCGGTCGATACTGTACATTTTCTTAAACTTATCTTTTTCATGATTTATTCCAATTTAAAATTACAAAGTAAAATTCACACTCAAATTATAAGTACGAGGGGTTGGAACTCCTGTTTCCGGATCCCAAAAATCCCAATGAGGAGAGAACACGGCTACATTACGCACACTCATAGATACGCGCATATTCTGCACATAGAATTTTTTCAAGAAATTACTTGGGACATTATAAGATACCGTTATATTATCCAAGCGGATAAAAGATTTGTCTACATAATTATTTCCTATATTCTTTGAGCCGATACGTGCATAATCATTGATCGGGTTTTCAGGCATCCAACGAGGCTGGACATATTCAGAACAACGGTCGGGGAAATTCGAAACATTCGCCGCACGATTGAATGTGTTATAGTGCCCCCATTGCGAATACATCATAAACGAAAGCGAAAGATTTTTCCAGAAAGTGAATTCATTGCGTAATGTCCAGCGAAACTGCGGTGTCTTGTTCTTTTGGAATACCTTGTCCTTATCCGTCATGACACCGTCTTTATCCAAATCCAAATACTTGAAATCACCAGGCTGGCAACCGTATTTGGCTGCCTCGTCGGCTTCGTCCATCTGCCATACACCATCACGGACATAATCCCAAATCTGCTCCGTGTCATGACCGATAAACCATTTATTCTTGACGTCATCCGCTTCTTTCTGACCAATAACGTTCCCATTTTCATCCAAGACATCTTCCATCTCCCCGTACAGATGGGTAATCTTACGACGGTTCAAAGAGAAATTCCCGCTTGCCGACCATGTAAAATTTTCCTTTCTTATGATATTCGCATTAAGGGATATTTCAAAACCTTTATTCTTGATTTCACCCAAATTGGACGCAACGCTGTTAAAACCGGTAATTTCAGGCAAAGCGCGGTCCACCAACAGATCGTTAGTCTTTGCGATATAAAATTCCATGGAACCACCCAATATATCATTAAACAAAGAATAATCCAACCCTACATTATAAGACGTTGTCCTTTCCCATTTAAGAGCAATATTCGACATACGGTTTACATACAATTGAGAAGAATTATAAAGATTACCATTCTGATCGATGTAAGGATGCAAACCGGAAGTCAAATCGGAAAGTGCCTCATACTGACCTATGTCTCTATTACCATTCTGCCCCCAAGAAAGTCTCAGTTTACCGTAGTTCAGCCATGAATTCATTCTTTCCATAAACTTTTCTGAACTAAAGGTCCACCCTAAAGCTACTGCCGGAAAAACGGCTCTCGGATGCATTTGCCCGAAAGCGGAATAACCATCACGACGGACAGACGTCGTCAACATATATCTGTTTTTAAACGAATAGAACAAACGTCCCATCAATGCATCACCCGTTTTATAAGTATCATTGCTTTCTACTAAAGGAACTGTTCCTGCTTGTAACCGATGATATCCTAAAATATCACTGGGAGAATAATTAGATGCTTTCGCCGATTGAGACCAAGATTGGCCTTTCTCTGCATTAATCAAGAAAGTAGCTTCAACCGTATGCAACTTATTAAATTCACGTCTCCAACTAAATATATTATCAACCTGCCAACTGAATTTCTTGCGAGTCATACGTTCAGAACTTCCTCCTTTACTTGCCCAATTCTCATTCTCAGACGATTCATGGCTGTAATATTCGTAAAATTCATAATGTGGAGTAAAATTCATCTGATACTCGATGCCAAATGGCAACGATACCTTAGCATACATATTCGCATCCAATATCGAATACATTTTTTTACGATCACGATACAAATTATCATAAAATGGATTCACCGGAGTAGCATCTCCCGTCGGCCAACGGCGGTAAGCACTTTCCGGATCATTCAAATTATTAGACCCGTAAGGGGATATCCGTATCATTTGTTCCCAATCGCAAAGCCAATATTTATCTTTATCGTTATTCCCGTTCGAATCGTAATTATTCAAATCCTTTTCATCACGAGAAGAAAAGCTTGAGCGCAAACCGATTGTCAAAAATTTCGTAATCTTCGACTCCAAATTCAAGCGTGTACGGAAATTAGTCATACGATCGCCAGTTATAATACCTTCACGATCAGAATAGCCCAATGACCAATAATACGACATATTGTCCGTGCGGTTGGAAATGCTGGCCGTATAGTCTTGTTGCAAACCGGTTTGAAAAACCAAATCATCCCAAGCTGTTTCGTTGCCTAGCATATAATTATCTATTTCCGGTGCCTTAAAATCAAGACGGGCCAACCAAGAACGGACCAAATCATCTTCCGTAACAGAAGTGACAGGCGTTTTTTGCGTATAATTATACCAAGTCAATTGGTCTACATTTTGTAATTTACGGGGATCAGAAAAAATTTCAGGATACTTAGCCAGATATTCTACTGAATTACGGGTGGTTTCATAGTCCTGACGATATTTCACAAAACCTGCTCCATCCAATATCTCTTGCTGGTTTGCAACTTGAACAAGCCCTATATTTGCATTAAAATTAACGACTGGTTTCCCCGCTTTTCCTTTTTTAGTCGTTACAACCACTACCCCATTTGCAGCCTTCGCACCATAGACAGCTGCAGAGCTGGCATCCTTCAAAACATCGATAGCCTCAATATCTACCGGATTTATATCATCCAGGGATCCTTCAAAAATTACTCCATCCAAGACTATTAAAGGAGATGAACCTGCTTTCAGCGTGTTTTTTCCTCGAATTTGTAAACTCGATTGGTCTTTTGCCCCTGTCGACATACCAATATTCAGCCCTGGAGAGTTGGCTCGCATCAAATCTTGAACAGAAGAAGGTGCTTCTGCTATCAACTGATCCGTTTTAATCGTTGAAATCGCTCCGGTTAAATCTTTCTTCTTTGCCGTTCCATAACCAATAACCACGACTTCTTCCAGGTTTTGTGTGTCTTCTTTCATCTTAACATCGATCTTCTTCTGATTTCCGACAGTAACTTCTTCTGTCAAATAACCAATATAAGAAAAAGAAAGAATCGGATTTTTACCTGAGATTGCAATGGAATACGCTCCATTCATATCCGTAATGGTTCCGTTGGTCGTACCTTTTTGCATGACATTAACACCGGGAAGAGATTCTCCCGAGATGTCAACCACCTTTCCTGTAATCAGAAAACTTTGTGCATACGCACTTCCAAAGTTTATTAGACTAAGGACGAAGATAAGGATGTATTTGTACATCCTTATCTTCGAGTGAGCACTCGAAGATTTTGTTGTCCATTTTTTCATACTAATATTTTTTTAGTTTAACATTTTGCAATATTAATAAGAAAAAACATCTTTAAAACCGAGTATTTTTGCAAATCATAATACTATTTTACCAAAAACCATAAATTAATCAAAAAAAGGCACTGACACCTGAATCATTCAGGTGTCAGTGCCTTTACACGTTATTGCTATATGAATTACGAAATTACTGATTCATCTATAACTTTTCAGGAACGTCCTGACCAACCTTCAACGGAGTGATATTGTTCTCAGTACCCGGATAGCCCACATTCTGGTTGATAACGCCACCGGTATTGGATGTGATAGAACCTTCCGGGATCGGCCAAAGAACATGATGCGTACTGAAACGATATTCAGCATAGTTTGTCTTTATTCCTTTGTTATAGAAATTGTTCTTGGCAGAAACCCAATCGAAATAGAAGTTCACGCCAGCATCCTTACAGTTTACACTCGTACCTTTCGGACCAGAGAAATTATCCAATTTGTAGACATGACCGCCAAATACTTCACATGCTTTACCCGTCAAAGCATACACATATGAAATACGGGAAAGTTCCACATGGCGGTTTTCTTCGTAATACAATTCACGTGCACGTTCGTCCAGAACCGTACCGATATTGATATCCGAAGCAGCCAGAGATTCTGCACCGGCACGCTGACGCACCACGTTCATCATATTGGCAGCCTCCTGTTTCATATCTTTCCAATAATAACATTCAGCCAACATCAGATATACTTCTGCCGAACGATAAATATACCAAGGAGTTTCACCGCCTCTACGGTCTGTTGTCACGGAAGGGTCCGGAACAAACGTTTTATAATGAGGCCACTGGAACCAGCAACGGATAGAATCCGAAACAGACATACCGACAGGTTTTACCGGATGTTTACCATACCATTCTGTTCCTTTAAGAGCCGGAGCATTATAGTATAGGTCGAATACACCCTTCCAGCTATCGCGGTTATATACACCACGCAAGTCGTTTTTCTCCTTTTCCGTCCAGATGTCATACTGATAATAATTGGTCGGACGGCAAGTTCCGATACCACGACCTACATTGGCATCATTATCCAACTCGGTACCTTTGGCTTCACTTGCCGGCACAATAGACATACCCGTTTTGCCATCAGGAGTCTTAATCGATCCATTCGCCCAATAAGGAGTGGCATTACGCATCGTATTGATTCTGTCACGACCTTCTACTTCCGGATAAGACACGACATACAAGATACCTTCCGTATTTGACATATCCATTTTAGCTTCCACACTATGCAGGTCATGCATCAAGTTCGTATTCGGCTTTGTTTTGTTTGTCGTAAAACGTTCGGTCATCAACGGGTTGGCGGCGACAACTTCTTTACCGATTTCGATCGCTCTGTCAAAATGACCCAACGACATACAAACTTTCATCAACAATACACCGCAAGCCCATTTGGAAGGTTTTCCTCTATCGACCTTCTCCGGTACCCACTGATAAGCGAACTCCATATCTTTTTCCATCTGTTCCAGAATGCTCCAACGGTCATACGTATAGAAATCCACTTTCGGTGTTTCAATCTCCTGGCTCAGATAAGGAACATCTCCAAACAGATGTGTCAGCTTGTAATAACGATATGCACGCTGAAAATAGGCGGCACCCCGTACCGCGTTTTCTTCAGCTTCATCTTTAAACGTCGCATTCTTCATACGATTCAAGACGATATTGGCGTATTTAATCCCTTTGAATCCCTCATCCCAATACCATCCGATCTTGTTTTTATTCACATCATTTGCAGTACGGCTCGGTAACAGATCCGCATCCATATCCATCAGAGGACCCGATTTATCGGTCGTACCTGTGACAGCCAAGTCTGTCGTATACATATCGGTTGTGATCGGAGCACCGTCTCCGAAAAACTCATGACGCATATTACGTTCACAAGCTACCAATGCAGCATACAAACCATCTGCATCCACATATGTATTTTCCGGAGTATAGATAGACAAAGGCTTCGGTTCCAACCAACTGTCGCTACAAGAATTTAACAAAGGCAATCCGGCTACTGCCAAAATAAGACATTTCTTTATATGTTTCATTATTCAATCTCCTCTTTTATAAAGTAAAGTTTACACCAATATTGAATGTTCTCGGAACCCACAAGTCGTTTTTATCCGGATCTTCTTCAGGATCTCTGAATGTATATCCAGACAATACGAACGGATTACGCACGCTTAAAGACAAACGCATGTTCTGTACGGAAACCTTCTTCAAAAAGTTCTTCGGAACATTGTAAGACAGAGAGATATTTTCCATACGCACAAAAGACTTGTTCACGTAATGGTTACCCAAGTTCTTCGATCCTAGACGTCCATATTCATTTGTCGGGTTACTGACTGTCCAGCGTTCGATATCCAAAGCACTGCGACGGTCTGCCAATTCAATGGCGTTTGCAGCCGGATTGAATGTACCGTATGTTCCGATATGAGAATACATCATGAAAGACAAAGAGAAGTCTTTATAAGTGAACTCATTTCTCCAAGACAGGTAGAAACGGGGAGTTTTGTACTTCTGGAACACTTTATCCTGGTCATTCAATACTCCATCGCCATTCTGGTCTACATATTTGAAGTCACCCGGCTTATTTCCATATTTGGCCGCTTCTTCCTCTTCTCCAAGCTGCCATACGCCATCACCTTCGTAATCCCAGATCTGGTCGGGGTCATGACCAATAAACCACTTGTTTTTGTAGTCGTCAGCTTCCTTCTGACCAATCACATTACCGTTTTCATCCTTGATGTCTTCCATATCTCCGTAAAGATGTTTGATCTTACGACGGTTGAAAGAGAAAGTAACGCTCGAATTCCAGTTAAAGTCCTTTCTGCTCATCACATCACCATTCAGAGACAATTCGAAACCACGGTTTGTCAAAGCACCCAAGTTTGCCTTTACATCAGAGAACCCGGTGATATTCGGCAAAGAACGTTTAACCAACAAGTCGTTCGTTTCAGACATATAGGTTTCCATAGAACCTCTCAATCTGTCGTTGAACAAAGAAAAGTCCAAACCGATATTATAAGAACCGGTACGCTCCCATTTCAAAGCCGTGTTACCCATGTGGTCTACATAGACCTGTGATGTCACATAGATATTACCATTCTGATCGATAAACGGGCTCAAGGATGATTTCAGCCATGCCAATGCTTCATACTGACCGATATCACGGTTACCGTTCTGTCCCCATGAGAAACGCAACTTACCGTAATTCAACCAATCGCTTGCCGGTTCCATAAATTTTTCGGAAGTGAAAACCCATCCTAAAGCGACAGCAGGGAAAGTTGCACGCGGGTTCATCATACCAAAAGCAGAATAACCGTCACGACGACCATATATTTATCCTTATAAGAATAATACAGACGTCCCATCAAAGCATCGCCAGTCCTGTATGTATCCTGGTTTCTACCTTCATCTTTCAAAAAAGACAGAACAGTCCCGGCTCCCATATTATGATAACCCAGCAAATCGCTCGGTGAGAAATTCTGAGCACCTACATACGTATCCCAATATTGTCCTTTTTCAGCATTTGCCAATAAGGTCACTTCAAAATTATGTCCTCCGTTAAATTGATGTTTCCAGCGGATGATATTATCTAATAACCAGTTAAAGTTTTTTGAATTTCTACGCTCTGCATATCCGCCTTTTCCTGCCCATTCAGGATGTTCGGCTGATTCATGTTTCATAAACTCATACCATTTATATTTCGGGGTATAGTTCATCTGATACTCAATTCCAAACGGAAGTTTTACAATCGCATAAATATTTGCATTCAGCGTATGTTCAATTTCGCGTTTGTCACGATACATGTTATCGAAAAACGGATTCTTACCATTGTTGTCACCGGAAGGATACATACGATACGGGCTGTCCGGATCATCGATATCATTGGGGGTATAAGGTGAGTTATTTGTACGCTGAGTAACATCGGCAGCCTGTGCACCCTTGTCTTTAGTCGCGAACTGGGAAGTCAAACCGATAGTCAGGAAGTTGGTTACTTTCGATTCCAAGTTCAAACGGGTACGGAAGTTCTTGAAACGATCGCCAACGCGAATGCCTTCGCGGTCGGCATATCCTAAAGACCAATAATAAGAAAGATCCTCTTTCTTATTGCTTATACTGCCAGTATAATCCTGCTGTAAAGCAGTTTGGAAGACAATATCATCCCAATTTGTTTCAACGCCGTTCAGATAGTTTTCAATTTCAACAGTCTTGAAATCCAGACGGCCTAACCAGGTTGTCAGCATTTCCTGTTCGGAAGGCAAAGTCGTTACAGGAGTTGACTGGTCATAGTTATACCAAGTCAACGGATCGACTCCAAGGCCGCTTAATTGACGCGGGTCTGTAAATTTACCCGGTACTTTTGCCATTTCTTCCGGAGTCAGTTTGCCTTCCTGATAGTCTTTACGGAACTGGATAAATCCGGGACCATCCAAGGCTGCCGGAATACGTGAAGGCTGTGCAAAACCGACATTTGCATTGAAAGATACAACCGGTTTGCCTGTTTTACCTTTCTTAGTTGTAATGGCAACTACGCCATTCGCAGCTTTTGCACCATAAACGGCTACGGAGCTGGCGTCCTTCAATACGTCTACTGACTGGATATCCATCGGATTGATATCAGACAAATCGCCGTCATAAATAACACCGTCCAAAACCAACAAAGGAGAAGATCCGGCAGTCAGCGTATTTTTACCACGCACCTGCAGATTAGCCGTACCGGCAGCATCTGTCGAAATACCGATAGAAAGACCGGAAGCACTTGCACGCAAAAGGTCCTGTACAGAACGGGGAGTCTCCTTTTCCATGTTTTCCGCTTTCACAGTCGAAATAGCACCGGTCAAGTCTTTTTTCTTTGCCGTACCGTAACCGATCACAACAACTTCCTCCAGTTCTTCCGTATCTTCTTTCATCGTCACATCAATCATTTTCTGGTTTCCAACCGTAATGTCCTGTGACAAATATCCGATATAAGAAAATGTAACAATAGCCTTGCTGCCATTGACAGTCAGGCTATATTTTCCATCCACATCCGTAATAGAGCCATTCGTAGTGCCCTTTTCCATTACGTTCACACCGATCAGCGGTTCACCCGTCTGATCCTTAACAACACCGGTTATCGTCTGCGATTGCGCATAGGCTTCGCCAATAACCATCCCCAAAAATAGCAACAAGATACTAAATCGGGGTAAGAAACTAAAAACACGATTCTTCATACAATTTTTCAGTTTAGTATTAAGTTTGATAGTTTATATTAGAATTTATAGATTCGCATAACAATCAATACGACAAGCTTATTCACTGCAAATGTGTGCGTTAACACATTTACTTAAAACCATGTTATCCCATTCAAATAATGACCTAAAGAGGAAACTATTCAATACTTTCTATGTAGTTTTATATTCCAGACAAGCAAACAACTTTCTGTAAACCAAGAATTTAAAAACACATATCTCAACATTCAGCACATGTTCATAACATCATTGTCCTAAGTTAATAGCAAATTACACTGCCTAAATTAAATTGATCAAAAGAATATTCATTTTGGGCGCCAAAGATATTGACTAAAATTGAATATTCATAAATATATATTCTTTTTTTTACAAAAAAGTAACAAGCTTCTACGATTCAATACATTACAAAAAAAATCTTCATCAGAAAAAACATTCTTCGCGACAACCTCTTCTCGGTCATCCAACAGGTAACCCCTACTCATACGGTTAGCCATTTTATCAAAGCACAGGCTCAACTTCATATTCTGCCATATCCACAAAAAAATCTACTAACATACATATTATAATATAATCCATATTTTCGTTAGGGGCAGCAAGAGAAACTGACGTATTGTCACACTTCCTGCCACCTGAACTTTTCTAAACCTATCCTTGTTACTTTGGCATACGATTTGTAGAATAGTTAATGCAACTCGAAAGAGAAAAGCAAATACAGGAAAATAATAACAATATAAAATAGTAGAAAATTATGGGAAAAATTATCGGAATCGACTTAGGAACAACCAATTCTTGTGTTGCCGTATTGGAAGGTAACGAACCGGTTGTAATTGCAAACAGCGAAGGAAAAAGAACGACGCCTTCAATCGTTGCATTTGTTGAAGGAGGTGAACGTAAGGTTGGTGATCCTGCAAAACGTCAGGCTATCACAAATCCGGAAAAAACAATATTCTCTATCAAACGTTTCATGGGGGAAACCTATGATCAGGTTCAGAAAGAAATCAGTCGAGTACCTTATAAAGTAGTTCGTGGTGACAACAACACACCACGTGTCGATATCGAAGGACGCCTTTATACTCCTCAGGAAATTTCTGCAATGGTACTTCAGAAGATGAAGAAAACAGCTGAAGACTATTTAGGACAGGAAGTAACGGAAGCCGTTATCACCGTTCCGGCATACTTTAGCGACGCACAGCGTCAAGCGACTAAGGAAGCTGGTGAAATTGCAGGCTTGAACGTTCGCCGTATCGTAAACGAACCGACTGCCGCATCTTTGGCTTACGGTTTGGACAAAACGAACAAAGACATGAAGATCGCCGTATTCGACTTGGGTGGCGGTACATTCGATATTTCTATCTTGGAATTAGGAGACGGTGTGTTTGAAGTAAAATCCACAAACGGTGACACTCACTTGGGTGGTGACGACTTCGACCATGTGATCATCGACTGGTTGGCTGAAGAGTTCCTGCGCGAAGAAGGCGTCGACCTGCGTAAAGATCCGATGGCTTTGCAACGTTTGAAAGAAGCGGCCGAAAAAGCTAAGATCGAATTGTCAAGCACGACAAGCACGGAGATTAACCTGCCGTATATCATGCCGGTAAACGGTGTTCCAAAGCACTTGGTCAAGACACTGACACGTGCAAAATTCGAACAGCTTGCAGACAGTCTGATCCAGGCTTGTATCGAACCATGCCGTCAGTCTTTGAAAGATGCAGGTTTGAGCACTTCCGACATCGACGAAGTCATCCTCGTAGGTGGTTCGACACGTATTCCGGCTGTACAGGCCATCGTTGAGAAGTTCTTCGGCAAGGCTCCGTCAAAAGGTGTTAACCCAGACGAAGTGGTAGGTGTAGGTGCTGCTATCCAGGGGGGTGTATTGACAGGTGAAGTAAAAGACGTTCTGTTGCTCGATGTTACTCCGTTGTCACTGGGTATCGAAACAATGGGTGGTGTAATGACCAAGCTGATCGAAGCCAATACGACTATCCCTACCAAGAAGTCTGAAACATTCACAACTGCTGTTGACAACCAGCCTTCTGTAGAAATCCACGTATTGCAGGGTGAACGTTCACTGGCTAAAGACAACAAATCGATCGGCCGTTTCCACCTCGACGGAATTCCAGCCGCACAGCGTGGCGTTCCTCAGATCGAAGTTACTTTCGATATCGATGCAAACGGTATCCTGAACGTATCGGCTAAAGACAAAGGAACCGGCAAAGTACAGAGTATCCGTATCGAGACTTCCAGCGGCTTGAGCGACGACGAAGTAAAACGTATGAAAGAAGAAGCTCAGGCTAATGCCGAAGCAGACAAGAAGGAAAAAGAACGCATCGACAAACTGAACCAGGCCGACAGTATGATCTTCCAGACCGAAAAACAGTTGAAGGATCTAGGCGACAAACTCCCGGCTGACAAGAAGGCTCCTATCGAAACAGCCCTGAACAAGCTGAAAGAAGCTCACAAGGCTCAGGACATTGCTGGTATCGATGCAGCTATGGCAGAACTGAACAGCGTATTCCAGGCAGCAAGCCAGGAAATGTACAATGCCCAGAACGCCCAAGGTGGCGCACAACCGGGTCCTAACTTCGGTCAACAAACTGGTGGCAACGCCAGCAACAACAAGCAGGATGGCGGTGTAACGGATGTTGACTTTGAGGAAGTGAAATAAGCACATAGAGAAATAAGAATACAATATCAAATGGAAA
>OBAM01001744.1_pt1 | contig 13118 bp, 9 predicted proteins | sample 1517751 | NCBI WGS metagenome assembly OBAM01 (sample SAMN04571703, study PRJEB22368) | human gut metagenome | biome: human gut; material: stool | host: Homo sapiens | place: Luxembourg | collected 2012-10-18
TCAAGGTACGGTGCTGGATTTGGCAATAAAAAATCGCCACACAACAACCTGAACCTGACCATCCCTTCCGGGATGGCCTTGGTTCGGGTTCGTTATGTAGCGATAGAAAGTTAAAAACTTGCTCCGGCTCCTTCGGGAGCCGAACTGAAACTCTAAGTAAATATGTTATATTAAATTGTTGGGATAGATTACCACAAAAATCGCAGTGTGTCAACAAAAAACTTTGAAAACACGCTACTTTCGGCAGATTGCGAGAAAATGCTCTGAAAACTTTGGCAAAAAGAGAGAGCCAGATGGGCTCGTTTTACTTATTTGTTTTTTACCAGCAGCGCCTGATACGGCTTCAGCTCCACATCCGCCAGCCAGACAGATGTACCCTCCGGGGTGTGGTACTCGCCGCCGCACTGAACTATATGCTGGATGTGGACGGTTCCCATGACCCGGAGATCATCGGCAAGGTGCTGGAAGAGCTGAAGCAGGCCGGATACAATTTCGACACAGCCTATCAGACCGCTGAGAATGGCGATCAGGTCGTTATTCTGCGGGATATGGTGGTGAACGGTAAGAGCCTGAACTTCACCAAGACCACCGATGCAGAGGGCAACACCAAGCTCATCTGGGGCAACTACGAAAAGCAGGCAGAGGGTGCTCCCAGCGCTTATGACATGGTCTATGGCACCGAGTACGAGTATGAGGGCAAGACCTATACCATCGTCTGGGGCTATGAGAGCCAGAACAACCCCAACACCACCGCAGCAGCGGGCGTGCTGGATGCTTTTGGCCCGGATTCCAACGTGAAGGTCACCGGCGATAACATCGATGGCACCGACTCCGCACAGTATACCGTGACCATTTACGGCGCTCTGCGAGAAGTGACCGACCCTGTGATCCCCACGAACCCGGAACCGGAAACGCCGGAGGACTCCGATCCCACTCCTCCGGCTCCCACTACGCCGACTACCCCGGCAGTGCAGGATACACGGCCCACCACTCCCGCCGTGGAGCAGGCAGTTGCTAAGACCACGCCAGCCCCGGAGACCCCCGTGAACCCGCCGGTACAGGATGCCCGCCCGGAGAGCGGCAAGCTGATCCAGACCGGTACCACCAACTGGATGGCAGATGTTCTGGTGCGTGCAGGCGGTGTCCTGCTGGCTGCAGGTTATCTGCTGGAGCGTAAGCGCAAGAGCATGTTCCATAAGGCACAGCACTGAACACGTTCTTGTAAATGACGTAAAAAGGTAAAATATTGAACTGGCTTGGGGCCGCTGCACAAATTTTTGTGGGGCGGCCCCACTTTTTGCAGAAAAAGGCGCTCTCGTTCCGTATTAAGGGATGAAAGCGCTTTTGATTTTGCAAAAAGGGATGAGAACGAGAATGAAAACTTCACCGCGCCGCCGGAAGCACCGGCGCAGAGCCTTCCGGCGGCTGTTCTGGCTGCTGGTGCTGGCGACCCTGCTTCTGCTGTTGTGGCCCCGGCGGGCTACGCTGGATGGGCTGAACAGTCCCCATGCCATTTTACTGCGGGCCGACAGCGGAGAGGTGCTGGCCGAAAAGGATGCCGACAGCACGATCTATCCGGCTTCCATGACCAAGATGATGACGGTGTTGCTGGCCATAGAAGCAAACCCGGATCTCGACACGCCCGTGACCCTGCCCGAGGAGATCTTTCCGGCTCTGCAGGCCCAGAATGCCTCGCTGGCAGGGTTTCAGGCCGGGGAAACGGCCACGGTGCGGGATCTGCTGTACGGAGCCATGCTGCCCTCGGGGGCCGAGTGCTGCGAAGCGCTGGCCCGGGAGGTGAGCGGCAGCGAGGAAGCTTTTGCGGCCCGGATGAACCAGAAAGCAGCAGAGCTGGGGATGACCGGCACACATTTCTGCAACCCCACCGGTCTGCACGACCCGGAGCATGTTTCCACTGTGCGGGATATGGCCCGGCTGACAGAAGCAGCCCTGCAGAACGAGACCTTCCGCAAGCTGTTTACCACGGAGCGGTATACCGTTCCGGCCACCAACTGCCACCCGCAGGGGTTCACGATGCACAGCACCCTGCTGAGCCAGCTGGACGGCACAGAGCTGCACAGTGGCCGGATCCTGGGCGGTAAGACCGGTTACACCGGGGAGGCAGGGCTCTGCCTTGCCAGTCTGGCCGAGGTAAAGGGCAGGGAATACATTCTGGTCACGGCCGGGGCAGGGGGAAACCACAGCACCGCGCCCTGCCACATCGAGGATGCCGTAACGGTCTACCGCCGTGTGAGCCGGGGGTCCTGAACAGGGGAGCGGATGCGCTCCCTTTTTCTGTGCCCGGCTTTGTGGTACAATGGAACAAAACCATTCACAGAACAGGAGAACCATCATGCTCAAGGATTCACAGGTCGATCTCTGCGGCCGCACCGATTTTACCCGCACCGCGCCCCTGCTTGCCCGGGACGAGGCGTTTTCGTTTGCCTGCGCGGGCTGCGGCGGCTGCTGCCGGGGGCGGGAGGATATCGTGCTGTCGGGCTTTGACCTGTGGCGCATTGCGGCCCGCCTGCGCCTGCCGCCCCGCACCGTGGCCCGGGCGTTCTGTCGGGGAAGCATCGGGCGGGTCAGCCGTCTGCCGGTGCTGCGGCTGGCCCCGCTGAAGGAGGAGCGCGGCAACTGCCCCTTCCTCACCGGGAACCACTGCGCCATCCACGATGCCGAGCCGCTGGTCTGCGCCCTTTACCCTCTGGCGCAGGAGATCACGAAGGACGGTCAGGTATCCTACTTTTTGCAGCCCACCCAGTGCGGCGGGCAGGTCATTGCGGCAAGGGTGGGGGATTATCTGGCCCGTTACGATGTGCCCGCCCGGGAGGCCACCGATGTGCGCTGGGCGCAGGTGTGCATGGAACTGGAAGATACCGTGGAGCGGCTGGAGGCTCTGTTTGAGCCGGTGTTTGCCCGGCGGATGCAGGAAAAGCTATGGCAGGCGCTGTATTACCGGTACAACTTTGCAAAAGAGTACCGCCCCCAGCTGGAAGAAAATCTGCTCTGGCTGGACGGTGAGCTGAAAAAGCTCGAAGGAATGCAGATGCGGCACAGAACAATCGAAAAAAGTGATAGATAAAATTACTTTGATTGATAATTCGGGCTGTTTCCCGGTTGTTTTAGAGCGGAAAGTGTGATATACTTCACGAGTGTAAAGCGGCAGCGCGATGCGACAGGCCGCTTGAATACTGACTTTCATGCGGTGTCCTGTTGCCGCGAAAGTAGAATTGAGGGAGTAATATCATGCGTAAAATTTCTCGTCGTTCGTTCCTGTCTGCCGCCGCTGTCTGCGGCGCAGCTGCTGCCCTGACTGCCTGCGGCGGTTCCTCCAGCTCCACGGCTGCTTCTTCCACCGCTTCCTCTGCTGCGGCTTCTTCCGCAGCGGCTGACGGCCAGAAGTATACCGTTGGCATCTGCCAGCTGGTGGAGCACGCCGCTCTGGACGCTGCCACCCAGGGCTTTGAGGATGCTCTGACCGCACAGTTCGGCGAGAATGTCACCTTTGACTTCCAGAACGCCCAGAACGATTCCGCAACCTGCGCCACCATCGCCAACGGCTTTGTTTCCGCAGGCGTTGACCTGATCATGGCAAACGCTACCCCCGCCCTGCAGGCCGCACAGGCTGCCACCGACAGCATCCCCATTCTGGGCACCTCCGTCACCGAGTACGGTGTTGCTCTGGGCCTGACCGATTTCGATGGCACCGTGGGCGGCAATGTCTCCGGCACCTCTGATCTGGCTCCGCTGGATCAGCAGGCGGATATGATCACCGAGTGGCTGCCCGAGGCCACCAAGGTGGGCCTGCTCTACTGCTCTGCCGAGGCAAACAGCCAGTATCAGGTAGATGAGGTTCAGAAGTACCTTGAGGCCAAGGGCGTTACCGCCACCCAGTACGCTTTCTCTGATTCCAACGATCTGGCCTCTGTCTGCCAGAAGGCTGCCGACGAGAACGACGCAGTGTATGTCCCCACCGACAACACCTGCGCTGCCAACACCGGCATCATCGACGGCATCTGCCGCCCGGCCAAGAAGCCCGTGTTCGCCGGTGAGGAGGGCATCTGCTCCGGCTGCGGCGTGGCGACCCTGTCCATCAGCTACTACGATCTGGGCTACACCACCGGTGAGATGGCTGCCAAGGTCCTGACCGGTGAGGCCGATATCTCCACCATGCCCGTTGAGTACACCAACGTGACCAAGAAGTACAACAAGACCATCTGCGATGACCTGGGCATGACCGTTCCCGAGGGCTACGAGGCCATTGAGGAATAACAGGCGCTCTGTCTGCTTTGCAGAAAGCTCCCCTGATAGGGGCGCAGAGTTCACGCTGCAGTAACGAAGAGACTTTACAATAAAATCAGCGGAGAAGAGCGAATTTTGGTTCTTCTCCGCTTTCCCGTATCAGAAAAAAGTGTAGTTACAGGAGGAAAACGTTTTGGATATTCTTGCAAGACTTGCCAACCTGCCCGGTGCCTTGCCCGGTGCCTGTGCGCAGGGCCTCATCTGGGGCATCATGGCCATTGGTGTGTACCTGACCTACCGCATCCTGGATGTGGCTGACCTGACCGTAGACGGTTCCTTTGGCACCGGCGGCGCGGTCTGCGTTATGTGCCTGCTCTCCGGCATGAACGTCTGGGCAGCGCTTTTTATCGCCCTGCTGGCCGGTCTGGCCACCGGCCTTGTCACCGGTCTGCTCCACACCTTTATGGGCATCCCGGCCATTCTGGCTGGTATTCTGACCCAGCTGGCCCTCTACTCCATCAACCTGAAGATCATGGGCAAGGCCAACCAGTCCATCAATGTGGACAAGTACGACCTGCTGATCTCCCTGCGCTGGGTCAAGGAGCTTGCCCTGCACAACCCCATCATCATGGTCATTCTGGTCAGCGCCGTGGTCATCGGTGTGCTGTACTGGTTCTTTGGTACCGAGCTGGGGTGCGGCATCCGCGCCACCGGTTCCAACCCCGCCATGAGCCGTGCCCAGGGTATCAACACCAGCTTCAATGTGGTGCTGGGTCTGGCGGTCTCCAACGGTCTGGTGGCCCTGTCCGGCGCGCTGCTGAGCCAGTATCAGGGCTTTGCCGATGTCAGCATGGGCCGTGGTGCCATCGTCATCGGTCTGGCCGCTGTCATCATCGGCGAGGCCCTGTTCAGCCGCATCTTCCACAACTTTGCCCTCAAGCTGGTGTCCGTCTCGCTGGGTGCCATCATCTACTACATCGTTATCCAGCTGGTGCTGACCCTCGGCTTTGACGCAAATCTGCTCAAGCTGCTGAGCGCCTCCGTGGTGGCGGTGTTCCTGGCCGTGCCCTATTGGAAGAGCAAGTACTTCGCAAAGCCCGCGGCAAAGAAGGCACAGAAGGAGGATGCAAAAAATGCTTGAGATCCAGAATGTTTCCAAGACCTTCAACGCCGGTACCGTCAACGAGAAAACGGCCCTGAACGGTCTGAACCTGAAATTGAACGAAGGTGATTTTGTCACCGTCATCGGCGGCAACGGTGCGGGCAAATCCACCATGCTGAACGCTGTGGCCGGTGTGTGGCCTGTGGACAGCGGCAAGATCATCATTGACGGCACCGACGTGACCAAATTGGGGGAGCACCAGCGCGCCGCCTACATCGGCCGCGTGTTCCAGGACCCCATGACCGGCACCGCTGCCACCATGCAGATCGAGGAGAACCTTGCCTTGGCCGCCCGGCGCGGTAAGCGCCGCGGCCTGAGAATCGGCATCACCAAGGCCGAACGGGAGCGCTACCGTGAACTGCTCAAGAGCCTGGACCTGGGCTTGGAGGACCGCCTGACCGCCCGCGTGGGCCTGCTGTCCGGCGGTCAGCGTCAGGCACTGACCCTGCTCATGGCTACCATGAACAAGCCCAAGCTCCTGCTGCTGGATGAGCACACCGCCGCTCTGGACCCCAAGACGGCGCTCAAGGTGCTGACCCTCTCGGCCAAGATTGTGGAGGAGAACCACCTGACCACCATGATGATCACCCACAACATGAAGGATGCCATCAAGTACGGCAACCGCCTGATCATGATGCACGAGGGCCACATCATCTATGATGTCTCCGGGGAAGAGAAGAAGAACCTGCACGTCTCCGACCTGCTGGCCAAGTTCCAGATCGCGTCCGGCGGCGAGTTCGCCAACGACCGCATGATCCTTTCCTGATGCATTTCTGATATGGAAAATCCCCTCCGGTGTGTGAGTATCGGAGGGGATCTTTGCATCTTGTGCACCTTTGCAGGGTGTGCTACACTGAGAGAAAGAGGAGGTGTCTCTCGTGCAAAAAATCATCCGGCAGGCAGCTGCTGTGCTGTTGTCTGCGGCTCTGCTGCTGACGGGAACGGCTTCGGCAGCAGCCCAGATTGACCCGGTTGAGGAACGGCTTGCTGCCATGTCTCTGCGGGAAAAGGTGGGGCAGCTGTTCGTGGTGCGGGTCGAGGCACTGGACCCCAGTGGACAGTCTGATAGCACAAGGCTGACCTGGGCAGAACGGCAGGGGCTGAAAAAGTATCCGGTGGGTGGCATTGTGGTGTTTCGGCAGAATGTGAAAAGCCCGGAGCAGTTGAAAAAGCTTCTGGCAGATTTTCAGGCAGCATCCGGGACCGGTCTGTTGACCGCTGTGGACGAGGAGGGCGGCAGCGTGGCCCGGTTGGCCAATGCTTCCGGCTTTGATCTGCCCCAATACCAGAGTGCCCAGGCAGTAGGTACAACAGGGGACCCGGCCAATGCCCGTGCCATGGGGCAGATCATCGGAGGCTACCTCAAAACCTACGGCCTGAATCTTGACTTTGCTCCAGTGGCAGATGTGAACACCAATCCGGCCAATACCGTGATCGGGAACCGAGCATTTTCGTCGGATCCGGCAGTGGCGGCACAGATGGTGGCCTCCGCTGTACAAGGGTTTCACGATGCGGGCATACTCTGCACACTCAAGCATTTCCCGGGCCACGGAGATACCGCAGAGGACAGCCACTACGGCACGGCCAGCAGCACCAAGACTTGGGCAGAGATGCGGGAGACGGAGCTGAAGCCTTTTGCGGCTGGAATCGCAGCTGGGGCCGACGTAGTAATGACCGCCCACATCACCACCCCCAATGCAACGCAGGACGGCCTGCCTGTGTCGCTCTCCTACACGATGCTGACCGAGCGTCTGCGGGGGGAGCTGGGCTTTACTGGGGTCATCTGCACCGATTCGCTGTCCATGCAAGCCATTCGTGACCACTATTCTGCAGCAGAAGCGGCTGTAGCGGCGCTGAACGCCGGGGCAGATCTTCTGCTGATGCCGCCCGACCTGCCGGAAGCCTTTGACGGTGTACTGGAGGCTGTGCAGAATGGAACCATCAGCGAGGAACGCCTCAACGAGAGCGTCCGCCGCATCCTGATGCTGAAACAGAAAGCCGGGTTGGAGCTTGACACCCGCACCCCGCTGGAAAAGATGCTGGATGTGTTTCTGTAAGATTGAAGCATAATAAGAAGATCCCCTCCGGTGTGCGCGTACCGGAGGGGATCTTTGCGTATAAAGGAATGTTACCGCTTGATGTCGTAGTTCATGTTCATCAGGTTGCGGATGGAGCTGACATCGTCGGTGATGTTGGCATCGCCGTGGATGGTGTGCTTGATGGCGCTGCTTGCCACGGCAAAGTTGATCATGTCCATAGCCTTATAGTTGTGCAGCATGGCGTAGATCAGGCCGCTGGCAAAGGCATCGCCGCCGCCCACGCGGTCCAGAATATTAAAGGTGTAGAGCTTGCTCTCAAAGGTGTGGCCGTCGTACCACATAAAGGCCTTGAGGCTGTTCTCGCTGCCGCTGTGGGCATAGCGCACATGGCGGGCAATGCACTTGAGGTTGGGGTAGCGGGCAATGAAGTGCTGGAAGATCTCGTCCTGCTGCTCATAGCTGGGCTGCAGGGGCACGCCGTCCTTCCAGTCGCCCTTGCTGTGATCGTTGTCGTCCTTCCACAGGTGGTAGGGCTCAATGCCCAGCAGAACGTCAACGTAAGGCAGGCACTCGGTGCAGAAATCGCGGGCTTCCTCCCAGCTCCACAGGGTAGAGCGGAAGTTGCCGTCAAAGCTGACGGTCAGGCCCTTCTTTTTGGCCACCTTGAGCATATCGATGATGAGGCCGCGGCAGTTGGGGCCCAGTGCCGGGGTAATGCCGCTCAGGTGCAGCCAGTCGTAGCCGTCCAGCAGAGCGTCCAGATCGACTTGGGAGAAGTCATACTCGGTAATGGCACTGTGCTTGCGGTCGTAGATGACCTTGGAAGCGCGGATGCCGTAGCCGGTCTCCAGATAATAAGTACCCAGCCGGTTGGAAGGGGTCTCGTTGGGCTCGGTCAGGATCATGGGGGTGCAATGCACATCGTTGGAGCGCAGCCAGCGCACCGCGCTCTTGCCCAGGCTGTTGTTGGGCACTACACTGAAGAAGGTGCTGTCCACACCCAGGTTGGCCAGGGCCAGTGCAATGTTGGCCTCGCTGCCGCCGTAGCTGGCTTCAAAGCTGGATGCCATGCGGATCTTTTCGTAGTTCGGCGGGGTCAGACGGAGCATGATCTCGCCGCAGGTGATAAATCTCTGGCCGTTGGGCTCGCTGCCGAGGATGGGATTGTAGTGTTCCATAACGCTCCTCCTAAAAAGTCGTTTCTGGGATCCATTTCATGTGAGAACACATTGTTGTATCCATTATACCGCACAGCGCACCGGATAGCAAGTAAATGCTGTTTCGGCCGAGAGAAAAAGAAAAAGAAATTTTGGTTGTTTTGACGAAAGGGCAGGGAATGGTGTAAACCTCTCCGTCATCATCGCTAACGCTCGATGCCACCTCCCCTAGTAGGGGAGGCCTTGGCAAAAGACTCTCTTTGCGATTTATTCGCCGCTGGCTCTGCAATCAATATCTGCCGCAAGGCAGAACATTACGCTAGCAGGGCCAAACGTAGCGAAGCGGAACCCTCGAAAACGCGACGATATGCCAATGGCTCCCCTATTAGGGGAGCTGCCGAGCGATAGCGATGGCTGAGAGGTTCAGTCCATCGACCGGTTCACACCCCCGTCAGGTCAAAGCTGGGCGTATACTCTTCCTTTGCACTGCTCTTCTGCTGCATATAGCCAGAGCTGAGGCCCAGATCCATGGCGTAGTTGACCACCCGGCGGTATTCGTAGGTGGTGATGCGCCGCCCGATGCCGTGGTCTGCCGCCTGATAGAAGGGGGTGTACTGGCTCATCACGCTGGGCAGGAAGCACCCGGGGTCGGCCTTGTTCCAAGCCGCCATCTGATCGAGCACGGCAAAGCTGTCGTCCACATGGCCGGGCAGGGCAAGGTGGCGCAGGATCACGCCCCGCTGCAGGATGCCCTCGCTGTCAAAAACAGGGTGCCCGGCCTGAGCCATCATGGCTTCAATGGCGGGCCTGGCCTGCGCAAAGTAGTCCGGCGCAGCGGAAAGCTCTGCCGAAAGGGCAGGGGAAACATACTTCAGGTCGGCCAGCCAGATGTCGATGAAACCGCGCCAGGCGTGCACGCTCTCCACAGTCTCGTAGCCGCCGGTGTTGCAGACGATGGGCAGATGCAGCCCCTGCGCCCGGGCCAGGTCGAGGGCAGCGATGATCCAGGGCCGCCACTGCCCGGGTGTGACAAGATTGATGTTGTGGGCTCCCTGCGCCTGCAGGTCCAGAAAGATCTCGGCCAGGCGCTCCACGGTGATCTCCTTGCCCAGCCCCTCGGCGCTGATGGGGTAGTTCTGGCAGAAGCAGCACTTGAGGGTGCAGCCGGAGAAGAACACCGTGCCGCTGCCCCGGGTGCCGCTGATGCAGGGCTCCTCCCAGAAGTGCAGGGCAGCGCGGGCCGCTTTCAGGGTGCGGCCCGCCCCGCAGAAGCCCGTCTGCCCGGCGGCCCGGTCAGCTTTGCACTGCCGGGGGCAGAGAGTACAGGCTTCCGGCACGGCAACAGAAATGGTTTTGGGCATAATATCCAAGTCCTTTGCAAAAGATTTGACAGAATTACTCTTGTTTATTATACCATTTATGACATGGAATGTGGTATACTATGATAGAATATTATATATCATGCAAAAATACTACATATCAGACGGAGGATGTCATGCGCACCGAAAACGAGGAGATCCGGGATCATTTGAAGTATCTCTCCCTGCTGGCACGGGATTATCCCTCGCAGGCGGCCGCCGCCAGTGAGATCATCAGCACCCAGGCCCTGCTCAAGCTGCCCAAGGGCACCGAACATTTTATGAGCGACCTGCACGGTGAAAACGAGGCTTTTGTCCACATCTTGAACTCGGCTTCGGGTGTCATCCGGGAAAAGGTGGATATCGTGCTGGGGGAGAGTGTGCCGGAACAGACCCGTGCAGAGCTGGCAACGCTCATCTATTACCCCAACGAGAAGCTGCCCCAGCTCAAAGCCGAGTGCACGGATGAGGAAGCGCTTGACCACTGGTACACAGAGACCCTGCTTCAGCTCATTGATATCTGCCGGTTGGTGTCCTCCAAGCATACCCGGCAGCATGTGCGCTCCTGCCTGCCGTCCAGCTGCGGGTATATTCTGGATGAGCTGCTCCATGCCCACTTTGAGGACCACGACAAGGACCTTTATTATGGGCAGATCGTGGGCAGCATCATCGAAAATGGCCGCGCCGACCGGTTCATCGTCCGGCTGTGTGAGCTCATCAAGCGGCTGGCTGTGGACAAGCTGCACATCGTGGGTGACCTGTTTGACCGCGGCCCCCGGCCTGATATCATACTGGACCGGCTCATGCGCCACCACCATGTGGATATCCAGTGGGGCAACCATGACGTGGTCTGGATGGGTGCCGCCGCCGGAAGTCCCATCTGCGTCTGCACCGTGCTCAAAACGACACTGGCCTACCACAACCATGCCATGCTTGAGGACTGCTACGGCATCAACCTGCGGCACCTGCAGCGGATGGCCGAGCAGTTCTACGGAAATGACGACCTGACCCTCTGGATGCCCCACACCGACGCGGCGCGCGGCCCTTACACCGAGGGCATGCTCCACCGCTGTGCCGTGATGCACAAGGCCGTGACCATTCTGATGCTCAAGATGGAGTGCAAGGTCATCGACCGCAACCCGGATTTCAAGATGCAGGGTCGGGATTTCCTGCGGCACATCGATTGGAAAAAGGGAACCGTGACCCTGAACGGGCAGGCATACCCCCTGCGGGACACCAACTTCCCCACCGTGGACCCGGCAGACCCCGCCGCCCTGAATGATGATGAGCGGCTGGTGCTTCGCAAGCTGGTGGAATCCTTCCGGCAGAGCGAGCGCTTGCAGCAGCATGTGGAATTTTTGTACGCCAAGGGCAGCGTTTACCACATCGAGAACGGCAACCTGCTCTACCACGGCGTGGTGCCCATGACCAAAAACGGCAGCTTTGCCGTGGAGCGGTTCGAGGGACACAACTACTCGGGCCGCGGCTTGATGGACTACTGTGACGAGCGGGCACGCCGCGGCTACTTTGCCCCCGAGGGCAGCGCTGCCCGGCGGAGCGGTCAGGACTTTTTGTGGTATCTGTGGTGCGGCAAGCTGTCGCCGTTGTTCGGCCGCAGCGCCATGACCACCTTTGAGCGGCTGTATATTGCCGACCCCGCCACCCACGAAGAAGTCAAGGACCCCTATTATACATGGTACAATGAAGAGGCCGCCTGCCGCCGCATCCTGGCGGAATTCGGCCTGCCCGGCACCAGCCACATCGTCAACGGCCATGTGCCGGTGCGGGAGAAGAGCGGCGAGAGCCCCATCAAGGGCGGGGGCCGTCTGGTTGTCATTGACGGCGGGTTCTGCCGCGCCTACCATGAAAAGACCGGTATTGCAGGGTACACGCTGGTGTATTCCAGCCGCACCATGTCCCTGCGGACCCATCAGCCCTTTGTCAGTGCCGAAAAGGCCGTGAACGAAAACATCGACATCGTGTCGCAGAAGAACATACTGGAAACGGAGAACCACCGCATTCTGGTGGAAGAGACGGACGAGGGAGAGACCCTGCGGGAGCGGGTGCACGACCTGAAGCAGCTGGTCAAGGCCTATCAGCTGGGCTGGATCAAGGAGACTTGCAGCGAGGATTGCGTCTGGTAAGGGGCGCTGATTGTAAAATTTTTGAAATAAGAAACAAAAATGTCGAATATCTCCGCAGATTCTGGGCAAAACAGAAAATAATCGGGCAGGGAAAAAGGGGGCTTTGCTTTTTGCCCGAAGTTGTGTATAATAAGATAGTTGTATCGTGAGGGTGTGTGCCCAGCGGTGCGCGGAGAGATCAAGCAAGAACCCTGAGTGGCCCTGCCGCTGGCGGGCCTGCGACAAGGAGATTATAAAATTGGAAAAGTTTGTTATTACGGGCGGCAAGCCCCTGCATGGCGAAGTTACCATTTCCGGTGCAAAAAATGCGGCTGTGGGCATTCTGCCTGCCACCATTCTGGCGGCAGATGTCTGTGTGATCGAAAACCTGCCGGACATCAGTGATGTGGCAGTCAGCCTGAAGATCCTGAGCACCCTGGGTGCCAGCATCAAGATGCTGAACCGCAATACCTACGAGATCGACACCACCCACCTGAACAGCACCAACGTCCCGGACGATCTGTCCCGCCAGATGCGTGCCAGCTACTACTTCCTGGGTGCGCTGCTCTCCCGCTTTGGCAAGGCACAGGTGGCCATGCCCGGCGGCTGCAATCTGGGCCCCCGCCCCATCGACCAGCACCTCAAGGTGTTCAGCGCACTGGGTGCAGAGGACAGCGTGGACTACGGCATGATCACCGTGCGTGCCAAGGAACTGAACGGTGCCCATATCTTCTTTGATAAGGTCAGCGTAGGCGCTACCATGAACGGTATGCTCTCCGCTGTGATGGCACAGGGCCAGACCATTCTGGAAAACTGCGCCAAGGAGCCCCATGTTGTTGATCTGGCAAACTTCCTGAATATGTGCGGCGCGGATGTGCGCGGTGCCGGCACCGATGTGATCAAGGTGCGCGGCGTGGAAAAGATGCACGGCTGCACCTACAGCATCATCCCTGACCAGATCGAGGCGGGCAGCTACATGGTTGCCGCTGCTGCCACCGGCGGCGACGTTCTGATCAAAAATGTCACCCCCAAGC
>OBAM01001752.1_pt1 | contig 13042 bp, 9 predicted proteins | sample 1517751 | NCBI WGS metagenome assembly OBAM01 (sample SAMN04571703, study PRJEB22368) | human gut metagenome | biome: human gut; material: stool | host: Homo sapiens | place: Luxembourg | collected 2012-10-18
GGCTTCTTTCTGATGATCGGGGGCTACTTCCAGGAAGGCTTTTGCCATCCGCAGCTTTTGGCGCACTTTCCCGGAAAGGTACTCGTCCGCTGTGACAAGAGGATAGCGGCTCAGATCGGCCAAAGAAGGCAGGATGTCCTCCGGGTTCTCCGCGCAGCGAATATCCCGGTAAATCACCCCAGCAAGTTCCTGTTCCAGTTCCTCCGGGGATTTCCCCGACAGCTCCGCCATATAGTCCATATCCACACGGGCTTTTTCCGAGATGGACACCGCCAACGCTTCACTGGCCGTGTCCACGCTGGTGACAGCCACATGGGGACGGATGGTGCGCTTGGAGAACATATCGGCTTTTCTTTTTAGGTTGCCCTGCTCATCCAGCACCTCCAGAGAGCACAAGAGGCAGTAGCTGGAGTCCTCCGAAAAGGCCAGCTTGTTGCCGCGACTGTTCAGCAGCCCATACTTGGCGGTGAAGCTGTCGTAAAGGGCGTTGAGCTTTTGCTGCTCGGCTGCAATATCCTCATCCGGGTAGCCTTCGGTCTGGTACTCAATAAGCCTGCGGGTACATTCCCGCAGCTCGATCATGCCACGGATACGGTTTTCCGCCGTGACGGAGACTTCCACCGGGTGCATGAGACTGTTTTCTCGGTAGTATACTTGCCCATCTGCAATCGTGTAGCTGAAATTCTTCACTGTGGGGTCGGCAGGGATGGAGCGATCTTCCTCCTCGTCCAGCTCCTCCAGCTCATAGGGCTTGATTTCCGCCTGCAAAAACTGGATGGCATTGGCAAGCTGCTCGGATAAATCTTCCCCCTCGCGGGCTTTGCAGGCGCTGTCCGGCCCGAACCGTGTGGATTCCATCACCATGTCGCCCAAAATCATCTCCGGGTGCTGCACGAAATAGCGGTTCATGCGGATTCCGTTTTCATCGGTGTCCAAATGCACCCAATCCTGGTCTAAATCGGTGATGTGGTCGCGCTTTTGCAGAAAGATGATGTCGCTGGTCACTTCCGTTCCGGCGTTCTGCTTGAAGGTGTTATCCGGCAGGCGGATGGCCCCGATCAGGTCGGCGCGCTGTGCCAGGTACTTTCGGACGCTGGAGTTTTCCTTGTCCAGAGTGCCTTTGCTGGTAATGAACGCCACAATACCGCCGGGCCGCACCTTGTCCAGCGTCTTTCCGAAGAAATAGTCGTGGATCAGCCAGTGGTGCTTGTCGTACCGTTTATCCAGCACTTTGAAATCCCCAAAGGGGACGTTGCCCACGGCTACATCAAAAAAGCTGTCGGGCATTTGCACAGTTTCAAAGCCGTTTACGGAAATGTTGGCATTCTGGTAAAGCTGGCCCGCAATCCGCCCGGAAATGGAATCCAGCTCTACGCCATAGGCTTTGCTGCCCGCCAAATCTGTGGGGAGCAAGCCAAGGAAATTACCGGTGCCGCAGGATGGCTCCAAAATGTTGCCCTGGGTAAAGCCCATCTGAGCGAGGGCCTTATAGATTCCCCGGATGACCACAGGCGGCGTGTAAAAGGCGGTGAGGGAACTGGCCCTGGCCGCTGCGTATTCCTCCGAATCCAGCAGAGATTTCAGTTCCTCATAATGGGGGCTGGTTTGTTCAAAGCAGTTTGCAAGGCCGCCCCAGCCCACATAGCGGGATAGGATTTCCTGTTCTTCGGGTGTGGCCAGCCGTTCCTCCGCCTCAATCTGCTTCAAGGTGCGGATGGCGGCAACATTGGCCGCGTATTTCTCGCTGGGGGTGCCGTGGCCCAAGGCGTCGTCGGTGATGTGGAAATCATGGCGCTGGTCCCTTGGGATCTCCGGGTGCAGAGTGGTGAAGGTAATGCGCTCACGGCGGGGGCGCTTCGGCGGCAGGGGGAGTGCTTCTTCTTTTTTAGGCTGTAAATCGGCCTGCTCTGGGCTGGCTGGCTGTTCCTCTGCGGCAGGGGCTTGTTTTGCCTGCTCAATGGCTCGTTCATCAGGGAAGTTCCCGTAAACCCGCAGCCATCTGTTCTCCTGAAGGTCATAGATACCCGCGCCATCATAGGCAAAGCCATCCTCGCCCTCCATAGTGCCGGCCACATATTTTTGTGCAGCTTGTTCGGCCTCCGCCAGCGTTTGGTAATCCAGCCGTTCATCAAAGCCATTTTCAAAGTGGTGGTACACCACCACTTCGTAAGGCGGCTCCATGCGCTGGGCGTAACGGTCGATGTCCTCCATGGTGAGCCATTCCGGTTCATCTGGCAGGGCAGCATAAAGTTCCCGCATTTTTGCGATCTGTTCCCGCACGTTCCCAGCCCACAGGTGCTTTTCCGCCCGTCCGCCAGCGCCCAGGAAGTAGTCGCAGTCGGCTTTCAGGCGGCTGAGTAAGCGGTAGTCATCCGAATCCTGCTCCGGCGTGGTACTGATGGATTCCAGTTCCTCATCGGAAACGGAAACGAGGTCGTCAAAGTCCAGTTCGGCCAGCTCATTTTGGATGAGTTCATCCAGGCTCTCATACTGCCTGCGCTCCAAAAACTGCCCGCCCAGATAACGCTCAATACGGTAATGGACCAGATCGGCATTGACCTGGATGGGAATTTCCTCATCCGTAACAGTGGTGTAGGCAATGCCCACCTTTTCCAGATCACTGAAATCGGCTGGACTGCCATACTCGGCCTCGCAGAAATCGTTGATAAATTCTTTGGCAATCTCCAGTGAAGCAGGTTCCGGCTCCTCGGACAAAAACTCGCGCTCAATGAAGTCGGCAACATCCTGGCTGTTACCTTTGCCGCCATGGGCATGGTAATCCATCAAACCTTCTTCGACCAGTTCGCTGGATACCGCATATCCGGCCTCCTCCAGATAACCGGCGATTTCTTCTATCTGCGCCTGTTCCGGGGTAAGGGCCGGGGGCAGCTCCGCGATCTGCTCCATACAGAGGGTGATGTCCACCGCGATTTCTTCTTCCAGGTCCGCATGGTCCAGGAAGGATTGAAGCAGTCTGCGGATTTCCTCTCTCTGAACGGGGTCGTGAAGCTGCTGGGCGATATTTTCCACCGCTTGGGCATCATCTTCGCCATAGCCCATGCGGGAACCGTCAAACTCTCCCACAAAGCGCAGCACCTGGGCAGCCAGCTCCGGGTAGGGGTCTGCCGGTTCTTCTTTTTGAGGCGGTTCCTGTACCCTGGGTGGCACGGCGAACACCGGCGCGTCCTGGGTCACGGAAATGGTCATTTCCGAAGTGTCAGCAATCCGCTGGATTTCCTCCCGCACTGCCTGGGGCATTTCCTCATCATAAATCGTTACCGTGCGGTCCGGCGCGATGTGGGCAACCGTTTTGTAGTCCCCGTGTTCTTCCTCCAGCCGGTTCCACACAGTAATCCCATTTCCCAAATGGCCATAGCCCAGGTCGTAGGCTTTGGCTTGCGGCATAGCAGGAGCCGCAGGCTCCTTGTGCTCTGCAAAGAGCGTGAAGGTTCCCTGCCAGAAGGCGGTGAGGTTTTCAAATGCCTGCTGGCGCAGGGCATACATCCTGTCATCCTGCGGGGTGGCCTCCCAAACGGGGACCATCATCTGATAGATTTCTTCCACACGGGCCGGGTCGTCAAGCTGCGGCTCGATGAGCTTCACCGCGTCCCAATAGTCAAAGCCAAAGGGATAGGGGTGGGGCTGCTCCTGCGGCACATTCTCAAAGAAAGTGCGGATATTCCGGGCAAGCTGGTGCTTCTCATACTGCGGCATGGCGGCGCGGTCCTCATCGGTGAGGAACCGCCCCTGGGCGATCATGGCGCTGACGCGCTTTTCCACGGCGTTCCATTTCAGCTCCACCTTGGCGTAGGGGGCGGTAATACTGCCGTGGCTGAAAGAAACACCTTTACTGAGCTGGTAGGTCACATCGTCATTCCCACCGGAATGGCCGCTGTACTCGCCGTGGTAGTGCTTTAAGAAATTCTCCCGTTCCTTGCGCTCTGTGTGGTTGCGATAGAAAGAATACACGGCCAGCCGGTAATCGGTGCTGCGTTTTCCACCCCGGAGAAGGTTGTCGATCTCGTCCCCGGAGATGAAAAAACGCCGCTGGGGGGCGTACCCTTCGGCGGCGGTAAAGTGCAGCGGTTCCCGCTGCAGGTCGGAAAGCTGCTCCAGCAATTTTTGCGGACGGTGGAAATGGAATCGCAGCAGTTCCCGGTTCTCTCTGTATGCCTGGACAAACTGCTCCAGCTCATCCCGCAGGTTCTGCAGCCCCTCCGGATGGCCTAACAAATCGCTTATGGCGGCGCTTTCCTCTGGAAACCCATGATTTTTGCCGTAAATGGCATTCACCGTGGGAAGATAGCCCGCGTCGGCGGTGCCTTCTGCAAAATCCTGCCGGAGATACCATAGCTGCGCGGCCCGTTGCTGGCGTTCATACCCGTCCACCTGGTCCAGCTCGCTCTGGGGCATATACCGGCCCAAATCCAGCAGTTCCCGGATACGGGCCGCCGCCTGTTCCCAGGGGATGAGGGTGGCGCTGGAACGCTGGGCGCTTTCGCCCTGGGCAATGCGGATTCCCTCGGCGTTGTACCAGATAGCATACTGTCGGCCATCCAGATAAAAGCCAGCGCCGTTCTCTCCATAGTGCTCTGCCAGGAACCTGGCATTGTCCGGCTTATCCTTTTTGAAATAGGCGCAGATGATGAGGCGGCTGTTCTGGTCGTTGGCACCAATGCACAGCGCCTCGTCGATTACCTGCTGAGGCAGAGCCGGGTGAGGGAAAATGGATGGTTGGGCCGTACCCTCGGCCTGGGCTGGCTGCTGAAACGCCGCAAAATCAAAAAGGGACATCTGCTGGCTCTCCTGGGTAAGGAGCTGCGGGATGTCCGTCTGAATGAAATATTCTTTTTTTTCAATGAGCTGGGCAGTCCACTGGGCCACAATATCCCAGGAAAAAACGGATTCCTTGGTGCGGGATGGGTAAGAGCCTTCCCACATGAGCAGGCCATTCTCCTGGGGCTTATATCCCAGGCGCTGCCCGTCAGCGATGATCTCAGTGTACCGGTCCTGATAAGCGGATTTCAGGTAGTCGGCCCGTTCCTGAACGTCGCTGTGAACCGAAAAGAAAAGCTCGATCTGATTTTTCTTATATTTCAGGTCATCATCTTTGTTGGCGATGATGGCCATGATCTGCTTTTCATCCAAAAGCGCAGGGAGCTGTTCGCCACCTGCGCTTTCTTCCGGTTCATCAATTAGCTGTAAATCAGCTCCGCCAGCACCGTTTCCTCCGCCGCGTTCTGCAGGTTGCTCATCATCTGCACCCACTTCATCTGGTCGCTGGCTTTCAGTTCCTCTGTCACGCCCTGGTTCTTGGCCATCTGCGCCACGATCTGCTCCATCCGGCGCTGGGCGGTCTGCTGGATCTCCGCCAGATGGCTGTTCAGCTTGCCGCTGGTCAGCAGGTTGGTGTACGTCACCCTGCGGTGCTCCTTGAGGAATTTCTTCCGAAGCAATGCGTATTTCCCATGGGGAACCGGCTCCTCCTGGGGCGGCAGAAGGTTCGGCAGATTGTAGTCGCCCTGCCTGGTGTAAGTGATCTCGGTCATATTCAAAACTCCTTTCCGGCTGTGTGTTTTCCTGTTCAGTTACAGCATACTGGTTTTTCTGCTGGGGTTCAAATGTGCGATTTTCTTTTTGGGGCTGTCTTTGCCGGGCAAGAACCGTGCGGGAAATGGCGGAAAGGCACATCTGGGAGATGTCCCCGGTGGCCACGCCTAAAGCGTTCAACGTCTGCGGGGTGTTAAAGTCCGTCACATCCCGGAAATCCATGTCCTCAAAATATTCAGACGGGTCAAGGCCGCAGCGCACCAGCAGCATATATCCAATGCTGTTTTGCACCGCCCTGCGGTATTCCACTTCCAGGTTCAGCTCATCCAGTTCTTCCAGAAAGCTGCCTTCCGTGAGGGTTTTCAATTCTGCCAGGTAGTCGGGCATATTGTCCTCCACGGCGTTCTTTGCCGCAGAGAGCAGTGCTTCACCCAAATCCTCCTTGCGCTCCAGCTCTCCAAAGCTGTTTTCCAGCGTTTCAATGATGTCCGGCGCATATTCCTCCCGCACCGTCCAAAGGGGGACGGGGCGGGGGAACCGGGCCTCATGGGTATCGGAAATATCAAAGTAGTATTTCAGTCGGGGTTTTCCATTGTGTTCACCGTCAAAAACGGCAATGCCGTTTGCGCCCCGGTTTACCCAGCGCCCAAATTGCCGGTTCCATCGCTCGATCTCCAGGACGGCGGTGGCGTCTGGGCGCTGGGCGTAGACAAGCAGTTGTTCATCGAAAGAAAGCCGGTAGTTGCGGCAGGCAGAAGCCAGAAACGCCCGCCACTGGTCAGGAGCTGTCACGCTGCGCTGCGTTTCCTGGTACAGCTCCGTCAAGGCTTTATATCGTATCGCCATCGGTTGCCCCTCCTTTTCTTATTCTTTTTTCGCAGCTTTCAGTTCTGCGCTGTAATCCTTATCAGGGTCATATTGATTGCACAGGGAGAGCAGCAACAGCCAGATGGTATTTCCGGCCTCCTTCGGGTACATCCGAAGCGCCACGCAGGGCGCATGGTCACTGTCAACAAAGGGCCTCCCATAGCGCATAAACTGGTCGATCAGCTTTTGAGCCATCTCCCGGTATTCTTCATAGGGGTTCTGTTCCGCCTGCTGATGGAGAACCGTCATCAGCAAGTTGAACCAGTCCTCATGCGTATCCAGTTTTACGGGCGGTAAAGACGCCATTTTTATCACCTCATCTTTCCATGGCGACGGCCTGCCGCTGCCGGGGAATGGAAAACCCGTAGACTTTGGCGATGTCGTCGCCCAGCCTGCGGGTCACTCTCGTAATATCGGCGCGGGTTGCAATGCCGCGATATAGTTTTTCTTTCAGCAGTTCAATTTGAGAAGGGCTGGCGCTGTCCTTGTAAACGCGGTAAAGATAAAAGTTCGTGCCATCATGGTGGATGGCGTCGCACCGCAGATCACCCAGCCGGTCCACATACCAGGTGGAATAATCCGTATCGGAATACAGGCAGTCCCGGATATTGCCGCTGGGGATTTCCTTATATCCCATGCGCCGACCATTCCACAGGCCCAGGTCGCCTACAACCAAAATCGGCTGGGAAAGCTGTACATTGAGGTTAGCGCGTTCATCATCCAGGTAATCCCCATTGATCTCATACATCAGGGAAATGCGCTCATCTTCGGATAAATCCGGGTATTCTGCCTCCAGATCGTCCCGCCAGTCCTCATAGTCCAGACCATAATTGCTCCAGATAACGTGTCTTTCTTCCTTCATCGGGCTTCACCTCGATTTCTTAAAGGGAATTTACCCAAACACACAGTTTTCCCGGAGAGTTCTTCTGTATCTAAATCAACGTCCTCGCAGTCATAATGCGTTCCATAGGTTTCGTTATACTTCTCCATAATAGAATCTGGAATATAGCTGTCACCATTAACCACGGCTCTGCCCTCCGTGAAAATCCGGGAAAGACATTTTCGTTTGTCCAAGTCGTTTCCAGAAACAAGCAGCTCCATTTCATCCGGCGTAAGAGAAAATGTCATACCTATCCGCGCCCAGATTTGATTATGCCTATTCTTCATCGGGCTTCACCTCGGTCTTTCTGCCTGGGCCTGATGGGCTGCCCCTGCTCGTCATAGTTTTGGGGATCGGCGGCGGGGGTCTGCCACCCAAACATGGAGCCGGCCAGCATAGCGGTCTCCTGCGCTTTGGTAACGCCGTTTTTTCCATTGCTGTCCTCTGCAAATCTGCGATTTTCTCCGGCGTCCGCCGCTGAAAATTCAGGACAGGGGCTGTATCCTTTTTCGCCCCTGGTCAGAAGAATCAGCTCCCCGGATGAGGGCAGCGTACTAAAGCACTGTACAGGCAGAGAAGAACGCAGCGGGATCACGCTCCCGTGAGTTTGCTCCAAACGCTCTGCAAATTCGCAGATATGATAAAGGGCGCTGGAATACCCTCCGCTGGTTTCAAAATGGGTTTCGTCGATAAACCGGCAGGTGCGGTCGCGGGTTCCTCCACCGCCCGTGAAAATGCGGATGTGGTCGCCATCAGGGATACGGAACAGCTCCTTGTAGCCGGGCGTGATAAACCGGATGCCCTGTTTGGCCTTTTCCATGTGGTGTTCCAGAAATCGGGCAACGTAGGCGTAGAGATAAAAGTTGTAGTCCCCATAATTGGGATTGCACCGGAGCATATAGGTGTGCTGGGGCGTCTGCACCTTAAAACCGTACTCAGCGCAGTAGTTTCCCTCAAACTCAGCCTCCGGGTTCTGATAGCAAAACCTGGTCATGCTGTCACGGGTACAGAGCAGCCCATTCTTCTCCCGCAGAGTGTTGACCACTTCATCAAGCTCTGTCTTAAACTCGTCCGTCTTGTATTCCCTCCGATGGTCGAACCAGGAAGTGTAAAACTCTTTTCCAGCGCCAAAATCCCCGCGCAGATGGCCGATACAGCCGGTTTGCCCTTCAAGCTGGCTGCTCTGGTTGTACGTATACAGGCGATCCGCCGGGGTCATGCTGGTAATTGTCAGTTCCATTATCGCTCACGTCCTTTCTTTTTCGCTTGTCGTTTTTGCTCCGATATGGCTTTTTCCCTTGCCTGCCAATATTCGGGGTGGTGAATTTGCACGCTGCTATTGATAACAGCCTCATACGCACCGGGGGCAAAGCGCCCGTTCACCGGAGCCTGGATCATCTTTTTATCCATCAGCTCCCGGAGAGCCACCTGCGCGTCATTATCTTCCTCAAAGCAAAGATAACCGCTCGCTATAAAACCGCAGCCCATCGCTTCTTTTCGGAATACCTTTTCCGCCAGCTCCCGCCGCACCATAACGCCGCCATGCCCTGGGGTAGAAACGGAATAAACGCCGGGGCAGAGCGTTTCGCACTCCTGGACTTTGCCCCATGGGGAATAGGGCGGGGCCTCCGGCGCAATGGTGTTTTGCCGCTGTTCCTCCAGGCACTGCACCTCCTCCTGCGCCCGCGCCACCAAATCCTTCTGCGCGGAAAACAGGTCGCTGAAATAGTGGCCCCAATCGTAGTCCGTCCGGTTACTACATTTCCAGGTGACAAACTGCTGAGGCGCTGTCAAATGAACACCCAAGACAAATTCGCTGTCGCCCACATGACAGGAATCCGTAATGATATATCCGGCGTTTTCTCTGTAATCCATCATCGTTCACGCTCCTTCGTCGTTTTCTTTTTGGCCTGTTCCTGCTGGATCGCAGTAAGGCCATACTTGGCCCAGCCGGGAAGGTCCTCCGGCTGTATCGTACCAAGCACGTCCATGCGCTCATAGCGGCTTTCTTTTCCGGTATAGAGGTCAACGCAGTAACAGGCGGACCCCCGGCTGTGTGGAGAAGCCCCAAAGCCGCCCAGACAGAGCTTGAGCTGGCGGGTAGCCCTGCGGTATTCCCGGCGCAGCACCTCCGGCTTTATCACCACGATTTTCCCGTGCAGATCATCCTCATGGGAAATGGGGATGCAGCCCTCCGCCGTGATGGGGTGATCGTCTATGCCCTGTATGCGGGGCTTGTTGAGTTCTATGTGGGTTTTCTGCGCTTGCTCGGCAATTCGCTGGCCGAACAGCTCCACAATCTCCGGGAAATCATCACTGGCCATCACTTCGCTGTATTCTGCAAACAAAGCGTTCTGCCGGCAAAAGGCGCACATATACTTCATGCCGGTTTCATCCTGTGGATTTTCCCCCAGGACAACTTCCCGGTCGCCAATCTGCACCGCCTGGATAATCTCATAATCACCGGCCATGCGTTTTTCTGTGGAATCATCGTTCATCCCTCTGCCTCCATATCCTTTTTGATAAATGCTTTGATTTCCTTTACACTGGCAAAATCCCGTTCATTCCCGGTAAGGTAGCGCACCGCGTCCTGCCATTGAGACAACGGATAGCTGTTCTCATCCATCCGGAACAGCTCCAAAAGGGCCGCCCGCCGCAGGATGGGCGAAAGATTTAAGTCGGAGATGAAACAGCCCTGACGGGCAGCCAGTATGTCCAACAGGTGCAGTTCACTCATGGCCGCACCTGCTTTTCCCGGCTTCTTTCAGCAATTCCTCCACCAGCCTGCCGCTGCGGACTTTATTCCGGTCTGCCAGCACCTTGTTCTGGACGCACAGCACCGCCCGGATGTTGGGAACGGTAATGCCGGGGATTTCCACCATCTCCTCCGGAGTGATGGTGAGAAGCTGCACCGGGGAGTAACCAGCCTGGGCAAAGATGCGGAACAGCCGTTGTTCAAATCGTTCTCTCATCTGCAAAGCTCCTTTCTTTTTTGGTATGTAAAAGGGGCGGCCCCGCATGGCCGCCCCTGGCTGGTTACTTCTTCCGGCTTCTGACTTTCAGGAAAATCAGGCCGCCGATGATGAATACCACCAGCGCAATGGCAATGATCGCTTTCAGCTCCATAAAATCATTCCTCCTAACACAGAATCAAGCCGCAGTTATTTCACGGTGTTTTTGCCCTTCTTGCGCTTACCCACATAGGCCGCAACGCCCAGGGCGGCAGCGCCCAGGGCGGCAGCGCCCATAGCGGACACGCCCATGAGAGCCGCCCACAGCCAGGGCTTGCTGTCGTCACCGGTTTTCGGGGTGTCGCGCAGCTCATTGTGCATTTCCGCCACGGTGGTCTTATCCGCAAAAATCGTCACCGTCTTATCCGCAGGCAGCACATAGTTGGCGCTGGCCCCATCCGACACCTCGGACACAGTGTAATCGCCCACGCGCAGGCCCTCGATGAAAATTTCGCCGTTCTCGTCCGTGGTGAAAACCTGCTCATAGCCGTTGGCCCCGGTCACGCGGAAGGAGAAGCCCTCCACATTGCCGTCGCTGGATGTCTTTTCAATCCGCAGGGAGCCAGTCTGGGCCATGTTGGTGAAGCCAATCCCGGCCTCGTTCTCTACCTCGTAAATCTTGCCGTTCTCGGTGATCTCCACATAATAGGCGTTTTCATCCAGCAGGAAGCCCTCCGGCGCTTTGGTTTCCCTTACGAACACGCCGCCGTAGAGGATGTGGGACATCTCGTAAATGCCAGTGCTGGTTTCCTCCAGCTTGCCCAGCAACTCGTCACCCTCGTCCAGCTCTTTGTTGCCGTTGGTATCGCGATATACCTCGAACTCGGCCCCAGTGAGCTTGTTGTCCGGGTAGTCCTTATCCACCTTCGTCAAACGCAGGTCGCCGTACACGCGCTCATTGGCAAGGGAGATTTCCACAACCTGCCCATCTTCCTCCACGGTAACGGGGATCACTTCATCGGAGAGGATGGACCCTTCCGGGCTTTCCAGTTCTTTCAGCACCCAATTCCCGTAGGGGACGCCTGCGAAGGAGAAGCTGCCGTCCTCCGCTGAAGTGGCGGTGGCAAGGGCGTTTTCGGCGGCAAACTCGGTTTCATCGGACTTAAACAGACCGATTACAGCCCCGCCCAGGCCCGTGCCGTTCTCATCGGTTTTGAGGCCCTTGATTTCGCCGCGGATCAGCTCGTTTGTGACAGCCTCGCCATCATTAGCGGAAATCTCTACCACGGCAACAGAAGGCCCGCCGTACTCAAAGGTGAACGGGAAGGTTTCGCCATTCAGCAGGTAATGGCTGTCAGTGGACAGCTCCTTCAGGTAGAAGCTGCCGAAAGGCAGGTCGGTGCTGCAAACGGCCTGGCCGTTCTCATTCACAGAAACGATCTCCAGAAGCCCGTCTGCCGGGATCACGGAACCGTCTGCTGCGGTGATGTCCTCCTGGGCATAGAGGCCAAAGGTCACGGCGGAGATCTCGCCATTCATGCCAATGCCAAAGGTTTCATCCTGCTCCAGCACCTTGTCAAGCGTCACAAGGGCTTTCTGGCGCTGGTTGTAGAAGCTGGCAGAGGTTTCGGTGACTTCCACCTCCTGGCCTGCGTACACCAGCTCCACGTTGGTGACGTTCTCGCCCGTATCCACCATGCCGTGAGGGAACTGGATTTCCTTCACCTGGAACTTGCCCAGGTAGAGGGGCTGGCTCTGGGCTGTCCCGTCCTCGCCGGTGGTGATGGTGTCCACTACCTCGCCCGCAGAGTAGCGCAGGGTGCCGTCCAGGGTGTAGACGTCCTCCAGGGCGGTGATTTCAAACACCGCACCGGGCAGGCCCTGCACCTCATACACCGGCTGGTAAACGCCCTCGTTTTCTGTCACAGAGGAGAACACCTCGCCGGTTTTGCTGACTTTGATGATTCCTTTCTGGGCCATGTTGGGCTTAGTGACTTCGATCACCGTCACGCCGCCTTCCTCGCTGGAATTGTCCTCGGTCACATCAAAGTAAACCGGGGTGCTGTCCAGCACATAGCCATAGGGGGCCTGTACTTCAACCAGGGAATATCCCGCGCCGTATTCCAGCTTTTCAGGCGTTACCAGATAGCCCTCGGAATTGGTGTAGAACGTATCAATGGTGGTCGGCGTCGGGTAAGTGAAGGTCATTTCCACCTTGCTGCCATCGGGACGGTAAATCTGGAACCCGGCCCCCGCATAGGGGATGGTGACGCCGGTTTCCGCGTCCACCTTGACCACCTTGATGAAGCTCTCAAAGTTGGCGTTGTTGATGAGATAACGGTAGGTCTGGCCGTCCTGAGCGATATACACTTCAAAATCGTCCATCAGCTCGCGGCCTTCCCAGCCCTTGGTCTGACGGACGATATAGGTGCCGTAGGGCAGCTTCTTCGACTGTGCAAAGCCGTTCTCATCGCAGACGAGGACATCGCGCTCAGATTCCTTGGCATTTTCATAGCTGCCGGCTGATTTCAAAAACACCTGGAATTCCGCGCCGGATTCCGGGGTGTCGATCTGGGTTTCCCCGTCGTCGGTATGCTTGATTATGGCAATGTCGCCCTTGATGACCTGTTCCGTCACATCGTTGGCGGTGTCGTTCAGCTCAATCTCATACAGCTCCGGTTCCGCGCCTACCTCGTGAATGGTGGAATCCAGCAGGTAGCCCTCGCTGGGGATGATTTCACGGATTGTCCAGTCCGAATCGCAGACGTAATAGCCAGTGGTGAACTGGCCGTTT
>OBAM01001763.1_pt1 | contig 12970 bp, 9 predicted proteins | sample 1517751 | NCBI WGS metagenome assembly OBAM01 (sample SAMN04571703, study PRJEB22368) | human gut metagenome | biome: human gut; material: stool | host: Homo sapiens | place: Luxembourg | collected 2012-10-18
CACACGGAGATTTGTTTCTGAGCGAAAACAAATCTCCCTGATTGCAGATGAGAAATCGCCTGCGCGAATTTCTCATCGCATCTTCGCAACAAAGTCGCTCAGAAATGAGGATTAGTATGGAAAACAGCAGCAATAAAAAAGATGAAAGCACCTATGTATTTGATAAATCCATGAACTGCCCGGTCTGTGATGCGGATTTTAAGACAAAGCAGGTAAAAACAGGAAAGGCCAGATTTTTAGGGACTGAGGCAGATTTAAGACCGCTGTATTCCGGAATTGATACAATCAAATATGATGTATGTCTGTGCCCGAAGTGCGGATATGCATCAACACTGCGTGAATTTAACAACGTTACGCCGAAGCAGAGAGCGCTGTTAAAGGAAATGATTGGAAGCAAATATACGGCAATGGAGGATTCAGCAGATTATTATACGTATGATATTGCGATTAAACGGTATAAGATGGCATTGTTGACCGCAATGACAAAACCGGCCAGAGGAAGTGAACAGGCTTATTTGTGCTTAAAGCTTGCATGGCTTTACAGAGGAGCAGCAGAAGAATTACAGCAGGATGATACAGCCAATCTGGGGCAGATTGCAAAGTATAACAAACTGGAAGCGGAGTATATCGAAAAAGCATACAAAGGCTTTACCGAGGCACTTTTAAAAGAGTATCCGCCAATCTGCAATATGGACGAGGTGACGATCAACTCCCTGCTTGCACAGCTGGCGCATAAATGCAATGATGACGATACAGCACAGAAGTTTGCCTATATGGTGATGGGTTCAAGAAATGCATCTTCAAAAGCAAAAGACAAGGCACGTGAACTGATGGAAGTTATCCGTGAGTCACGTCATGAAACGACAAATGAGTAAAAAAATGAAATGCAGATAACAGGTGAGGATTATGAATCGAATAAAGGCAGTTTTACAAAAATGCTGGCAATATGAGATTGTACATGCTGCCGTATATTCGGCATTGCTGAATATGCTGGTTGAGTGTTTCAACAGGAGAAGTTTAATCGGATTGGTAATGATTTTTACCAATCCGGTTCTGTTTTTATATAATACGCTGATTATTCTGGTGACGATGTCTGTCGTACTGCTGTTTCACAGAAAAGTATTTGTGTACTGTACGGTGAGTGTAGTGTGGTTATTGCTTGCAATTACAAATTTTGTGGTGCTTTGTTCCAGAAAAACGCCATTTACGGCAATGGATATTTATTTAATTGAAGATGCCATAAAAGTCATTCCGGTCTATCTGAATGCTTTTCAGATAATTCTGATTGTACTGGCAGTTGCCGCAGGGATTGCGGGACTGGTATGGCTGTGGATAAAAGGTCCGAAACAGCAGGAAAAAATACACTATATCCGTACAACAGTAAAAATTGGATTACTGTTGTTATGCTGTATGGGAGTTACCCACTTGCTGCTTCTTACCGGAACAATCAGCAGTTATTTCGGCAATCTTGCCAATGCCTATAAACAATATGGATTTGCTTACTGTTTTACGTGCAGTGTTGTGGACAGAGGAATCAGCAAATCGGATGAATATACACCGGAGTATGTTAATAGTCTGAAAGAGGATATTGAAGAAATAGAAGTCGAAAATTCGGAAAAATCACCGAATATCATTTTTTTGCAGCTGGAGTCTTTTTTTGATCCGAATCTGGTAAAAGGCATCAGTTTTTCGGAAAATCCGCTTCCGTATTTTGAACAGCTTGTGGCAGATTATCCGTCAGGCTACTTATCTGTGCCGTGCTTTGGTGCGGGAACAGCCAATACGGAATTTGAAGTGCAGACCGGCATGAATATGGATGATTTCGGACCGGGTGAATATCCGTACAAGACGGTTTTACAGTCCAAGGTCTGTGAATCCATGGCATATGACTTAAAAGAAAAAGGGTATGCCACCCATGCACTGCATGACAATGACGGAACGTTTTATGACAGATATAAGGTCTTCTCTCATTTGGGATATGAAGATTTTACATCAATTGAATATATGGACAATATCGAAATGACACCGATGGGCTGGGCAAAGGATAAGATTCTGACCGGGGAAATCGGAAAAATACTGGATTCCACAGATGGTTCGGATTACATTTATACAATTTCCGTACAGGGACATGGCGATTATCCGTCAGATTATCCGGAGGGCTTTGTGCCGGAAATTACGGTAACGGGATTTTTTGATACGGCAAAGGAAAAGGCATTTACCTACTATGTCAACCAGATTCATGAAATGGATAATTTCCTGCGGGAGTTGACGGCGATGCTCGAAAGCAGGGATGAAGAGACAGTGCTTGTTATGTACGGCGACCACCTGCCGGGATTTTCATTTACGGACGAAGTACTTGAAAATGGCGACATTTATCAGACACAGTACGTTGTCTGGAGCAATTTTTCACTGCCGTCCGAAAAAGAAAATCTGGAAAGTTATCAGTTGGCAGCGCATGTACAGCAGATGCTTGGCATGTCGGAAGGTTATCTGACAAAGTTTCATCAGAAACGTAAGAACACGCCGGACTATTTAAAAGATTTAAAGATTCTTGAATACGACATTTTATATGGAAACTGTGATTTATATGGCGGGGAAAATCCATTTCAGGCAACCAATCTGATTATGGGACAAAATGATATTACAATCACCAATGCATATAATTATAAGGATTATGTATGCGTGGAAGGCAGTAATTTTAATGATTACAGTGTGGTCTATATTAATGACAAAGCCTATCCGACAGAGATTATCAACAGCCATCTGCTGCGGGTGGAAAAAGCACAGGTTACAGCCGGAAATATCGTGTCGGTAGTTCAGCAGGGCGATGATAAAATTGAGCTTAGCCGTGTGTATTTACAGGTTGGGGAGTCCGAAAACAAATAGTGAGATTTCATTGACAACAATTGCCGCAAATGCTAAGATAAAGAAGGTGTTTGGCACCATATATTTTTTTGGAGGTACTTGAAATGAAAGGTACAGTAAAGTGGTTTAATAACCAAAAGGGCTATGGCTTTATCAGCGATGAAGAAGGCAAGGATGTGTTCGTACATTACTCAGGTCTGAACATGAGCGGATTCAAGTCATTAGACGAAGGCGCAGAAGTAGAGTTTGACGTAACAGAAGGCGCTAAAGGTCCTCAGGCTATTAATGTAACAAAATTATAATCCAAATGGTTTACAGTGTGCCTTTTTAAATATACATTTCGTTATTAAAAAAGATATATTGTTATGCAATTAAGATTATGAGAGGAGCAGCCGCAGCTATGTGGCTGCTCTTTTCGTCTGTACAGAACAAACTTTAATAGATATTTTATTGGCTTTTACAGACAGAAATGATATGATTAAGAAAGATAAAAAGCCGTGGCAGATGGAAACGGCGGAATGGAGATTTTATGGAAACAATTGATTTGACACAGACCCTGCCGGCAGGAACGTCATCCATGCTCTCGGCGGGTGGGATTCTTATGCTTTCGGCAGTTATTGTACTTGTAGTTGTTATTATGAAAAGATGGAAAGCAAGAGTTATGCCGGGGATTTTAGGTGTGATTGCCTATGCCGTTTTTGTATTTATTTTTGCCAATCTGGCAACATCGGCGCTGGCACTGATACCGAGTATAGACAATATTTTTTATAACAACCCGGCAACGTATAATATTGTATATGCGCTGTTTGCGACAGCCGGATTTACAGCAGCAAGAGTTGTTACCGGCTATATGTTAAATGAACGTTTTGAGCGTAAAGGCGATGTCTATCTTGCGGGAATCGGTCTTTCAATCGGCGACAGCCTTTTATACGGTATGACAGCGATTTCCTACATTACGTGGTGTACCGCAATCCAGGCAGGACAGGCACAGGATATGCTGGCACAGCTGGCGGCGGAAGAGGTGACAACAACCTATGAAACGGTTTCGGCACTGTTTACAACACCATCCGTTTTATGGCTGTTACTGGGTGTCAACTGTATTCTCGATATGGTTTTAAATATCGCATTAATGAATGTAATTTTTGGTGTTATTAAAGGAAATCTGGCAAAATGGTGGTACGGCGTTACAGCGGCAGTGACATTTTTTGCGATGATTTCATTCCAGCTTTATAATCAGGAATCCGTTGCAAGCATAGCGATAAGTTTTGCTGTAAAGCTGGTTATTTTTGCAGTCACTATTTATTATACGTTCCGCGTTGCGGGTAAGGAGATTGAATATTCAGATGACTAATGAAAACCGTGGATTAAGCTGCGAAGAAGCACAAAAAAGGCTGTATGCCGGTTATGGAAATGTACAGGTGAAAAATCAGTCCAAATCTGTCGGACAGATTATTGCCGGTAACATTTTTACATATTTTAACTTCATATTTGCAGTGTTTACGGCATTGTTAGTTTTTGTAAGGTCATATGTAAATATGACCTTTTTGCCTATTATTGTGTGCAATACAATGATTGGCATTGTTCAGGAAATCCGGGCAAAACGGGTGTTAGACAGGCTGACACTGATGAATGAACCTAAAACGCAGGTTGTGCGCAGCGGGCAGATGCTGCAGGTGGATTCAGAACAGCTGGTGCTTGGAGACCTTTGCGTTTTTCAGGCAGGAAACCAGATTTGTGCAGATGCAGTTGTTGAGAAAGGCAGTCTGCGTGTCAATGAAGCACTGATTACAGGTGAAGCGGATGAAGTAGTAAAAAATCCGGGCGATATACTGTATTCCGGCAGTTTTGTTGTTTCAGGAAAAGGATATGCGACACTTACAAAAGTGGGACTGTTATCTTTTGCGGCACAGCTGATGTTAGAAGCAAAAGCATCGCGTAAAAATACACAGACGGAAATGATGCGTTCCTTAGACCGTCTGGTGCGTATTATTGGCATTGTTATTATACCGATTGGAATCCTGCTGTTTTTGCAGCAGCATTTTGTCATTGGTTCGACCATACAGGAAAGTGTCGTATCCATGATTGCATCACTGGTCGGTATGATACCGGAAGGACTGTATCTTTTAGCGAGCATTGCACTGGTTGTCAGTGTCATGCGCCTTGGCAGAAAAAAAGTGCTGGTTCATGAAATGGCATGTGTTGAAACGCTGGCGCGGGTCAATGTCCTGTGTGTGGACAAGACGGGAACGATTACGGAAAATAAAATGTCTGTCCGGGAAATTATTCCGCTGGCAAAAGAGGAAGAAGAAACTTCGCTTCATGCCTTAATCGGAGATGTTGTAGCAAATCTGGATGCGGATAATATCACGATGCAGGCATTAAAAGACTATTTTGACGGAAAAAGTGAACGAAAGGCACAAAAAGTCATTCCGTTTTCTTCACAGCGCAAATATTCCGGTGTACGTTTTGAAGAAGGACTATATCTGATTGGTGCGCCGGAGCGGCTTCTGGCAGAGCGTTACGGAAAATATGACGTGCAAATTTCTGATAAAATCGACAAAGGTGTACGTGTGCTTGCATTTGGCAGGTATGGGGAAGAACAGCATTTGTTTGAACCGCTTGCATTTATTTTAGTGAGTAATCCGATCCGAAGGGATGCGCGGGAAACATTTGAATATTTTCAGAAAGAAGACGTCTGTATTAAGGTTATATCCGGCGATCATCCCAAAGCAGCGGCGGCAGTTGCAAAAAAGGCAGGGATTGCAGAAGCAGACAGATATATTGATGTTTCACAGCTTTCTGATGAAGAACTGGAAAAAGCTGCACCGATTTATACGGTATTTGGCAGAGTATCGCCGGAACAGAAAAAGAAACTTCTTTTGGCACTCAAAAAAGCAGGCAATGTTGTTGCAATGACAGGGGACGGTGTCAATGATGTGCTGGCATTAAAAGAAGCGGACTGCAGTATTGCGATGGCATCCGGCAGTGAAGCGGCATCCAATGCGGCACAGATTGTTCTTTTGGATTCTGATTTTGCAAGGATGCCGTCCGTGGTATTAGAGGGCAGACGCGTGGTCAACAATATCCAGCGTTCTGCTTCGCTGTTTCTGGTGAAAAATCTGTTTTCTATGCTGATGACACTGTTTACATTTGTGGCAGTCAGTAAATATCCGCTGTATCCGACACAGTTGTCTTTTTTGGGAACATTCACCATCGGTACACCGGCATTTTTACTGGCAATGCAGCCGGATAAAAGCCGCATAGAAGGACATTTTTTAACCAATGTCGTGCTTTTGGCACTGCCTGCGGCACTGACGGATTTTATACTGCTGGCAGTGCTTAACGTTGCAGGAAATTGTGCCGGCATCGGACATGAGCAGCTTTCTACAATGTGTATCATGATATTGCTGGCTGTCGGAATGGCAGCACTTATAAGAATCTGTATGCCGCTGGATAAAATCAGAACAGGCATCTGTATACTGATGGCATCCGGGGCAGTATTCAGTGTACTGTTTTTAAAGCCGCTGTTCGCATTGTATCCGTTGTCACCGGTATGGGTAATGGTTACGGGGATTTTAATGGCAGCAGCAGTTCCGGTCTTTGCAGTGATGTGCCGTCTGGTGCTGTTACAGGTTCAAAGGCATGCAAAGCACAGCAAAAAATTCCGCGAACGGCTCGGACGGCACTTTAAATCATGAAATGAAAAAGCGGCAGAGTTAAATCTTACATGTGGCTTAATATGAAACAGATTCGGCCGCTGCCTGTTTGGAATATGTTGTGGTGACAAGGTCCTCATAAGGAACATCCGTGTCTGACTCGCCGCAGTTTCGTAAAATATCAGTCAGCAGTGTGAAACTTTCTTTGGAAAATACCGTATCGGTTTTCCATGTGTCCTGATTCTGATATCGTGCAACAATGACGGCGATATCGTTTTGGGTATTTTCCGGAAACTGTGGTGCAATTACCGCAGCAATTTCTTCGGCGGAGTGGGAATTACAGTAGTCAAGCCCTTTTTGAATGGCTCTGGTAAAGGCAGCAATCACATCGGAGTTTTTAGAAAGGAAGCTCTTTTTGGCACAATAGGCAGTATACGGCACATAGCCGCTTTCCACGCCCAAAGAAGCCACGACAAATCCGGCGCTTTCCTGTTCCAGAAGTGTTGCGGACGGTTCAAATTCCACGGTATAATCGGCAATGCCAGACGAAAATGCCGCGGCAGTTGAGCCGAAATCTACGTTTTGAATAATATTGACGTCTTCTTTAGTCAGTCCGTTCTTTTCTAAAATATATTCCAAAAGCATCTGTGGCATACCACCTGCCCTGCCGCCAAGAATCGTTTTTCCGCGCAGGTTTTCCCATGAAAAATCATCTTCTGCCGTTCTGGATACCAGAAAGTTGCCGGCGCGCTGTGTCAACTGGGCAAAATTGACGGCGTAATCCGATGCACCCTGTGCGTATACATAGATAGAAGATTCAGAACCCATAAGGCCAATCTGTGCATCATCTGAAATCAGGGAAGTCATAACGTTGTCAGCGCCGAATCCGGTCACAAGTGTAAGGTCAATGCCTTCTTCCTTAAAATATCCCAATTCAATTGCCGCGTACTGTGGTGCATAAAAAACGGAGTGCGCAACTTCATTTAAAGTGATGGATGTGCTGCCGGTGCTTTTTGTTTTGCTGCAGCCCATACATGTACAGCACAGGCAGACAACAGAAATACTGCATAAAATTTTAAGACAGTTCCGATAATTCATAAACAAAATCCTTTGATAGCAGAGTTATTTTAATATATGAAATAAGGGACCGGAAAGTGAAAAAATATGGAAAAAAAGGTGGCGCTGTGTTATAGTGTAGCTGGTTATGAAATTGTCAAATGATTTATAATGATAGGTAATATAAATGTTAAAATTTGTTTTTGACACTTATGTTAAAAAATACAGAATGGAGAATAAAAATGAAACTGGATATGCATTGCCATACAAAAGAGGGGTCAATTGATGCAAAAGTGCCGATTCAGGAATATATCACGAAGCTGGTAAAAGAGGGCTTTGACGGAATGCTGGTAACAGACCACAACTCCTATGACGGCTACCGCAAATTTGAAAAGATTGCAAAGAATCTGCATCTGGAAAAGCCGTTTACGGTATTAAAGGGCATTGAGTATGATACAAGGGATGGCGGCCATGTGATTGCGGTACTGCCGGACTGTATAAATGATGCTTTTATGGAAATCCGTGGAATGACACTGGCGCAGTTAGAAAAGATTGTGCATGAAAGAGGGGGCATTTTAGGGCTTGCACATCCTTACGGGCCGGGATTTTTTGCATTTACCAATACGCGATTTGGTAAAAAACACAATGAATTTCTGGAAAAATTTGATTTCGTGGAAACATTTAATGCCTGCATCAGACCGTGGGCAAATGCCTGTGCTGATAATCTGGCAGGCTGTCTGCATAAGCCGAAAGTGGCAGGGTCGGATGCACATAAGATGCGCGTAGTCGGGGCAGCATATACAGAATTCACACAAAAAATTGCAAACAACAATGATTTAATCCGGGCAATTAAAGAAGGATGGGTGCAGGCACAGGGCGGCAGTGTTTTAAAAGAAATGGAAGAGGAGACAAATTTTCTGCTGCAAAAGGCGGCAAATGCAGGGTACTGGGTTTACAATAAACTGGGAGCATTGTGGAACTGGAAGAAATTGCGCTGGATTAGGAAAAAAATTTTGTAATATATGCAAAAAATAAGCAAAAATAAGTATTATTTTTTGTTATTATGTGATAAAATACGACTAAGATAAAAGCGAATCAGAGAGGTAATAGATATGTTTGGAAAAAAGACAGCAAATGGTTATTCAGAAGAAAAGGACTTGCAGCTGCTTATGCAGGCAATGGATGGTGTGATTGGCGGTAATTATGAAGATATTGATACAGGCGCATTTCAGAATCCGGCATATGGAGAAAAGTTTAATGAACTGATTCATGCATATAAGCGTTCCAATAACAATTTTGTAATGCGTCTGAATCAGGCAATGGGTTCAATCGGTGATAACTCTTATGTAAAAAAGACATTAGATCAGGTTCAGTCCCAGACAGAATCCATCCGGGATATGGAAAATGCAAGCCGTGACATGGAAACATCTATTAACAATATTTCGGAAGCAATGTCACATATCCGTGAGAATACACATGATGTCATTGCAACCGCTGACAGTAGTACGGAAAATATGAACAACAGCATACAGGTTGTCAATGAGTCTTCTGAAAAGATTCAGGCAATCAATGAACAGGTACAGGAATTTCAGGGCAAGATTGATAAAATCGGTGAAATTGTCGATGTGGTAAAGAAGGTTGCAAGCCAGAGTAATCTGCTGGCGTTAAATGCATCTATTGAAGCTGCAAGAGCAGGAGAAGCAGGAAAGGGCTTTGCAGTCGTTGCTGATCAGGTAAGACAGTTATCCGGCAATACCGCAGAATCTGCAGAAGACATTGTTAAATATGTAGCAGAACTGCGTACGGATATCGGGGAACTGGCACTTTCCATGAATGAAACAACCTCCAAGCTTGCAGAGGGCAATGAAAAGGTAGAACAGTCATTGGAATCAATCCGACAGATGAATCAGCAGATGAATCAGATTAAGGATCGTGTTGACAATGCTTTTGAGGATATTGATACACAGACAGACGTAACAAAAGACTTTACAAGGCAGATTGAAAGCATTTCCAAGAGTTATAAAGAACTTTCTGATGACTGTACGGAAATGGGAACGCATGTCTATAAAATCGGGCGTTACATTGATACAACAAGAAGTGATATGGTACGTGGATTTGCTGAGATTACACAGCAGGACTGGCTGGATGTATTTATTAATGACCACTTTATCCTGATGTGGAGAGTTTATAACAATGCCGTTGATTTTGAGCGGTTAAGAAAAGAACAGCTGAATAATCCGAAGACCTGTAAAATCGGTAAATGGCTTGCTGCACAGACGAATCCACAGATTACAGGCAGTGCAGAATTTAAAGAAGTTATTGAAACGCATAATAATATCCATAAATATGCGACACTTTCATGGGAGGCAAAAGACCGTGAGGATATTCAGGGAGCCATGGATTATTTCCAGCAGACATATGATGCATATTATGTTTATAAGAAAGCGGTTGAGAATCTTAAAAAGCTGCTGGCACGTCTGGGAGAAACAGATAAGACCAATATTGTTGTTTTCACAAATTAGTGCAGCGTGCTTACAGACAGATTAAACAGACAAAATAAAGGCAAAACGGTTGAAAACCATAAAGAACTGTTATAGTATGTATGTTAGGTAGAAACGGTACAGCTATAACAGTTTTTTAAGTGGAGAGGTGGATATGGAAGGAAAGGAAACAGTTTATGTGATTGGACATAAAAATCCGGATACAGATTCTGTATGCTCAGCAATTTGTTATGCAAGACTAAAAGAAAAAATAACAGGACAGCATTATGTGGCAAAACGTGCAGGACATTTAAATGAAGAAACGCAGTATGTCATGGATAAACTGGGTGTACAGCCGCCGGAATATATGAAGGATGTCAGACCGCAGGTGCGGGATATCCAGATTCGAAAAACACCGGGTGTTTCTAAAGAGATTTCAGTAAAAACGGCGTGGACCCTGATGAAAGAGCAGAATGTCGTGACACTTCCGGTAACAAAAGAAAATGTGCTGGAAGGACTGATTACGATTGGAGATATAGCAAAATCGTATTTTCAGGTTTATGACAGCACCATTCTTGCAACAGCCCAGACACGGTATCAGAATATTGTGGATACATTGGAAGGAACGGTTGTTGCAGGGGAAGCAGACGGTATTTTTAAAGAAGGAAAAGTTGTGATTGCGGCGGCTAACCCGGATATGATGGAAAATTATATCGGGACAGGGGATATTGTTATTTTGGGAAACCGCTATGAGGCACAGCTGTGCGCAATTGAAATGGAGGCAGGATGCCTGATTATCTGTGAAGGCGCACAGGTGTCAAAGACCATCACAAAAGTGGCAAAGGAACACAACTGTCTGTTAATTACAACTAAATTTGATACATATACGGTAGCAAGACTGATTAACCAGAGTATGCCGATACGTTTTCTGATGAAAGAAAAAGAAGGAATTGTCAAATTTCAAACAGAAGACTTTATTGAAGATATCCAGACGGTTATGGCAAAGCTTCGCCACCGGGATTTTCCGGTCGAGGATACACAGGGCAATTATGTGGGGATGATTTCCAGAAGAAATTTACTGGGAGCAGGAAAGAAAAAATTGATTCTTGTTGACCACAACGAAAGGGGTCAGGCAGTCAATGGCGTTGAAACAGCGGAAATTCTTGAAATTATTGACCATCACCGGCTGGGGGCAATTCAGACGGTATCACCGGTATTTTTTAGAAACCAGCCGCTTGGCAGTACGGCAACGATTATTTATCATATGTATCAGGAAAATCAGGCGGAAATTGATAAAAATACAGCGGCGCTGCTGTGTTCGGCAATCATTTCCGATACATTGATTTTTAAATCACCGACGTGTACGTCGGATGACGTGGCAGCGTGCATGCAGCTGGCAAAAAAGGCAGAGCTGGATATTGAAACATATGGGCGGGAAATGTTCCGTGCCGGAAGCAATTTATCCGGTAAATCTGCAAAAGAAATTTTTTATCAGGATTATAAAAAGTTTTCCGTTAACAATGTTGCAATTGGTGTCGGACAGATTAATTCTATGAGTGCGGAGGAGTTAGAAAAAGTAAAACCGCGTCTGGCAGAATTTATACAGGGCGTTGTACAGGATAACAGTGCGGGAATTGTTTATTTTCTGCTCACTGATATTGTATCGGAATCCTCTGAGGTACTTTGTGCGGGTAACAATGCCAATGCTGTGATTTATCAGGCGTTTGGCGTAGAAGTAAAGGATGCTTGTGTAAAGCTGCAGGGTGTCGTATCCAGAAAGAAGCAGTTTTTCCCGGCAATTGTGGAGGCATTACAGCAGTAACGGATTTTAGAAAAGCAGAAAAGAAAAATAAAAAGAAAAGAGGAAAACAATTGAAAAAGCTGACAAAGGACCAGCCATGCTGGTGCAAGAGTGGAAAGTTATACGGTGAATGCCACATGGATTTTGATAAAAAAATTGAAATGTACAGAAGAAAATTTCATAAGGTTCCACCGCGGGAAATTATTAAAAATGAAGCACAGTTACAGGGAATGCGTGAAAGCAGCAAGATTAATATTGCAGTACTTGATTATGTGGCAGAACACATTTGTGCAGGTATGACGACAGAAGAAATCGATCAGATGGTTTATCAGAAGACAACGGCAATGGGGGGTATTCCGGCACCGTTAAATTATGAAGGGTTTCCAAAGAGCGTATGTACTTCCATTAATGAACAGGTGTGCCATGGAATTCCTTCCAATAATGTACAGTTAATTGACGGCGATATTGTCAATGTGGACTGCTCAACCATTTATAATGGATATTTTTCAGATTCATCCCGGATGTTCTGTATTGGAAATGTTTCCGAAGAAAACCAGAAGCTCGTGCGTGTGGCAAAAGAGTGTGTGGAGCTGGGCTTACAGCAGGTAAAACCATGGGGACATTTAGGTGATGTGGCACAGGCGATTCAGGACCATGCAAAGGAAAACGGATATTCTGTTGTCCGTCAGGTCGGTGGTCACGGTATCGGACTGGAATTCCACGAAGCCCCATATGTCAGCTATGTGATAAAAAAAGGCACTGGAATGGTGATGGCACCGGGCATGGTATTTACAATTGAACCGATGATTAATATGGGAACAAGTGAGATTTACATTGATGAACAGAATGGCTGGACAATCTATACGGATGATGAAAAGCCGTCAGCACAGTGGGAAATTATGGTACTTGTAACCAATGACGGATATGAAGTGATGTCGTGGTAATAAAAAATGGATAAAAAAGCTCCGGATAATGCCGGGGCTTTTTTTGATGGGTGCGCCTGGCGGCGCACGTTTCTAAGTATCACGGACAGAAATCTGATACAAGGCGTACATGGTGGATGAGCTGACTTAGGACAGCAAAGTCCAAAAGGCAACCGTAACCCATGTATG
>OBAM01001769.1_pt1 | contig 12954 bp, 7 predicted proteins | sample 1517751 | NCBI WGS metagenome assembly OBAM01 (sample SAMN04571703, study PRJEB22368) | human gut metagenome | biome: human gut; material: stool | host: Homo sapiens | place: Luxembourg | collected 2012-10-18
TGTGCTCCATAAATATACTGTGATTGTTTCTGCATCTTCTTTTTCCGCACTCTTCTCGCCACATCCTGACAAAAGTGATAAAGCTGTCACCATTGACAAAAATACAACCAGTATCTTATTCCATTTTTTCTTTTTCATTATGACCTCTCATCGTTTTCTACAAATTTATGAATTACTTTTATCAGTAATTCCACATCAACAGGCTTAGCAACATGTTCATCCATCCCTGCTTCTTTTGCCCTTATTCTGTCCTCCGTAAACGCATTTGCTGTCATTGCAATGATCGGTATTTTCTTTGCATCCTCTCTGTCCAGAGAACGGATCATCTTTGTAGCTTCATAACCATTCACGACCGGCATCATAATATCCATAAGAATGACATTAAATTCACCAGGCTTACTATTTCTGAACAGCTCAACAGCTTCCTGGCCATTCCATGCTTTTGTCACATCGGCGCCCTCATTCTGAAGCACAAATTCAGCGATTTCCATGTTCAGCTCATTATCCTCTGCCAGAAGAATGTGCAGCCCCTTTATAGAGTTTTCAGATACATCCGTCTGTTCTTCACGTTTATCCGCATCCATATCTATTTTGAACGGAACCTGGATCACAAATGTGGTTCCTACGCCTTTTTCACTTTCAAAAGTAATGGTTCCACCCATTTTTTCAACCAGTTTTTTGGTAATTGGCATTCCCAGGCCTGTTCCTGTAAATTTTGTGCGGCTTCCTGTGTGTTCCTGTGCAAAGGGTTCAAACACATATTTCTGGAACTCCTCAGTCATTCCAATTCCTGTATCGCGGCAGACAAATTCCATTGTCGTCGTTTCTGGCTGTTCGGATGGAATCTCCCGGCAGCTGATATGGATCTGTCCGTTTTCTCTGTTATATTTCACTGCATTGGACAGAATATTCATCATCACGCGTTTCACATACCTCGGGCTTCCAATAAAATCACGGTGTTTGATTTCTTTTTTCTCCCATACAATTCGGATATTCTGTTCTGCAGCAATCTGTTCAATCACAACAAGCACTTCCTCAAAAATTTTGCTCAGATTAAATGGACTCTCTTCCAGAACAACTTCACCAGACTCCAGCTTACTCATGTCCAGGACATCATTTACCAGTTCCAGCAACAGATTGGATGCCTCTTTCACCTTTGTCCTGTATTCTGTCTGCTTCTCCATATCATCTGCATAATGATCTGCCATATTTACCATGCCGCAGATTCCATTGATCGGAGTCCGGATATCATGGCTCATCCGCTGGAGAAACTCTGTTTTTGCCTCATTGGCGGCTTCTGCCTTTTTGGCAGCTATCAGAAGTTCCGCTTTATATTTTTCATCTTTTTCCAATTCCTGTTTCTGGTGTGCCTGATTGGTTCTGTGACCCCAGAACAAGAATACACTGAATATCAGGAGATAAAGAAAAATGACACCTGCTACACTTAATGGAAGATTATGAAACACTTCTCTGTCCGGAAGATATGCATAAATATAATAATCCCTCTGCTTCAGCATGATTCCGTAGCATCCGGTTCCTTCATTCTTCAAATGATAAATGTGCTGACTGTCTGTATGCTTTTTCATTGCCTGAACAACTTCGTTGTCGGCTGTATTCTGCCCTAACAGACTCTCATCATTACTGGCAACAACGATCCCATCGTCTGCAACAATAATCGTTCCATCCTTCTGAGTACTATAGCCATTTAAAAGCCCTTGTATCGTCAGGGTATAATTTCTGGCAAATTCAGGAGAAGTGTAATAGTAGATCGCAACGATACCCGGTGCATCTTTTCTGGCACAGGCTGCAATGTCGATATGTGACCCGTCTTCCCTGTCAAATCGTTCCGAATAAGTTCTTTCTTCATATCCGGCAAAATCCATGATAATATCTTTTTGCAGATACTCCGTGATCTCATTGGTCAGAGACTCATCCGTGCTGTATTCACAGTCCGTCTTTCCATCTGTACCCAATACAAGGATGCCATCCACCCAGAGAGTCTGCAGGTTTTCTTTCAGAAAATCCTGGCTTAACTGGCCGCCATTTTCTGTTTCTGTCGCGATATTTGTACTCATCTGTCTGGCACTTTCAATCGAACGGAGAAGACTTTTGCATTCCGAAGATTCATTATAATGTGTGTAGGTGGAACACTGCACTTTGACATAATTTACAATCTCCACCATTCTTTTCTCTGCTTCCTTTTTCTCCGCATGAAAGAAATAAAACAGAGAAACTACTGCCACACAGATTCCGATCAGACCACCGATCAGCTGGATTCGTTTTTCTTTTTTCTTTCTCTTAATATCCAAAATCATCCACCTCCAGATACTTCTGGGGATCATCCAGATATTTTCCAATAATTTTCAGGGATGTGCCATCCTGACGCATTTCTTCCAGAGTCTGGCTCATCTGCTCACAGATTCCTCTGTCATCATCTTTTGCAAAAGCGACACCTATTCCGGTGATCATCAAAGGTTCTTCCAGGATACGGAAGCTTGCATCATAATCCTTCATATACTGAACAATCGATTCCTCATGTGCGGCGACTGCATCTACATATCCTTTTCCCAGAAATGTATAGATCAGCTCCCTGTGTCCCAGGCTGATCAGATTGCCCAGTTTGGGGATTCTCTCATCCGTCCGGTTCAGAAAAATGCCTTCCGGTTTGGTTGTAGACTGGACAGCCAGATTTTTTCCCTCCAGGTCGCTCAGTTTATAGATATCACTGTTCTCATTTACAGCAACCACCTGACGGCTTGCTATGTACGGTCCTGCCCAGCGGTAATCGTCAAGACGTCCTTCCATGGAAAAACAGCCCATGATACAGTCAATCTCTCCGCTCTCCACCAGTTCTTTTTTCTTCTCCCAGTTGATCTGGACAACCTCCACCTGATATCCCATTCTTTTGAAAGCTTCTGTAGCCAGTTCTACATCAATTCCCGTCGGTACACCATCCTCATTCAGATAATTGTATGGTGGATAGTTGTCGCTACCGAGGGTAATAACAGGCTTTTCGTTTTCTTCTTTCGTGTTATCTGTGTTTTTACACCCTGCCAGGGTGACTGCTAAAATTCCTGCAAGCAGAATGCCTGCAATCACTCTTTTTCCTTTCATTTTCTGTCTATCCTAACTATCCTTTCTGATTTCCTGCCATTTATTACTATTCAATGACCTGCGGTTCGGTGCCCCCCCCCGCCGGATTTTATGCTTCTGATCGTCTTTTCCAGTACCTTCATCTCAACCGGTTTTGATACATGAGCAGTCATACCGGCTGCCAGAGAATGCTGGATATCCTCTGAGAATGCATTGGCTGTCATAGCAATGATCGGAATCGTCTTTGCCAGTTTATGGGAACTTCTGCGGATTGCCTTTGTTGCCTCATAGCCATTCATAACAGGCATCTGCACATCCATCAGGATCATGTCATAATCCCCTGGAGCAGACTGTTCAAATGCTTTCAAAATCTCTTCACCATTTTCACAGATGGTACACTCTGCGCCTTCAATCTTTAATAGTTCCGTCAGGATCTCTGCGTTCAGCTCATTATCCTCTGCACACAGGAATCTCATTCCCTGCAGGATATTATCATCCTGCTCATCTGTTTCTTCTTGTGCCGCCAGAGCAACAGATCTATCCTCTGCAATTTTCAGATCCATAAAAACCTCAAAACAGCTACCCTGTCCCAGTTCACTCTCCACATCAATGGTACCTCCCATTGCCTCAACCAGGTTCCTGGTGATTGCCATTCCAAGGCCGGTTCCCTGTATTTTATTTGTCAGGGAACTTTCCGCACGGGTAAACGCATCAAAAATCGTATCCTTGAAATCTGCCGACATTCCCATACCATTATCGCTGACTACAAAACGATACTTTGCATACGCCCTGGATTTTGTTTCATATTCTTCTACAAGGAACTGAATTTTTCCACCTTCCTGCGTATACTTCACTGCATTAGAAAGCAGGTTACTGAAAATCTGCATCATGTGAACCTTATCACCATTCACCCACTCATGCTCGATATTGTCATGATTCATTACCATCATCTGATGTTTTCCCTCTGCCTGTGGCCGGAACATCATTTGGATTTCCTGCATAAGTTCCAAAATAGAAAAATCAGAATACTTAAAAACAGTTTTTCCTGCTTCTATCTTGCTCATATCCAGAACGTCATTGATAATCCCCAACAGATGCTGTGCAGAAACATCTATTTTTTTAGCATATTCTCGTACTTTTTCTTCATTTTCTGCATCATATTCAAGCAATGATGTAATACCGGTAATTGCATTCATAGGAGTACGTATATCGTGAGACATATTTGCAAGAAAACTGCTCTTGGATCTGTTCGCTTCCTGTGCCACCTGAAAAGCTTCCTCTGCCGCCTGTTTTGCCTGCCGCAGTTCTGTATTCACTGTTTCCAGCCTCGCATTATTTTCCCTCTCCACACGAATCGCTTCCTGCTGATTTCTACGCATAACAAAAGAAATTCCCAGCATAACGCAGACAGCTGCGATAACTGTAAAAATAACGATAAATACCATGACAAAATTCACAAGTCTTAATGTATTTGTAGCAACATACTCTGCCGGAACCAGAAAGATAAGTGTCCATTCGGCATTTTCCAGCCTTTTTAATGCATAAAAATATTCTGTTCCATCCAGTATTGCATTAGAATAACTGCAACCTTTTTTTTCCAGTTCCGCTTTTGTTTTATAAAAAGAAGAATTGTGTAGGTATTTCATATTCTGTAAAACCGAAAATACATTATGCCCTTTAATTAGTTCCACCTGATTACTGTTAAACAGTTTAAAACCATTATCATCCAGTACATACACACTGTTGTTTCCGTTATATGCATCACAGCTAAAGTAAGGATTCAGCTGTTCCATATTCTGGGCAATTCCAAAATAAGAGATTGTCGTTTTCTCTTCTCCATTTTGAAGTTCTATTGGTTCTGACAAACGTTTCAAAAACACCATCTCTGACTGGTTATCTGTCATAGAATCGAAAACAAAACTAATCTGATCTGGATTATCTTCAAAATAATCCAAATCACGAAAAAGCCCTATGTATCCGTCTTGTGTATAATATCTGCCCTCTGAATCCACTGCCATCAAAGTAATCTTATGATCTGCATATGCTGATAATTCATATTTCTTTTTCATTTGTCTGCAGAGTTCATCTGTAGTCTGTACATTTGCAGCTTTCAGATAATTGCACTCTTCCGTTACCCGGCCCCAATGGGAATCGATCACATCCTCCAGATTTTGAAACATCTGATGGGTAACCTCTTCCATCTGGTTTAACCGTTCCTCATAGATAATATCCTGGATATAAATATGATACAGGAAAAAGAATGCAAGAAGCATCGCTACACCAGCCATACAGCAAACCAATATTAAGTTCCGGTAACTCTTTGCCTTCTGCATCCTTCCCCTCCGCTTATTTCCATTCAGCGTCTGCTTCACTTAAAGTCTTAAATTGCCCAAAAAACTCTTTTGCAGCATCCAGACCTACAATACCACTGTCTGTCACTTCCGTTTCTGACGCCAGTTTTTCACTGATTCCGGAAATTGCAACCTGATATGTCTTCTCATCTTCCAGTTCCACCGGACTTACCAGCACATAAGGATAATTGTTTCCTGTACCGACTGCATCATATCCTTCTTTATGTAAATCTTTGATCTGTTTTCCTGTTAAACTGACCGTCTGAATTGTCCGCGTCCAGCCTGTGGGAATCATCGCACTGAGATCATCCACTGTAATATCTCCTGCATACATCTTCATGCTTACACAGTCATTGTTCTGGTTCAGTCCGTTGCCACTGATCCATGTTCCCAGGGAAACAAGCGCCAGATCGCTGTCTGTTGCCTCGGCAAAACATCTGCCTACCAGCTTTGCACAATTTTCCTGCGAAATGACTTCCGTTGTTGTGGTAATCACTTCCGGTTTATTATTTACCACACTTTCCTGGTCATCTTCCAGCTGCTTCACTACATCTTCTATGGTTGCTTTATCCTGCATATATTCCAGCATTTTTGTTCCTGTAGTGACAAGTGTATTTTCCCAGCCTGAATAAATAAGCGGTGCTGTATTTCCTGCATTGATCGCATCTGCAATATCACCATAATAGGTATCATCTGCCTTTGCATCCTTAAATGGCAGGAGACTCGCTTTTAATGATGCCTCCGGATAAAGGGATGAGGTTCCTTCCACTGTAGACAATACCTCCATTACCTTCAACGCATCTTCCAGTTTCTGCGAATCGTCTTCTAACTTTTTATTCAGCCCATAATAACGTCCCACTGACAATATGTAGACATTCTGGCTTCCATCTTCTGACAGATACGGCATCAGTCCAAATTCATCTGTTGTCGCATCTGAATCTGTAATGCCATTCTGGGATCCGAGCATAAACAGCGTATTTCCTTTGATAAAATCATCTTTTGTCACTGCATCATCGATCGGATCGCTGTTGCTGCCATCAAGCATACCAAGATCTTTCCATTTCTGGATATATTCCATGCTGTCCATCATGCCCTTTGTATCACTGACATTTGCTTTCCCTGACAGATAATCCTTCCGCCACTGTCTTCCATCCAGAGAGCTTAAAAATCCGGTATCTGCAATATTGCATAAATACTGGAAACCATATCCCGGATACTGGATCTGAGGCAGACATAACTGAACTCCGGCATCCTCTGCTTCCTTCGCAAGCTGCTCAAGTTCCTGGAAAGACTGCGGAAGTGTCCAGCCATGTTTTTCTAATAACGTCTTATTATAGGTAATGCCAAAACAATTATACGCAGACGGAAGCATATAGATTGCCCCATCATCGGATACCTCTTTCAGACGTGATTCTACATAATTATCTGTGAAAGCATAACCCGAAAGGTCCAGCATCCTGTCACTGAGATCCTGCAGTTCCGGATCATAAAGGGAAAGCGTACAGATATCCGGCAGATCATTTTCCTCCAGTATTGCATTCAGATACACCGTTGTATTTGCTCCGCTGTACGGAACAACTTCCAGTTCAATCTCCGGATAGGTTTTGTGTACTTCTTCTATAAAGCTGTCCACATCCATATAAGGAGCCATAAAGGTAATTGCTTCATGTTTCTTTGATGCTTCATCTATTTTCCCACATCCTATGAGTCCTGTTGCTGCTACACATGCCAGAATAAGACATACACTTTGTACTTTTTTGATTTTCATATTTTTCTCTTCCTTATAAAATTATTATAGTTACCTTTATGAAATAACACCGTAAAAAAACACTGTCAAACAGACAGTGCACGTCATTTTATGCAACTGGCTGCCATTTTACAGGCCCTGTAGCTTTGCGTCCCAGACTTTCATCTGGTTTGCCGATTTCCTTATTATAATTATAGCTTTTAAACTTATGCAAAAAACTGATTTTATTATACTTTAATCCTCTACTATACACAAGAAAAACATTACCGTTTTAACGCTTAAAAATAATGACGATTTTTGCAAAAAGGAATAGTTTTCTATAATAAAAAAGTACAGAACAAATCGAATGTCCGTTCTGTACTTTATATATTTTCTATATTATTTGTTCAAAAACTATATTTTACTTACCCTTCATCTCATCGTAAAGCTGAAAGAATGGTTTTCTTAACCTTTTCTGCATCAACAGGCTTTGCAATATGTCCGTTCATTCCTTTTTCAAATGCCTTTTTTCTATCTTCCTCAAATGCATTGGCTGTCATAGCTATGATCGGAATACCGGCTTTTTTCTTATCTTCCAGCCTTCTGATTGCCTGAGTTGCCTTATAGCCATCCATGTTCGGCATCTGGATATCCATAAGGATCAGATCGTAGGTCCCTGCCGGTTTCTGTTCCATCCTTGCCACACATTGAACTCCATCCTCAACACGGTCAACCATAAGTCCCATATCCTTCAGGATAAACTCTGCGATTTCCGCATTCAGGTCATTATCCTCAGCCAGCAGAACATATTTTCCGCTGATCCTGTCTGTTTCCTCTGTATCCGGGGACGGATCCGTATCCTGCTCGTAGTAACCCTTATCAGCAATCCTGTATTCCATGATAACTGTAAATTTGCTTCCTTCTCCCAGCTTACTTTCTGCTTTAATGGTTCCGCCCATCATATCAACATATTTCTTTATGATCGGCATTCCCAGACCTGTTCCTGCAACCTTTGCGGCTGTTGTATTGCGTTCCCGGGCAAAAGCCTCAAACAGGGACGGCAGGAATTCTTCACTCATTCCAATACCGGTATCAATTACCTGAGTCTGTATCCTCACATAGTCTTTCCTGTCACAGTCAAGCTCTGTAATCCTTATGGTAACTGCTCCCCCTGAAGCTGTATATTTTACCGCATTGCTGATCAGATTGAGGAAAATTTCCCTGTTCTTTGTCTCATCGCAGATTACATGTTCATGCTGCACCTCATATTCCATCTCAAGGTGAATACCCTTTTTCTCCGCTTCTGCCTGGAAAATTTTGTAAACTCCCTGATAAATATCTCTGATCTTCACATAATTCTCATCCAGTTCCATCTTACCGCTTTCAATCCGGGCCATGTCCAGCACATTATTGATAATAGAGAGCAGCAAATTTCCGGACTGTTCCATCTTCTCCTGATAATCCAGAAGCTTCGGATCTGTCAGTTCCCTTTTCATCAGCTCACTGTATCCCAGCAGGGCATTCATCGGTGTCCGGATATCATGTGACATATTGAAAAGGAAATCTGATTTGGCAGCATTGGCCTTTTCTGCCTGAATCTGGGCTTTTCTTGCTTTCATCATCAGGTAACCTATAATCAGTATAATAACCAGGGTCACACTTACAAAGCTAGTGGAAACTACCCGCAGATTATCCTTTATGTATTCTGCCAGAGTAACCCTTCCCGGTGCGTTTTCATATACAGAAAACAGGCCTGAAAGTCTGGAAGCCGGCAGAGTCTGAATGGTTTTATTCAGGATATTCATTAATGTTATATTTTCCCTGGTGACTGCAAAGCAGGAATCGCCGGGTTTCGTAAGAAAAACGCTGTGCATTTTGCTGTTTGCCAGCGTCTTTAATGACTGTCCTGCCTTCACAACAAAGCAGTCTGCCTCACCACTGTGAACTGCTTTCTCAACCTCAGCAGATGAGTCATATTCCTTTATTTTCCAGAAAGGATAATTAAAAGAAATATACCACTTTCCCAGCAGGTTGTTTCTGCTCACTGCCACTGTGTTCTCCCCATTTTCATCAAACTTCTCAACGCCGGTGAGGACTGCAACATTGACTTCAAAAACAGGAGTTGACAGTATAATATCGTTCTGCTCAGCTTCATATGGGTTCTGATTCATATGAAAGATCATATCAATCCTGTTATCCTTTAATGCCTGCAGTTCTTCCTCCTGGGAATCAAAACCCGTCAACTGAAATTCTATATTTTTTTCTCCCAGACAGCCGGATGCCAGACTGATATAATCGTTAATAATTCCTACCGGTTCTTCTGACCCTGCATCCACCAGGCTAACACCCACATCATTTTTCAGATATCCAATCCTGACTGCCCCATGCTGTTCCAGCCAGTTCTGCTCCTCATCCGTAAGAGTTTCAATGGGATTTGTGGAAAGATACCTCTTATAAAGATCTTCTTCATAAAAAGGATTCTCCTTTTCTATCTTCTGCATTGCCTGATCCAGCTCTTTTTTCAGATCCGGGCGTTTTTTGCTGACTGCAAAATAATTATAGGAGCTGCCAATCAGAAGCACAGGAGAAATGTTGTCTCTTTCCCACTGTGGAGACTCATTTAAAACAAATCCGTCAATTTCCTGATTTCGCATTTTCTGACGGGCATCATCTGTGCTGGTAATATCAACCTGCTGCGTGTCTACTCCATGGCTTTTCTCCCACTCACAGAACCGTCTGGCAGAAATTGTATCCGGCACCACCCCGATCCTCTTCCCATTCAATGTAGTCAGATCTGAAGCTGAAATATCTGTATCAGAAGGATTTATATAAAGGTAATACTTATCCTCGCCCATGGGCAGTTCTGAAAAGAGCATGGAAGCGGAACGTTCCTCTGCATAGGACATACCTCCCATCAGATCAATCTCTCCACTCTTCAGCATACTCATCAGTTCTGCCCAGTTTCCCTCCACATATTCATACTTCCATCCTGTATGCGCAGCTACTGCCTGCTGATATTCGTAACTGTAGCCTCTCTTCTTACCGTCTGATCCTGTGGTATTATAGGTTCCTTCATACCAGCCTACTCTGACTGTCCGGTTTTTTGCTTCCTCTGCGGATACATGAAAGGGAAACACAGTAATATATAAAACAAGGCATAATAAAATACAGATATATCTCTGTGCATTTATCTTAAACTTTCTCATATAGCTCTCTCCAAATTATTCGATATCTGTTCCAGTGAGAATATCCTTTCTCTTACCGATATCAGTGCATATCCCCTTTCTCTATTGTACCAAGATAGCAGCTCATCGGCTAGTCCTAAATACACAAAGGTTCTACTTTTTCATAACTTCCAAAACTGCCAGGATCACTTTACCATGGATTTGTAATTTTTTCAGGCTGACTGTCTGCTTTTTTCGCATGTTGCATTTCTCCCTTCTGAAGTTCTCTTTTCAGTTACATGACTATACCAGTGGTCGAGGAAATAGCAATTTATCAGATGTAACGAAAATGCGTGAAGGAGATTGTGGATAGTAGACAATAGGGAAAATTAGGATAAAAGAAAAGCCATGGCTTGGAAACCATGACCTTTCAATTCATATTTGCATTCTTATTCAGCAGAAACACCTGTCAATTTCACATTTACATTATAATATCCTACAGAACGTGAAAAATGGGTGTACGGATTTGAGAAGTTGCAACCACTACACACAATATTCACACAAAATTCTCTTTACGTTTTCAATTTTTATAGGCTTTGCCAAGTGAGCATTCATTCCTGCTGCCAGACACTTTTCTTTATCTTCTCTGAATGCATTTGCTGTCATGGCAATAATCGGGATTGTATCAGCATCTTGATGTTTCAGTGACCGGATTGTTTTTGTCGCAGTAAGCCCATCCATTACAGGCATCATGATATCCATCAGAATTGCGTCAAAATAATCCAATTATGTGTTCACAAATCGTTTTTTTCACTTTTTCAATATCCAAAGGTTTCGCTAAATGTGCGTTCATCCCTGCATCTAAACATCTTTGTACATCTTCTGCAAAAGCATTGGCGGTCATTGCAATAATCGGAATTGTTCCTGCATCTGGTCGATTTAATGCCCGGATTGCTTTAGTCGCTGTTAATCCATCCATTACCGGCATCATAATGTCCATAAGTATTGCATCGAATGTACCCTCAGGATTATTATTGAATAATTCGACAGCCTGCTGTCCATCAGTTACCATTGTAATTATTGCACCTTCATCTTCTAAAAGTATTTCTGCAATTTCTGCATTCAACTCATTATCCTCCACTAACATGAGATTTAAACCGTGAATGCTATTCTCTTTATCCGCCTCTTCTTTCTTAGATTTTTCCGGTGCAGCTCCCATCTCAAAAGGCAATTCAACTACAAACGTGGATCCCTTTCCCACTTCGCTGGTAACAGAAACCGTGCCTCCCATTTTATCAATCATTTTTTTCACAATAGCCATGCCAAGTCCGGTTCCATGATAAACACTGCGGGCATCAGACCTTTCTTGTGCAAACGGTTCAAAAATATGTTTCAGAAATTCTTTGCTCATACCAATTCCAGTATCAGAAATTATCCAGCGATAGGTAATTACATTATCCTTTTCCCCTATACATTCCTGTTTTGTCAAAATTTTGCCACCAGAATTTGTAAATTTAATGCTATTTCCATATATATTCAAAAATATTTGTCGCAAATACAGCGGATCTGTTATAACGTATGGATGTACAAAAACACTATCTCCTGAAAAATCCAATAAAATCCCCTTATCCATGGCACTTCCATCTATAATAGCTTTCACATCATAGAAAACATCAGGTAAACAAACCAATTCTGATGATAATTCTTCTCTGCCATCCTCCAATTTACTCATTTGTAGGACATCATTAATCAAAGACAACAGATGGTTTGCTGTCTTTTCCATTTTTTGATTATTCACACACACAAGATCCTCATCATCACCGTGTGCCATATTAATCTTCAACAGACCCATAATCCCATTGAGTGGTGTGCGAATGTCATGACTCATATTAAGAAGAAATGTAGATTTTGCTCGATTCGCAGTTTCTGCTGCAATTAATGCTTTATGTAGCTTTTTATTTAATTCCGATACTGTATTTTCTGATTCCTGTGTCCTGCGCAGTAAGATAATTGCAAAAGCAAATCCGGTTAAAAGCAGAACAATCAGTAAACCATATCCCCATAGTCTATATAACTTTTCATTGCTATTCCATCCGTTTTCAGGCATCACTTCCAGCATCCATTGGCTGTCACCTAATTCAAAAGTATATGTGACAGGATCAATCATTTCCACACCTGAGCCATACACTTCTTCGTATGTTTCATCCCACGGTGCAATACTTTTAGACAACTTATATTCATAGCTAAAATCGGTAAGTGACTTTATAGAATCAGCGAATATATCCGGTACACGAATAATTACAATTGTAAATCCCCAGAATGTCCTTTCACCATTTTTCTGCTCCAGATACACCGGATTTCTTATAGCAATCCCCGTTCCACCCTGTTTCAAAGAAAACGGTCCCTGCATGGTTATCACATCATTGTCTCTGGCATAACAAGAGAGTTTTCCTCGTTCTTTATCATGAATAAGATTTATCTTTCCAGCCTCATTTCCGGATTTAGGTTGACACTCCCCACAGCTAAAGCAGGGGGATTCTTGCTTCTACCACTACTGCATTGGTGAATACCTTACGGTACTGCAATGTCTTACACAGTGTCCACAAGCTGGATTATACTG
>OBAM01001775.1_pt1 | contig 12925 bp, 11 predicted proteins | sample 1517751 | NCBI WGS metagenome assembly OBAM01 (sample SAMN04571703, study PRJEB22368) | human gut metagenome | biome: human gut; material: stool | host: Homo sapiens | place: Luxembourg | collected 2012-10-18
CGCCCCGCGGTGTGCTAACCCCGTGTATCTCGATCTCTTAAACGATCAGCATTAGAGTGTGGCCTTTCTCTTTTGCTGTTGACCTTTTCTGGCACGTTGTCGTTCAGCCGAAGGGAGGAATGAAGGCTAGGATTCGCCGACAGGGATGTCGGCGAAAGAACGGAGGAGCCAGGACAAATTTGCCTGGAGCAAATTTGAACAACGCTTGCGTTAGCCCCGTAGGGGTGAGGCGCAGGGATGCGCCGAATACTCGCGATTGCCGTTCGTTCCGTTAAGGCCGGAATGACGAGATTCGGGCACCTGCGAAGCAGGCTGAAAGACGGTGCCAAGCCCGGATGCAAGGAGGCGGCGATTGAGCCGCCTTGCTCGGACGCCTGCACAGTGTTTATGCAGATTCCAATGCCATTAGGCGTACGAAACTTTACATATCAATTTCATACACTTAAATCTGAGGTTTTTTATCTCAGTTTCACAAAACATCCATAAAACAAATCTATGCCCCCTGCCTATAATCCTGATAAATCTCCCCAACCTTCGCGAAATACTCCGTCAAATAGTTGATGCATACCTGCACTTTTAGCGGCAGCTTATCTTTTTGCGTATAGAGAGCATAAACCGGCCTTGGGTCTGATTGGTAGCGGCTGAATAGGATCTCCACTTCTCCGCGTTTAATTTCATCAATAATCCACATCAATGGCACGTAAGCGATGCCTACGCCAGCGCACAGCCAGCGGATTAGTGTTTGTGAGTCATTGGTTACGAAGCGCCCTTGTGGTGACAGGCGCAGCGTTTGGCCTTCGGGCGCGATTAGCTCAAATTCGCTGTCTGGACGTACGCTGTAGGTTAGCCAACTGAAGCTGGCGATATCGCTGGGCTTTTCTGGGGTGCCTTGCTGTTGCAGATAGCTTTTTGCCGCACAGACCACCATTGGCATTGAACCTAGCCGTTTGGAAAATAGACTTGAGTCCTGCAGTGCACCTACGCGTACGACTAAATCAAGGCCGTCAGCAATGAGATCTGGAGCCGGAACACCGGTCACCAAGTCAATGGAAAGACCGGGATATTCACGCAACATTCGCGCCGTCATAGGGGCGATGACGTTTTGCGCCATCGTGGAAGAACTGCCGATTCGCAGCGTACCCGTCGGCGTATTATTGAAGGCGTAGATTTGTTCATGAACTTCCTGTGCTTCAAGCAACATTTTCCGGCAGCCCTGATAATAAATTTTCCCTGCTTCGGTTAAACCAATGCTTCGGGTACTGCGGTTTAGCAGCTTAATATTGAGCTCGTTTTCAAGCTTGGAGATGGTCTGACTGATAGAAGAAACGCTCATCTCAAGCTGCCGCCCTGCGCTGGTAAAAGAACCACATTCCACCACTTTGGCAAAAACAGCCATACGCTTAAGTCGTTCCATTATTCAATCTACCTTAATAGGAGAGCGATGCTATAGCTGCATAAAACGCCATGCATCCAGAGTTTGTGGGGTTGATGATAGCTTAAATATTCTACCGATTGTTTATTTTAAATAAAAAGTGATTTAGCTCACATATTCTATACATGGTGATTATTATTGCGCTAAGATATTGTCATTGACGATGCGGAACAATCCTCTGCGTACCAAACAACGAAATGTCCTTCTGCAATCAGATCCTGTAGCTCACATCCTCTGACAGACATCCTTTTTTGCGTTAACCGCCATCAGCCAGCTTCCTAGGATGAGGGCGATTAGTGGATCGTGTCAGGCCGTAAATGATTGAGTTTGGGAGATACGGACGACCAAGTGTTTCGCGTTGAGCTAGGCTAAATATTATTTGAGTGGAGAGAACTATGGGGCTGCTACCGGTAATGGTCGTTTTTGGCCTTTCCTTTCCACCGGTATTTTTTGAATTGCTGGTGGCTTTGCTGCTGTTTTTACTATTTCGGCGCGTGTTACAGCCGACAGGGATCTACGATTTTGTCTGGCATCCGGCACTGTTTAACACCGCGCTGTACTGCTGTTTGTTTTATTTGATTACCTGCTTATTTGTCTGAGGTCACTGTGAATCAAATTATGATAAGAATGACCCGCATCGCTATTACCGTGGTCATCGTGATACTAGCGGCTATTGCCGTTTTCAAAGCATGGGCCTTTTATACCGAATCACCATGGACGCGCGATGCGAAATTTACTGCTGATGTCGTCGCGATTGCGCCCGACGTGAGTGGTTTACTTTCTGACGTTCCTATTCACGACAACCAGTTGGTCAAAAAAGATCAAATCTTGTTTGTCATTGACCGTCCTCGTTATCAAGAGGCGTTGAATCAGGCTGAAGCCGATGTGCGTTACTACCAGACGTTAGTGGCGGAAAAAGCCAAAGAGGCTGGGCGTCGTGTACGCTTAGGCGTTCAGGCGATGTCGCAGGAAGAGATTGATCAGTCGAGTAACGTGCTGGCGACGGTTCGCCAGCAACTGGCAAAAGCGCAATCAACGCGTGATCTGGCGAAGCTTGATTTGGAGCGCACCGTGGTACGTGCTCCTGCTGATGGCTGGGTAACTAACCTCAACGTTCATCAGGGCGAATTTATCAACCGTGGCGCTACCGCGGTGGCATTGGTCAAAAAAGGTACGTTCTACATTCTTGCTTATATGGAAGAGACCAAACTCGATGGCATTAAGCGTGGCGATCGCGTGGAGATCACTCCGTTGGGCAGTAATCGTATCCTATATGGCACGGTAGATAGCATATCGGCAGGCGTGAACAACAAAAGTTCTACTGCGGATAGCAAAGGGCTAGCAACCGTCGATTCCAACCTTGAGTGGGTACGTTTGGCACAGCGTGTGCCGGTAAAAATTCTGCTTGATGGTAACGAGCAGGAGTCTCCTTATCCTGCAGGGACAACCGCGACCGTGGTGGTTAGCAATCAGCAAGATGTGGAACGAAAATCGTCATCGCCGATTGTTCAACTGCTACATCGTCTGCGCGAATTCGGCTAAGTCGCTTTCCCATCTCATTTCACTGATGTTTATGCGATTTGCACACTAATAACGTGCAAATCGCGATCATTTTAGCGCAAAAGAGGCAATGATGAATAATGGTGGCATGTTTTTGCGCTTACGTTTTGCCTGTAAGTTAGCATTTGCTATCGTGCTGGCGCTGTTTTTGGGATTCCACCTGAACCTAGAGACTCCGCGCTGGTCGGTATTAACCGCGGCTATCGTCGCTGCGGGGCCCGCGTTTGCAGCGGGCGGAGAACCCTTCTCAGGTGCCATTCGTCACCGTGGTTGGCTACGTATTATTGGCACGTTTATCGGTTCGATTGGCGGCCTGCTGATTATGATGCTGTTTATCCGTGCACCGTTGGTGATGATGCTACTCTGCTGCGCATGGGCAGGAGTGTGTACTTGGATTTCTTCGCTGGTACGAATCGAAAACTCATATGCGTTTGGGTTAGCAGGTTACACTGCGCTGATTATTGTGGTGACTACGGCAACGGAGCCGCTGTTGAGTCCGCTGTATGCGGTAGAACGCTGTAGCGAAATCGTACTGGGTATCGTCTGTGCTGTGCTGGCCGATATTATTTTCTCTCCACGTTCGATCAAAAGTGATATTGACCGTGTCGTGAGTTCGTTGATCGTCGATCAATTTCGGTTACTGCAAATGTGTGTTCGGCCAGATGAACGTGAAGTGATTGATAAATCATGGAACGATCTGGTTAAGGGAACCAATGCGCTGAACGGAATGCGCGGCAATTTGATGCTGGAGTCAACTCGTTGGGTGCGGGTTAACCGTCGCTTAAAGGCGCTAAATACGGTTTCTCTCACGCTGATCACCCAAGCCTGTGAAACGTTTTTCATTAGTACCAATGCGCCAGAGCGTATTCCTAGCGAAATGCAGGTGTTGATCCTTGAACCAGTTGAAACTATTGGTGATGTTCACAAGCGTATGAAGCAACTGCGCCAGTTGCTATCCATGCAGCCGACCGGTAGCGTGCCGCTAACCATCAGTAGTTGGATTGGTGCCGCAACGCGTTATCTGCTGCTCGCTAAAGGTGTTCACACCAATAGCAGCATCAGTTCGGTGGAAGAAAATATCCTCGAAGGTGAATACGTGGTGAAACCCGCTTCCGCAGAGCGTCACCACGCGATGATAAACGGCTTACGTACGTGGGCTGCAACCTCAATTGGTGCGCTATTCTGGTTGTGGACCGGTTGGACTTCCGGTAGTGGCTGTATGGTGATGATCGCAGTCGTTACTGCACTGGCAATGCGCACGCCGAATCCTCGTATGGCCTCCATCGATTTCCTATTAGGCACAATGATGGCGCTGCCGATTGGCGCGTTGTTCTACATGCTTATTCTGCCAGCCACACAGCAGAGTATGCTGTTATTGTGCATTAGCCTTGGATTAATGGCGTTCGTTATTGGTCTGGAAGTACAGAAACGCCGCTTGGGTTCACTGGGGACGTTGGCATCGACCATTAATATTATGGTACTCAGTAACCCGATGACATTCCCTGTCAGCAGCTTTTTAGACAATGCGATAGGGCAGGTTATCGGTTGCTTCGTGGCGATGGTCGTGCTGTTCTTGATTCGTGATCGCTCAAAAGCGAGAACAGGGCGTGCTCTACTGAATGGTTTTGTCTATAGCGCGGTGTCTGCACTCACGACCAATCAGGCTCGCCGTAATGAAAACCATCTGCCAGCGCTTTATCAGCAGCTATTCCAACTGTTGAATATGTTCCCGAACGATATTGCTAAATATCGTTTAGCGCTGACGCTGATTATTGCTCACCAGCGTTTACGTAACGCGCCGATTCCCGTAAATCAGGAGCTCTCTGATTTTCATAAACAGATCCGCGCCACGGCAAATAAAGTGATTTCCGCAGGCAGCGATACTAAACGTAGAGGGTATTTTTTCCGTCTACTTGAGGAACTGAATGAATACCAGCAACGTCTGGTGCACTATCAGGCTCCCTATACCGTTACTATTCCTGTGAAACGGTTGGCGGATATGCTGGATAAGTACCAACATGCGCTGATTGATTGAGTCCTAGACTGGTTTTTGTTATCCGGCAGAGAAAAGGTAAACGTTTGCGCAGGATCATTAAAACAGCAATTTATCGCTTGCACACGCGCTCCGGCTGAGTATAATGCCCGACAATTTGCCGGGAGACTGCATGAAAAACGTTGTGGCTATGAGTGCTGTTTGGGTCGCTAGTCGACTAAACGCCCTGCCTGAACAAGGCGGCTGCCACCGTTTTTTCCTTCCGTTGCTAAAACGATCGTTAATCGCCCCTCAATGAGGGGCTTTTTTTTGCCCAGCGATCGCGTTGATGACATTTTAAACATCCAGTAACCCCAGCCAGCGGGCGTGAAAAACAGGAGAACAAGAAATGGCTAATCCGTTGTATAACAAAGATATCATTTCCATAAACGATCTAAATCGTGATGAGTTGGAGTTGGTATTACGCACTGCTGCAAGCCTGAAGGCACACCCGCAGCCAGAATTGTTGAAGCACAAAGTGATTGCCAGCCTGTTCTTCGAGGCTTCCACGCGAACTCGTCTCTCTTTCGAAACCTCCATGCACCGCCTTGGTGCCTCCGTAGTCGGTTTCTCCGACAGCAGCAACACGTCTCTGGGTAAGAAAGGTGAAACGCTGGCAGACACTATTTCCGTTATCAGCACCTATGTTGACGCGATAGTGATGCGTCATCCGCAAGAGGGGGCTGCACGTTTGGCCACCGAGTTTTGTGGTTCCATTCCGGTGGTAAATGCCGGTGATGGCTCCAATCAGCACCCAACACAAACACTGCTGGATTTATTCACTATTCAGGAAACGCAGGGCCGTTTAAATAACATCAATATCGCGATGGTAGGCGATTTGAAATATGGCCGCACAGTGCATTCATTAACTCAGGCGCTGGCGAAGTTTGAGGGAAATCGTTTTTACTTCATCGCACCGGATGCGTTGGCGATGCCAGCTTATATTTTAAAAATGCTGGATGAAAAAGAAATTCAGTACAGCCTGCACACCAGTATCGAAGAAGTGATACCGGAATTAGATATTCTGTATATGACCCGTGTACAGAAAGAGCGCTTAGATCCGTCAGAATATGTGAACGTAAAATCACAGTTTGTTTTACGCGCTTCTTCTTTGGAAGGCGCTCGCGACAATATGAAAGTGCTACATCCACTGCCACGTATTGATGAGATCACCAATGATGTTGATAGCACGCCATATGCTTATTATTTCCAGCAGGCAGGCAACGGTATTTTCGCTCGTCAGGCATTGTTGGCACTGGTCTTAAACGCTGAACTGAACTTTTAATCGAGGACGCTAAACATGACACACGATAATAAATTACAGGTAGAAGCGATTAAACGTGGCACGGTGATTGACCACATTCCAGCGCAGGTTGGTTTTAAACTGTTAACGTTGTTTAAACTTACTGAAACCGACCAGCGAATTACCATTGGCTTGAATTTGCCTTCCAATGCGCAGGGACGTAAAGATCTGATTAAGATTGAAAACGTCTTTTTGACTGAAGAACAAGTGAACCAACTCTCTTTATATGCCCCGAAAGCGACGGTAAACCGCATCGACAACTATGAGGTTGTACTGAAGCTGACACCAACGCTGCCGGAGCAGATTGACCACGTGTTGGACTGTCCAAACAGCAACTGCATTAGCCGTAGTGAGCCGGTTTCTTCCAGCTTTAAGGTTCGTGTTCGTCAAGACGAGGTGCTGTTGAAGTGTAAATACTGTGAGAAAGAGTTTGAGCATCATGCGGTGATGCAAAACGCTTAGTATCGTTTTCTTCTAATCCTCTTTTTGGCAGGACGCAGCCATGGCCGAGAGGAGGCGATTGCAATAGAAATTTCCAGATTTACTCGGGTTTGCGAGGCCGCGGGTGGGTTTTAGCTGGCGGCTTCCTTATAATAGGCGACGAATTTATTCTTAATATTCATCATGCACATCCGAAAATCCTAATAGGAGTAGATATGTCACGCATTATCAGTACAGAGAACGCACCAGCCGCAATCGGTCCTTATGTTCAGGGCGTTGATCTGGGTAGCATGATCATCACTTCTGGTCAGATCCCAGTGAATCCGAAAAATGGTCAGGTTGCTGAAGACGTTTCTCGTCAGTCTCTGGAAAACGTGCAGGCTATCGTTGAAGCCGCTGGTCTGAAAGTGTCAGATATTGTGAAAACTACCGTTTTCGTTAAAGATCTGAATGACTTTGCGACTGTTAACGCAACTTACGAAGCGTTCTTCTCTGAGCACAATGCGCCATTCCCAGCGCGTTCTTGCGTTGAAGTTGCTCGTCTGCCAAAAGACGTGAAAATTGAAATCGAAGCGATCGCTGTTCGTCGTTAATTCTTCGATTCCAAACGTGATTCAGGCCAGCTTTTGCTGGCCTGTTTTGTTTTCGGTCGTGGCTATCAGCCTTTTTCGACGTCTTTTACCGAAGACGTGTTACCGAAGAACAACTCTGTAATCAGCTTGTCGTCAATCGGCTCGCCGCTGAGCGTTCTTACCAACAGTTCACTGCCCAACAATTGGAGTGAGAACACCATGTCAGGTTGGACGCGTTTGATTTTTTGCAGATGCTTACTGGCATTGACCACTGAAATGGTTTTAGTATTCGCGTTCGCCACCTCTTTAGCCGCCAGCACAATAAACGCATTTTCTGCGTCATCATCACGCAGTGCCAGAATGAATTTTGCCTTAGCCGCACCCGCTTCAATCAGCACTTTAGCACTAGAAGGGTCGCCAATAATCAGGTCGGTATCGGGGGGATACTCGTGGGAAACATTTGGTGGAACGATAACGGTTAGCGCATCGCCACGTTGCTTAAGCCCAAGGTAGACGCTTAGCGCCAGCGGAGTAGCGCCCGCGATAATGAAGTGATTTTTACGCATCACGTGAGAAATCCTGCCTTTCACTAATCGTTTTAAATTACCGCCAATCACCGGTCCGATAATGGCGCTGATCGACGTCGCAAATACGGTAATTCCCATCACGATAACGGATACGGTAAACAGCCTTGCGGTTGCCGTGTGGGGGACAATATCGCCAAAACCTACCGTTGACATACTAACTACGGAGAAATAAAACGCGGTCGGCATATCGAGAATGGGCGGCGCAAATTCACCGCCTAAATAAAGCGAACCGAATACGGCATACAACAATAAAGAAGCGAAGCTGACCAAGGCGAATAGCCCGCCAGCGGCTAAGCTCGCGTGATCAAAGCGCCGCCAATAGACTATCAGCAAGAGCGACAGGATTACGGCATAGAAGAATAGACCTAAACTTCCCTGCGGAGCCAAAAAGCTGAGCGTTCCAGTCACCAGTAACAATAGCAGCGAAAATGCCCATGCCACTCGGGCTCGTAGCAATAGGCCAAACGCCATTAATATCAAACCAAAACCGAGTACAAACTGTGGGATCTCCAGTAGACCCACGACAGAAAGCGTGTCTTTCCATGAGCTGAACGTGCTGATGGCACTCGGCACATAGTCAAACGCCCGCAGCATTACAGGGCGCATGAAAAAGTAGCCATAAACGGCCACTAATACGGCCAGACACCAGTGCGGCTTAAACAGAGCGATAAATTTATGGAATAGTTTTTTCACGGCAAAGGGACTGATTCAAATAAAAAAAGTGTAGCGCGAAACAACAATGAATAACAGTGAGTATCGGGCTGCGGCAGCTAAGCTGCTCCACCCCTATGTGGGGAGGAGCAAGGCAACTTTCGAAAAAACCAATGCGCTTTGGAGTAAATGATATTAGAAGAAACCTTGCGGTTTATCGCTGTAGCTTACCAGCAAGCATTTGGTTTGCTGATAATGCTCTAACATCATTTTATGTGTTTCTCGCCCGATGCCAGACTGTTTATATCCACCGAAAGCGGCGTGTGCTGGATAAGCATGGTAGCAGTTTGTCCATACGCGTCCGGCCTGAATGCCACGCCCCATTTGGTATGCGACGGTTCCGTTACGAGTCCAAACGCCAGCGCCGAGACCGTAGTCCGTATCATTAGCCAATTCGAGCGCTTCGGCCTGGTTTTTGAAAGTGGTGACGGCTAATACAGGACCGAAAATCTCTTCTTGGAATACGCGCATACTATTTTTGCCAAACAGGATGGTTGGTTCTAAGTAGTATCCGCTGCCTAATCCGCCCTCTAACGCGCGTTTACCGCCGCCAGTCAATACGCGGGCACCTTCCTTCTTACCTAATTCGATGTACTTTAAAATCGTGTCCATCTGTCCGGAGGATACCTGCGCGCCCATCTGGGTATTCGTGTCTAGCGGGTTTCCTGAACGAATGGATTCGACACGTTTGATTGCACGTTCCATAAAGCGCTCATAGATGGATTCCTGCACCAGTGCACGGCTTGGGCAGGTACAGACTTCACCTTGGTTAAAAGCAAACATGGCAAAGCCTTCTAACGCTTTATCAAAGAAGGAGTCTTCTTTGTCCATAACGTCGGCAAAGAAGATATTCGGTGATTTTCCCCCGAGCTCTAGCGTAACAGGGATCACGTTTTTGGCGGCATATCCCATGATTTGCTGGCCAACTTCGGTGGAACCCGTGAAGGCCACTTTAGCGATGCGTGGCGAAGTTGCCAGATACTCGCCGATTTCTCCACCTGCACCGTTAACGACGTTGAGCACACCTTCTGGCAACAAATCACCGATTAACTCCATCATGATAAGGACTGACATTGGCGTTAGCTTAGCGGGTTTAAGAACGATGCAGTTACCGGCGGCCAGCGCTGGAGCCATTTTCCAGCACGCCATTAGCAGCGGGAAGTTCCATGGAATGATTTGTCCGACCACGCCCAGAGGTTCATGAAAATGGTAGGCTACGGTATCGCTGTCGATTTCGCTGATGCCACCTTCCTGCGCGCGAATACAGGATGCAAAGTAACGAAAATGGTCGATAGCCAGAGGCACATCGGCGTTTAGAGTTTCACGAATGGGTTTACCGTTATCCCAAGTTTCAGCATGGGCTAACAGTTCCAGATTTTGCTCCATGCGGTCAGCGATTTTAAATAATACGCTGGCACGTTGTTGCACTGATGTTTTACCCCATGCGTCTTTGGCGGCGTGTGCTGCATCAAGTGCGAGATCCACATCTTTTTTGCTCGAGCTGGCAACCTCACATAGTGCTTGTCCAGTGACAGGTGTTAGGTTGGTAAAATATTCCCCTTCAACTGGAGCGACCCATTTCCCACCAATAAAGTTGTCATAGTGTGATTTGAGTTTGAGAGGCGATTGGCCGCTGCCTGGGGTGAGAGTATCGAGAGCGTGATTCGTCATTACTGTCTCCTTTAGTCCGTAGTGGCAGGTACAGTGAAACGTCATAAACCTCAGCGCAGAATGCGCAGGGTATTAGCTCTTTAAGCGTAGTGCGTTAGGTAATCACGTGAGCTGACAGGGTGTGAATATACGGAAGGGATCACAGTTTGGTGCGCAAATGCGCACCAAAAAGCCATTAAGGGGGATTACTCATCGCTAAATAACGCGCTGTCTCGGAGTAAATGATCGTTGCCACGACGACGGGTGAATCCGCTGCGATCGAAAAATTCAAGGATCTGGATGGCAAGTTTACGGCCCACGCCTAGACGATCGCGGAAATCTGCTGCTGAAGTACTGCCTTGAGTCGCATCCATTGCACGGATCAGATCGGCAAATTGGTGCATGCGTTCGGTGCGATAGTATCGATCTTTGACTACGGCGGTGATATACCCTTGCAGCGCCGCCTGACGCAGTAACTGACGCATTTCGTTTTCATCAACCTTCAATTCATTGGCCAGATCGCGCACCCACCAAGGCGCATCTTGCATCAATGGCTCGACATTTTCCCACAATGCCTGTTGGGCAGGAGTCATGGTTAAACCATGTTGAGGCAGATGCAGCCAACCGCGGCTATTTACAATGAGTTTGTTAGCGAGCAACTGGTTGATAAGCGTAAACACCAGAGATTCTGGCTCAACGGGGAGCGCCATGCGACGCAGGCGAGCCCGGCCTACGCCCATCTGATCGTTATGCTGCTCATGGAACAAGGCAAGCGTATCTAGCAAACGCTGTTGGAACTGATTAGCTAATTCGTTAGACAGTGCATAGTCACCGACCACGAGTAGATCATCGGAGTGGAATAGCTCGCTACAGTGTTCTGTGGTGAGCTGACGTTCCCAAGCAAAATTAGGAATCGAAAGTGTGCCCTTTGGAAGACGGAGTGCGAGCACCTCAGCATCGGATTTAGCGTTAGCAAGTTGTTGAAGCCAATTCAAAAAGACGGGGAGACGTTTGCCTCGACGCGGAGATGAAATCTGCAAAACGCGTGCGGCACCCAGCGTGGTTCGAGCGGAGATATCGCGCACGATCAGCGTGTCGTTTTCGACCAGCCACAGCGGGCTATCAAGCACCAACTCAGCCAACTGAACCACGCTTTCTGGAGATTGTTCTTCCAGTAGAGAGATACGACCAGTGATATGGCTGGCAGCATGGTGCAGATGCAGCGGCTGCCAATGCTGAATTGGCGCGATGGGATCGAGCGCAACCAGAATCCGCGTGCTTGCAGCCTCAGATGGACGCTGGGCCAGTAGCCAATCGCCACGGTTAATTTGATCTTTATTCACCTCGCCACTGAGATTTAACGCAATGCGTTGTCCTGCATGAGCATTCTCAGATGGTTGATTCTGAGCGTGAATTCCGCGTACGCGTACCGGTCGATCGCAGCCGGTCAACCATAAGCTATCGCCTACGCTGACATGTCCAGCCAACGCGGTGCCGGTAACAACGAGACCAGCGCCTTTCACGCTAAAGGCACGGTCAATTGCCAGACGGAAGCGTTTGTCTAAATGGGCTGGCGCCTCGGTCAATGCGATGAGGTGTGTTCGCAACGCTTCGATTCCGTCACCCTGTGAGGCTGCGGTAACAAATATGGGGGCGTCGCGCCATCCCATCTGATTGAGCAACTCGGTGACCTGCTCATGGACTTCATTGATGCGTTCACTATCTACGCGATCGGCTTTGGTTAGCGCAACGGTTAGCGCGGGTTTGCCCGCTAAGCGTAACAGCGTTAGGTGTTCACGCGTTTGTGCCATCACGCCGTCATCGCAGGCGACGACCAGTAAAGCGTGTGGAATGCCACCGATCCCTGCCAGCATGTTAGCGAGGAACTTTTCATGGCCGGGGACATCGATAAAACCAAGTACCGTACCATTTTCTAAAGGGAGATAGGCATAGCCGAGATCGATCGTCATACCGCGGCGTTTTTCTTCCGGCAAACGGTCTGCATCAACGCCGGTTAACGCCTGTAGCAGGGTGGTTTTTCCGTGGTCAACGTGCCCAGCGGTTGCAATAATCATGGGCGTAACTCCTGTAATAACGCGAGCAAAAGTCCTTCTTCATCTTCTAGACAGCGTAAGTCCAGCCATAGTTTACCTTCGCCAATACGGCCAATGACTGGGCATGGTAGGGCGCGCCATTGCTGGGAAAGCGCATCCAATTCCCCCCCTTTCCCACTGTGCGGCATGAATGTAATAGCGACGCTGGGGAGTCGGTCAATAGGGAGTGAGCCGCTGCCTATTTGCGACTGGCATGGCGTAATGGCTACGTTAAACTGCTCGGCAAAATGGCGTTGCAGTGGTGGCAATAGGCGCTCGGCGCAGGCGCGAATCTCTGACTCAGGGCGTGTCATATGGCGCAGCGTTGGCAGTGATTGTGCGAGTTTCTCCGGCTGCTGATAGAGCTGGAGCGTCGCGTCGAGCGCCGCCAGCGTCATCTTGCCGCAACGCAGCGCACGCTTGAGCGGGTGGTTTTGCAGTTGCTCAATTAATTTGCGTTTGCCGACGATAATGCCTGCCTGAGGGCCGCCGAGTAGCTTATCACCGGAGAAGCTCACTAAATCTACGCCGTCGGCGATCAGTG
>OBAM01001802.1_pt1 | contig 12733 bp, 10 predicted proteins | sample 1517751 | NCBI WGS metagenome assembly OBAM01 (sample SAMN04571703, study PRJEB22368) | human gut metagenome | biome: human gut; material: stool | host: Homo sapiens | place: Luxembourg | collected 2012-10-18
TTGCTTCCTCCGGAATCGGAGCAGCACCATGATGAACGCCCTGCTTTACAACGCACATCTCTTCAACTTCACGTGAAATAACCATTGCAAAAACTCCTTTCAGTTCTGTATGTTGCACCTAAAAAGGTGCTGATTATGGCTTTGCCGACTGCTGATCAACAATTACAGCCATATCTTCAATATGTGTCTTCGGCATACCAGGCTGCAAAACGCAGTATACCTCATACACTTCTATTTTCTCACAAAATGCGCTGTTCGTCTAGTCCTTTTTTTTTATTTCTCGCAAAATGTTGCAGTTTTTACTATTATTTTCAGTATTGTTTTTTATTTTTTTCTTTCAAGCGTCCGAATCCTCTGGATTAGCTGCCACGCAGTCTCATGCAATGCCTCATTTTGAAGCTGCAGTCTGGCATTCTCCTGTTCATAATAATCAAGACGCTTTTGAAGTGCGGCTGCCTGCTCTCTCCAGTCTTGTTCTTTTTGCTCATGATATACCATCTAAGTTCCTCCCTTTCTGCTGCCTTGCCTATTATGTCAATTTTGGTCTCCTGCCATTTTATGGAAACTTTATGGTTACATCATACTCCATATATGGTGCTTTTTCACGCAAATTTTCTCGCATATTTCGACTTTTATGTTACAGTTCATGGATAAGCCAATATTGCGGCAAAAAAAAGCCGCACACGGAATTTCTTCCGCATGCGGCAGTCTATTGTACCGGTCAGGCCGGCTTTGTCTCATATTTTAGTTCAGTGCAAAACGATTTAACGCTACTTCGAACTGGTCATCTTTCAGTGGGTATCTGACAGTTAAGCTTCTGGTCAAATCAAGGCTGAAAACACCCATAATTGATTTTGCATCTACAACAATACGGTTATAACCTAAGTCTACGTCAAAGTCACATTTGCTTGCCTCTGACACAAAGTCCTGGACTGTTTCCCGAGATAAATGAATTTCTCTTGTAAACACTGCTTTCACTCCCTTCAATATCGGTGATGTCTTTGTCTTTTTGTTACCCTCTGCAGCGTACCGGTTCACTGCATTGACATACTTATAGCACATTGTCTTTATTTTGTCAAATCACCCGGTTAACCTATTTTTTTGCATTATTTGCACTTTTTATTCAAAAAAAGTTCATTTCTTTTTTCTTTTTTATGCACTTTGATATTTTTCTTTTCATCATCATTTAATCATTGATTCCGTATTGAATTATTTTCATGCTCGTTTGCACTCGATTCTCTGCATTTTTGCAGAATTTTCGATTGTTTTTCTCATTTCGCAGTCATAATCATTCAAACTTCGTCAAACTCTGCTTTATTCTCTGTTGTACTGTCTCCACCAATGTACACTTCAAACTTTCCTGGCTCGCTGCCATACGTCATATCGATCCGCCAAAAGCGAAGCATAGGCTCGATAATCTCAAACGACACCTCACGGCTCTCGCCTGGCTTTAGCGTAATCTTCTCAAAGCCTTTTAATTCACGTACTGGGCGCACCACACTGCCGCTCACATCACGTATGTAAAGCTGAACAGTTTCCGTTCCCTCACGGTCGCCTGTATTAGTTACCATAACTGACGCCACCCATGCTGCTTCTGCCTCATTTGCTTTCGTATTTGTTTCCCGCTTAATGACAGTTACCGGTGAATAAGAAAATGTGGTGTATGACAATCCATAGCCAAATGAATGCAGCGGACGGTACTCTGTATCAATATAGCCTATGCAAAATGCCTTAGGATCACCCGGATTTCGCGGTCGGCCCCCTTGAAACCGATTATAATACAGAGGCTCCTGCGAGGAGACATTTGGAAAGCTCATAGCAAGACGACCTGTTGGTTCTTTTACTCCAAATAATACGTCAGTAATCGCTACAGCTCCTTCTGTTCCTGGCATCCACACATACAAAACAGCCTTTGCAAGCGATTCAATCAAAGCGACCTCGATTGGACGTCCGGCAAACAAAACAACGATTACATTATTGTTAACTGCCGAAACCCTTTTTAGAAGTTCCATCTGAATCTCTGGCAATGTGATACAAGTTCTGCTTGCGCCCTCTCCAGTCTGACGGAACGATTCGCCCAAAAATAATACCACCTTTGATGCAGATTTTGCAGCCTGTACAGTCTGCTCAATTGACGCTTCTGCTTCATCTGGCGTCATGCCTTCCTCCACATAATCACGAATTACTTCCTTATCATAGAACATGCTGCAACCCTTCATAAAATGACAAGCATTCCCTATATGCTCCTGTATGCATTCCTGTACTGTTTTTATATTGTCGTAAGTTGCAGGGAACGACCACGCACCGCAAAGCGCTCTGGTGTCCACATATGGACCTGCGAACAAAACACCCGTAGCTTCCTGTGCAGAAAGCGGCAATGTTTTATTTTCATTTTTCAAAAGGACAAATGTTTTTGCTGCTGCCTCACGCGCTGCTGCACGATGTGCATCGCATAAGATCAGATTTTTCTCGTCCTCCTCACTTGCATCCTTATATGGATTCTCAAAAAGGCCAAGATCATTTTTTAGTTTAAGAATACGAAGCACTGCCTCATCCACAATTGTTTCATCTACCTCTCCCGATGTTACAAGCTCTTTTAAGTAATGAAGATATACATCCGACATCATATCGATATCCACGCCTGCCTCAATGGCAAGCTTTGCTGCTTCTCTCTTATCCTCTGCGATACCATGTGGAATCAGTTCTTCTACTGCCGAATAGTCAGAGATCAAAACACCATCAAAGCCTAAATCTTCTCTTAATACCTTTCGCATCAGCCACTTATTTGCAGTTGATGGCACACGATTCAACGTATTAAATGAAGTCATTGCCATACGGCAGCCGCCATCCACAGCACCCTGATAGCCGCTCAAATAATCTTGACGTAAGGTGCGCTCTGACAGCTCCACATTGTCATACTCACGACCACCCTCTGGATAGCCGTAGCAAGCAAAATGCTTCAAACAAGCTGAAATGTTTCCCTTTTCTTTTAAATTCTCTGGCATTTCACCCTGAAAGCCCTCTGTCATCGCCTTTGCAAAACAATAGTTCAGATATGGATCCTCCCCAGGTGACTCCATAACTCTTCCCCAGCGTGCATCTCGCACCAGATCTGCCATTGGCGCAAATGTCACATGAAGACCCGATGCCGCTGCCTCCTTTGCCGCTATCTGCGCGCCCTTTCTAGCAATCTCTGGTTCAAAGCTGCAGCCTTGAGCCAGTGGAATTGGGAAAATTGTCTGGAATCCATTGATTACATCAAGCATAAACAGCATTGGAATGTGATGTGGCTGCGTGGCCATTGCATTGTCCTGAATCTCCTTTAACTTTGCTGCACCACTTGTTCCGAGAATTGTTCCGCAAAGCTTCATATCCTCTGGCTCGATTTTTGCGCTTCCCATCGGACCTGTAATGAGCATATCCGTTCCATAAAAATTTGCCGTCAGCTGCACCATCTGACCAATTTTCTCCTCCAGACTCATGTCTGCCAGAAGATCTTTTAACTGTTGTTCTGTCATCGCACTTCTCCTTATTTTTCATTTTCAAGATAGCTTGCACGCTCGCCGCCAATAAACTTTAATCTCGTGCGTGCACAAACCACATGTGCCTCTCCAATGTGCTTTGTGCCGATACGCACTGGAACAGCAACTGGACGAAGATGCATGCCAATTAGTGTATCACCAATATCAATTCCAGCGTGAGCCTGAATTGCCTCTACTGCCACAGGTGCCTGCAGTGCAGCATACACAGCAGTCGCAAATGAACCACCTGCCTTTAGCTTTGGTACTACATTTACCATTGGAAGGCGATATTCTTTTGCTGCTGCCTTCTCAATGATGATTGCACGATTCAAATGTTCACAGCACTGAGCTGCCAAATAAATCTTCTTTTCCTTGCAGCAGTTAAGAAATGTTTGTGCCACTGCTTCTCCAATCTCTGCACTTGAATATGAGCCAATTCTATGACTTGCGATCTCACTTGAAGAGCATCCAACTACTAAGATATCGCCCTCTTCCAATTTTGCCTGTTCCATCAGTTCATCAAATACTACTTTTGTCTGCTCCTTAATCTCATCAATATGTGTGTATTTTTCTTCGGATATTCCATTCATAGTTATTGCCTGCCTTTCATCAGTGTCATTCCATATTTTTTCAAATCAATTTTTCCATCTTCGCTCATCACGCCTTCCGCTGCCAGACGTGATGCCTGAACACCTGGGCCGCCAAACACAAATTCACCTGCCAACTCACCTTTTGAATTGACAACACGATGACACGGTATGGTAGATGGATCTGGATTTTTGTGGAGTGCATTTCCAACGGCTCTTGCCATACGCGGATTTCCTGCCATTTGGGCAACCTGTCCGTATGTCGCCACCTTGCCTTTGGGAATCTTCTTTACAGCCTCGTAGATACGCTTTGTCGGGCTGTCTGTCACCATACGGTAGCTCTCGTCAATCATATTTTTAATGGCATCATCTGGCACTGTTCCATCTAAAATAATCGTACTCCAATGCTCCTTATTCAAATGATATCCTGCTGTTACGGACGCAAAGGCAGACCTCCAGTAGTCACGCCACTCGGGGTCTGCCTTTACATTTAAATTTATATAGCCATCTTTCTCATAAGTCCACAAGAAAACTTTTTTGCTGCTCTTAATCCGCACTAACTGCCAATTAGGATCATGAAACGGTGCATCCTGACAAGTATCTGGATAAGACAGGCCAAACGCCAAAGCTTCTTCTCTCGTTGTCATATTCTTCACTCCAATCTTTTGCAAATTAAATCGCTTTGCTATTATTGGAATGATAACACACTTATGTTTACAAATCAAGCGCCCACTTCACTGCATAATACAATGCCCAATCTTGATCATTTGCCCATGGATCATAGTAATGTGCCTTTTTGCCATTTACTGTATCTGGATAGACCATCGCGCAGGATGCCATGCCGTCTATAAAGAACAGATTCAGACAACCTCGAAGTGAAGCCTTTGCCTTATGCTCATATGATTTGTCTCCCGTAATCTGTGCGTAACTTGCAAATACATCACCGCTGAGTGTACTCCAATAATGTGGAAACGTATCGCCATAGCACTCATATTTTCCAAACCAATAACCGTCCCAATGACGAATCGCATTCTCAAACAAGTGATAATCGGCCTGTTTTCCATTAAACAGCTCCAAAAGTTTTAATTGTTTTCTTGCTTCTTCAAGATATTTTTGCTCCCCGCTTATCTGGTAGGCCTGCAGCAGACAACTTACCGCTGGTGCAACAATGCTCTGCTCATATTTTACCTCTGAAGTTGGATAATTGACGCTAGTCTGCGTAAGCTGATCAGCATGATTTAAAAATGCTTGTGTAAATGCTTCTGACTGTGCTTCAAATCCCGCCTCGTCAAGAAGTGTCTTTAATTCATACGCTTCAATTCCAATGGCATAGAAATGTTCACCACCTGAGCGATAATATCCCATCATTGTCTTATAGGCATTTAACAGATAACGCACGTCCTTCTTTAAACGATACAATGCAATCTGGAAATTTGCCACCCACGGATAATTATAGAGACGATGCCAGTCATTATTTCGATTGATATCGTTATATACCACACCAGTATTCTCATCATACAATTCGCGGTATACATATCTTTCGTACGCATTCAAGCTTTCCATACACTTCGCATCTTCAGGATGACGCTTAAGATATTGTGCCATTATTATGCCCATTGCCAAACGCTCACGTCCTCCATTATGATCAGCTTTGTGACTATAATAAAGTGCATCCTCCTCGCTGTCATATATCAGATACGCACCGTCTAATGCACTGCCTTCTTTTTTATACTGCTGCTTTGTTGCAAGGAATTGACTTCTGCGCGTCAAAAGTATATCTACTGATGCACTGCAGTAAAAGAGAGCATGTGTATGCTTTTCTCCTGACCAAATATCAAAGCGATACTCTCCTTCTTTTTCTGCTGGATACTGATACCAGACAGAATAAGCAGGTTGTGAATATTTATCATTCGTCTCATCAATGCGAACATGTTTAATTTCTTTTTCATTGAATTTTACAAAAAGCTTCTGCGCCATTTCTTTATTTTTTGTCTGGACACAAAATTCAAAGTTTTCTCCCTGAATGCATGTCATCTGCTCTGCCTTCACAAGCAAGAATTCATCCTCATTTAAAAGTCTGTTGTAAAAATCATCCTTGCCCTGATGCCAAAAAAGCTTCCAACGAATCTCCTTCTTCTCACCTGGCTCAAATACACCAAATTTTGGATAAAAGAGAAAATCACCGCGATCTTCGCTTCTAGCTGAAAAATCACGTTCCACACCATAGCCTATGATGCTTCCCTTTGTTAATACAAGTCCCAGATGTGGTGCTCTTCCTCCCTGGCGAAGTGCCATCACATAAGTAGCATTTTCGCCGATAAACAGATGTGCATTACAGCGCTTCTCAAGACCAACCTCTGCCTTTTCATAGCTGTCATTAAATGGCACATAGATATATGCATCCTTCTCCTTGATAAAAAGAGGTTCCCCTGATACATTTTCAAATGTGTAGCATTCCTCTAATTCTCCATTTTCCAAAACAGACAATGTTCTTGTCACATTCAATCCCATTGGAACTTTTACACTTCCCCAGCACTTTTCACCTTCAACCCAGTTCATCTGCGATGGGTCATCCTTATGGCTTAAAAACCATAAGCCTCGCTCATCATTTCCAATAATCGATTCACCTACACATCCAACTGTTGGCATATTCATTTTATCTCTCCTCCATTCTCATCTTCTTACTTTTATTATTTCTCGCACACTTCAATGACAGTCTGTGCCTGACGCAATCCATCTCCGAACGCATGCACACTTACTCTTCCTGGCTTGCAATAAAGTTCAAGCATTACGCTTGCACAGCCATGATACAGATGAACACTGTCTTCCTGATATGGCTCATTGCTGCAAATATCGCCATTATCAACACCAACTATCTTCGCTGCTCCTTCTACTGCAAAGTGAACCTTGCCGCTCTCACGAAAACACGAATTGCCATTTTCATCAACAGCACGAACTGTCAGCAATAAGTGCTGTTTCTTCTCTGGTATACCCAAATTTACAGTACTTACGCATTCCTTATGATCACACTCCTGGTCAAATGCCAGTGCGACTGCCATACCCGGTGTCACCACTTCATGGCGGCAAACTTCCTTACCGTCTTTATAACCAATAGCTGTTACATTTCCCGGCTGCCATGGCAAAAATCCTGTGATGATACCGTTTTTGCACTCAGACGGACGTGGAATGAAAAATTGCTTTCCATTTAAGAACAGATGAACCTCATCACAATTTGACGCAATCATATACGGAATCAACGTCTTTCTGAATTGTGGGAAATGCCAATGATCTGCATAGATTGGACTGTCCCAATGCTCCTTTACTCCTTCATCGTCAAGGGAATAATCCATAACAGAAAAATGAACAACAGGTTCTTCACTCCAGATGCTCTTTAACATATAAGCAACTGGACGATACTCATTGTTTGTGCGAATCAGTGCACCACTCCAACCCTTTGCAGGATACCCCATAGACTCGCCTAGATAATCATATCCTGTCCAGATAAAGCTTCCTATACAATAATCGTACTCAAAAGGAATTGCTGACGGAATCTGTTCTGTAAAGTTTTGCATTTGATCATAATGACCGCAAAAATATTCATATACCTCGGTTCCTAAAATCAACTTATTTGGAATCTGTTCATGAATCAGCTCATACCACTGCTCCTGATAATTACATGAAATGATATCGACAATTTCTGCGATCTTTGCAATGCGGCTGACACGCTCCTTAGCATCGTAAATCTCTGTGTCGCTGACTTCGTCAACAAACTGCTGAATATCTTTGATCTTACTCAAATCAACATTGCTCTCCCGCTTAAAATGAGGATTCATTGCATATGTGATTGGACGCGATGAGTCGAGGCTGCGAACCTTATCGGACAGCTGTTTTAAAATCGCAAGCATAGAATCCTGTCCCTGATTTTCAACTTCATTTCCAACACCCCATATCACGATGCAGGCGCGGTTACGGTCACGCTTTACCATTGCTTCAACATCTGATTCCCAGTTTTTGTCAAAGTAGCGTCCATACAGTCCGCCCTTCCATTTATCAAAACATTCTTCATATACATAAAAGCCCATCTCATCGCACAGATCAAGAAATTCCTCAGAGTAGGTGTGATGTGCTGCACGGATTGCATTGCAGCCAAGCTTCTTTAAATGAGTAAGACGATCTCTCCAAATTTCTTTTGTCACGGCTGTTCCAAGGCAGCCTGCCTCTTGATGAAGACATACACCCTTTAACTTAGTCGAAACACCATTTACAAGTAGTCCTTTCTTTGTATCAAATATCACCTCTCTAAGACCTATTACAAGTGATACACTATCGCTTTCTGTAGAAACAGTCAAACGATAAAGATTCGGATTTTCTGCTGACCAAAGCTTTGCATCTTTAATATAGAAGGTAAGCATTCCATTCGCTCCCTCTGCAATGAAAACTTCGTCTTCCAGCGACTCGCTCTCTTTATTTTGAATCAGACGTAAAATTCCATGCACGTCACTGCTCTGTCCAGTCTCTACCTGAATGGCGGCAGTGAATTTTGCAGCACTCTCTTTTTCTTTTGAATCCTTTGCACATTCTGTTTCTGCGATTTTTTCTATTTTGCTATGTACTTGAATATTCCACAGATCAAGATGATTTTCTGGAACAATACGAAGTGTCACGTCGCGATAAATTCCGCATCCGCTGTACCATCGGTCTGCCGGTGAAACAGAATTATCCACACGCATCAACAGCTCATTGTCACCACTCTGCACAGCATCTGTAATATCCATCTTAAATGAACTGTAGCCATATTTGTGACTGCCAATTTTCATACCATTTACCCAAAGCACTGCGTTTTCATACACACCGCCAAAGTAAAGAAGATAACGTTTACCTTTCTTCTTTTCCTCAATATTCAAAGTCTTCTTATACCAGCCAATTCCCCAGCGGTCACGAAAGCCCTGTGACATTCCATCTTCCATTACTTTATTAAATGGCCTGCTTACTGCCCAGTCATGTGGAAGATCAACTTCTGCAAATTGCAAGTTTTCCAACTCTGTGCGAACATCTTCCCCTGACTGTTTTCTTTGTAATTCTTTTTTCTTTGCTGTCTTTGCATCAATTGGTGTGCATGGCAAAAGTGCAAACTGCCATCCACGATTGATTAGCTTTTCTTCTCTCATTATCCTTCATCTTCCCTTCTGTTTTTAATTTTTGCTAGCATCATTATATAGGAATTTTTATAATATTTCTATAGCCTAAAATTTTGATATTGTGCACTTTTGACTATTTTTTCTTATCTGCAAAAATAGGTGCACAGCCAGATTTTTTCTGACTATACACCTATTAAACAATTTTATTTATTTTTGATTTTTACTCAAACTCCGCAGTATCCTGATAAATCATTTCAAGTCCATCTTCTGTTTCCTTTAATGGATAAACAACATAGCCAGACTCAAAATATTTGTCACCGTCACCGCCCCAGCGGTCTCCTACATACAGAAGCTTTCCGTTTACATTTAAAAGGAATGCGGACTGACTGTCATATGTTGTCTCGTCACCGATCTCCTTTAATGAACTCCAGCGTCCCTCGATTGAATCAGCCCATGCATATTTGCCCTGATTTGGCGCCCATCCGGTACAGAAAGATGAAATCATATAATAATGATATTTTCCCTTAATTACAGCTGGTGCCTCACGATACTCGCCCTGCCACAAACTATGAACAAGACAATCTACATTCATATAATCATCTGATAAACGATACACATGAAGATCGGCATTATCTCTCGATGCAGAAATAAAATATGCAGTTCCATCCTCTTCCTGATAAAGTGTGCAGTCTCTTGACATATAACCATATGGATTGAAATGACCATGATAAGTAAAATCACCATCTGGTGTATCACATGTTGCAATAGCAACTGCTGCATCAAGATAATTTTTTCCATTTTCAAAATGAGCCCACATAACAAATTTGTTTGTCTTCTTATTATATAGTACCTTTGGACGCTCCAGATTTACCTTTTTTCCATCCTCGTTGATCAGCTTTAGCGTAGTACGCACGCGATAGCCTTCCATCTTCGAATTTGTCGTCAGAATATGATTTCTAAACTCCCAATCTGTCAAATTCTGTGAGCGATAGCAGCTAACATAGAAATTATTTCTTCTATCCTCACCGTACCAATAATAATAGCCCTCATGGAAAATCATATATCCTCCATGTGCGTGAAGCGGATTTCCCTGTGTATCCTTCCATACAATTCCATTCTTTAACATCTTTTTCCCCTCTTTTCTCTTAATTATAAATTAGAATACAAAATTTCCGTGATCAAATACAGTTACTGTATTTCCATCCTGGCAAATACCTTCGATATGCATCTGTCTTGATCCAAACATGAAATCTACATGAGTCATAGATTTATTTGCACCTGCTGCAGCTAATTCCTCATCTGTCATCTCAGTTCCGCCCTTTACATTCATAGGATAAGCATCCCCTAATGCCAGGTGACAAGATGCATTCTCATCAAATAAGGTATTGTAGAATAAAATTCCAGTATTTTTGATTGGAGAGTCATAGCTGATCAATGCAACCTCGCCTAAATAGCAGCTTCCTTCATCAAATTCAACAAGACTCTTTAATACATCCTGTTCCTTCTTTGCACCGTAATTAATAACCTTGCCATCCTTAAACTCCAGCCAAAAATCTTCAATTAATTTTCCCTGATAGCTAAGAGGCATTGATGCATATACCTTTCCATTTACGCCTGTCTTAAGCGGCATACAGAAGTTTTCCTCAGTCGGCATATTCGGGTTGAATAACACACCCTTTGTGGAATACTCACAGCCGCCGCCCCAGATATGATTTTTAACAAGCTCTACTGTCAAATCAGTTCCAAGCTCATTTGTAAAATGAAGTGCCTTGAAATTATAATCATTTAACATCTTTGAATGACCAAGAATCTCTGCATTATGTTTATTCCACTCTTCTACTGGATCATTCTCCTCATTTACACGCACACTCATTAAAATAGCATCCATGAGTGCTTCAACTGCTTCGTCTTCTTTTTTGTCTGGAAATACCTTATTAGCCCAACCTGCAGATGGCAATGCCACGATACTCCACTGACCGTCATTGTTCATCGTGTATTTCTTTAACGGTGCATTCTTTTTGCTATATGCAGCCTGAACTCGCTGAATCTTAGTTGGATCAATATCCTTCATTAGCCCCGGCGTATCAGAAATGACATGAAGATAGCAGCATCCTTTTTTATGCTCCCAATCTGTCATATCGTACTTCCACTGTGGAGTCTCCTCTAACGTCTCTGTGCTTGCATACTGATAATTCATCAGATTATCCTGCTCATCATGCCAGTTTATTTTAACATATCCGGCACCAGCCTCATATGCTGCCTTTACGCACATTCTTACAAACTCATAATCAGTTACGGATGCACTGATTACAAGCATCTGTCCTGGCTGAACATTTACGCCGCTCACTACTGCCAGCTTTGCGTACTTTTCCATTACTGCCTTACTAGCCATTTTTTCTAACCTCCCTATTTTGCCTCGTAAAGAGACATTCGCAATCCATTTTCAGTATACCAGATATAGAAAGAATTTGGAAGATTACAGAAAAATTTTGGAGGAAATTTGTAAACTATGTTACAGTTCATGGATAAGCCAATATTGCGGCAAAGTCCTAAGGTGAATGGATTTCACGAGCCGGACACTTGAAGCAGGTCTTTCAAAGTAATGTATAATAAGAAAGAACATAAAAGGAGCCTGCTGAGTTTGGTCCGGCGACGAAACCATTACACCGAATGGCTTTCGTAGCATGACGCATGAACTGTAACTAAACTTTCATCATTTTGATAAGAATACGCATTGACTTCAAGCGACCTTTAAGCAGTATAATAAAGATACCAATTATTGAAAGGATGGATTTTTTATGAACACAATTTCTCCAGAAGTAAAAACTGCACTTGTAACAGGAACTGATCATGGTGTTGGATTTTCTCTTGCAAAAAAGCTGCTTGCACGCGGTTATTTTGTAATCGCAGTTCGCATAGATGAAACAGAAAAGCAGATTGACGCTTTACAATCTTTATATCCAAATCAAATGGCAATTGTCTGTGCCGATATCGGAAGTGATGAGAGTGTTTTTAAGGCTTCAAATGATATCAAAAACATGACTGATCACATTGACCTGTTAATCAACTGTGCCGGGATCCTTGGTGACATGAACAAAAATCTCGGTGATGATCTTGATTTTGATGAAATAATGCGCGTGATAAATGTAAATGCCATCGGTACACTTCGCATAACCAATGCTCTTTTTTCACTTGTATTAAACAGTAGCAAAAAAACTATTGTAAATATTTCTTCTGAGGCCGGAAGCATTGCCGATTGTTGGCGCACTGGATGGTTTGGCTATTGTATGTCTAAGGCAGCCAACAACATGCAGTCTGCTCTTGTTCACACTGACTTAACCCAGCGGCAAGCCACTGTGGTTCCATTGACGGAGTTCTAGTGTCTGCGTACATCGCAAGGACTTTGGCAGACACATCTGTTCCGGAGCAACAAAACTCGCGAACAAGCAGTCCTACGACCACATTTGTGTCGATTCGATGGAACTGA
>OBAM01001803.1_pt1 | contig 12726 bp, 13 predicted proteins | sample 1517751 | NCBI WGS metagenome assembly OBAM01 (sample SAMN04571703, study PRJEB22368) | human gut metagenome | biome: human gut; material: stool | host: Homo sapiens | place: Luxembourg | collected 2012-10-18
TGCAGGCGTATTAATAGAAACATTGTGGAATGTAAAGGTCCTCGATCCACAAGAAACGGCTCGCACGTCTTCGTATTAATAGAAACATTGTGGAATGTAAAGTCTCATTTCACCAGAGATGATTCTGTACTCTCCTTGTATTAATAGAAACATTGTGGAATGTAAAGGTGTTTAATCATCTTTCGTGCTCCGTCCGTACCTTGTATTAATAGAAACATTGTGGAATGTAAAGATCATATTGTCCGCTACCCTGGCCGCGATGGTTTCGTATTAATAGAAACATTGTGGAATGTAAAGGCAGTAGTCTCCGCAAACCGGACAATGGATTTTCTTCCGTATTAATAGAAACATTGTGGAATGTAAAGTTCAAACACTGCTTTTCCTCTCTTGTAGTGCAATACCGTATTAATAGAAACATTGTGGAATGTAAAGTTGCGAATCCGACGTAACTGTTCTCGCCTAACTCGTATTAATAGAAACATTGTGGAATGTAAAGCAACTTGCCGCTGCGGTTGTACAGCTGCACCTCTGCGTATTAATAAAAACATTGTGGAATGTAAAGCATTAAAACTTGCGAAAGACATGATCGAATTAAGGGTATTAATAGAAACATTGTGGAATGTAAAGTATGGTTTTTAGAATCAGTAATAGGGAATCAGGAAGTATTAATAGAAACATTGTGGAATGTAAAGCTGGATGACAAGGCAGCAGTTGAAGCAGCAAACAGGTATTAATAGAAACATTGTGGAATGTAAAGAGATCCATGAGGGTATCAATCCGGTAACGGGGTACGTATTAATAGAAACATTGTGGAATGTAAAGACGAACATCAAAGAATTAATACCTCTATGCCGGATGGGTATTAATAGAAACATTGTGGAATGTAAAGCAACCTATGCAGACTATCTGAGCATGAGAATAAACGTATTAATAGAAACATTGTGGAATGTAAAGTCAATTCTTTTTCCAGATTATTGTAGATTGCTTCAGTATTAATAGAAACATTGTGGAATGTAAAGTTCAAAAGAAAACTCTTCTACCGATGATGTCCGCGGTATTAATAGAAACATTGTGGAATGTAAAGATTGCAAAAGTATATCAGATTGACGAAAAAAGCCGTATTAATAGAAACATTGTGGAATGTAAAGAGGAAATACTTTCCTGCCATTCCGTATACTGCAGGTATTAATAGAAACATTGTGGAATGTAAAGCAGATTACGAGACGGTTTATTAAAAATATACTCTCTGTATTAATAGAAACATTGTGGAATGTAAAGGCTGGTATACGATCAGAACGTCACAGTTCCCGGCGTATTAATAGAAACATTGTGGAATGTAAAGCCAGTCCATGCTCCGGATGTTCTCTCTCTGGTGTGTATTAATAGAAACATTGTGGAATGTAAAGCAGGGATGTACACTCAAGGGATACAATGTTTTTTACGTATTAATAGAAACATTGTGGAATGTAAAGCGAATAGCGCTGGCGGCATCTTTTGCAAGTGTTCTGTATTAATAGAAACATTGTGGAATGTAAAGACGTGAGTGGTAAATCTTGCCTGATGCTGCTGAGCCGTATTAATAGAAACATTGTGGAATGTAAAGATAGGTCGAAAAAGTTGGTTACGTACTGGTTACAAAGTATTAATAGAAACATTGTGGAATGTAAAGAACATATTGAAAAGTCAATGTAAATATAAATGTGAGTATTAATAGAAACATTGTGGAATGTAAAGAAAAAACTTAATTCATGCATTTAGCGGACACTGGCCGTATTAATAGAAACATTGTGGAATGTAAAGTCTATACTGCTTCAGGAGCTGTGTCGCCAGCTGCTCGTATTAATAGAAACATTGTGGAATGTAAAGTTTTTAAAGCCTTCCCAGGTGAATTTTCCAGCTTCTGGTATTAATAGAAACATTGTGGAATGTAAAGGTCCGTTTTTTCTCTGAACCGGTTCGCCTGGATAACGTATTAATAGAAACATTGTGGAATGTAAAGTATATAATCACTTCTTTATTTCCCCAGTCAATATCTGTATTAATAGAAACATTGTGGAATGTAAAGTCGGAAGTACCTGCTGCCTGGCCACTTCCAGAAGCTGTATTAATAGAAACATTGTGGAATGTAAAGCATCATCCACCATTGTCAGCAGTCCTCTTCGTCTCCATGTATTAATAGAAACATTGTGGAATGTAAAGATTATTAATCCGTGGGTGATTTATTTTGCAAGTAGAGTATTAATAGAAACATTGTGGAATGTAAAGAAAAGTACGAGAAGAAGTTGAAAAATGGATTCCGGTATTAATAGAAACATTGTGGAATGTAAAGTAGGCCAGCTGATGGGAGCCCTCACAGGCAAAACCGTATTAATAGAAACATTGTGGAATGTAAAGTAAAGAACTGCGAAATGAAGCGATTGTACGTGCATTGTATTAATAGAAACATTGTGGAATGTAAAGGAGATTGCGGTTCGGAATCCTTCGTTCGTGTTCCATGTATTAATAGAAACATTGTGGAATGTAAAGTGGAAGTTTACAATGTCGCCGACCTTGTACGTCTTCGTATTAATAGAAACATTGTGGAATGTAAAGCTTGAACAGTCCCCCTGCTTGTCATTATCAACCAGAAGGTATTAATAGAAACATTGTGGAATGTAAAGTCGGGATTGCTTTGACCTGTCTTGAGTGTTCCGGCTAGTATTAATAGAAACATTATGGAGTGTCAAAGATCAAGAACAATTTTTTACATAGGCATTCTTCCCCATTTCCCCCCTTAATGTTAACCCCACGTTAAACCTTCGCAAAGTCCATTGTATTCCAATTTTTCCATCCCGATAATATACGCAGATAAAGCAGTTTCAGGAGTTGATGAGATCTGAATCTGAAGAAGCTGGCTGGCAGATCAGAGCTCATATATCAGAGTTCGTGTAAGGGAAGAGAGATGGATAGCAGTATGGACAAAGTTCTGACGGTGATCGTACCTGTCTACAATATGGAAAAATATATCCGGCAGTGTCTGGAATCTCTGGTGATCGGGGAGGCGCTGGACCGGATCGAGGTGCTGGTGGTGTTGGATGGCTCCAAGGATGGTTCTGCGGAGATCGCGTATGAGTTTGTGGAGCAGTATCCGGATACCTTCCGGATCATTTATAAGGCGAATGGTGGTCATGGTTCAGCGATCAACACAGGTCTTATGATGGCGTCCGGTGAGTATGTGAAGATCCTGGACAGTGATGACTGGGTAGAAAGGGATGCTTTCTGCAGGCTGGTGTACTGCCTTGAAATGGAAGGGACAGATATTGTCTGGAGCAATTATTACTGGGTTTATGAGATGGATGGAGAAAAAGCGATCCAGTATCGGGATCCTTTTCCGGAGGTTGTTTACGGGAAAAAATATCGGTTTAAGGATATTGCAGACAAAACCTTTATCAAGATGCATTCCATGACGATCCGGACGGAGCCTGCCAGACAGGCGGGGCGGAAGATCGATGAAAACTGCTATTACGTTGATGTAGAATTTGTCATGTATCCCATCACTGAGGTAGAGTCGCGTCTGTCAGGCACAGGAAGCATAAAACAGGGGATCCGGAAATCCCGGATCGTATTGTACAGCTTTTACAGCGATTTCAGCACTTTAACAAGCCGTGAATTATCCTCCGGCATCATAATACAGAATCGTACAAATTCCCCGTCCAGGCACTGGAAGGAAGAACAGTCACGGATCATCATGCCTTGTCTGATGCAGGCTTCAAATACGTCATAGGAGGTCAGTCCGTTTTTCAGGATCCGGAGCAGGATAAAGTTTGCATAGGCGGGATAGATTTTGTAGGTGTCTGTATCCTTTAGTTCCCGGATCATCTGGTCGCGTTCGGAAAGGATCAGATTTCTGGTTTCTTTAATATAATCTTCATCCTGCAGCATGATTTCTCCTGCAAAGGCACCAAGGCTGTTAAGTGACCATGGTGTCTGTTTTTCGCGCATTTTTGCAAGAAATTCCATATTTCCGGTGATGCCGTAGCCCAGGCGCATTCCGGGAGCAGCGAAGAATTTGGATACGCCGCGGAGTACCATGAGATTGGTGAATTCCCGTGTCAGCGGAACTGCGGTGATGGCGTTGATATCCGGGGCAAATTCCACATAGGTTTCGTCGATCATCACGAAGATATTTTTTTCTGCACAGAAACCGATAAGTCTGCGAAGCTCTTCCTGGGTGATGGCAGAGGAGGTCGGATTGTTGGGATTGCAGAGGATGAGAAAATCATAGCCCTGCTCCAGCTTTCGGCAGAGATCCGGAATGTCCGGCTCGAAATCATTGCTTTCCTGAAGGTGGTAGTATTCCTGGGTACTTCCGGAGAAGGAGAGCTCTCTGGAGTATTCAGAATAGGTAGGCCCAAGGATCAGAGTGTGCTTCGGGGCACGCTCCTGGATCAGAAGGGAGATCAATTCGCTGGAGCCGTTTCCCGGAAGGATGAAATCAGCGGGAATATTGCAGTAGCTGGAAATCGTATTCCGAAGGGATGTGTATTCTCTGTCCGGGTAGGAGGAAAGGATATCCACGTGTTCTGCAATGGCTCTGCCGGCTTTTGGGGAAAGTCCCAGAGGATTGACATTTGCACCGAATTTGACGATGTTTTCTTTTTTCAGATTGTAGTAGCTGCAGATCTTTTCTATATCACTTCCGTGAAAAACGGGTTTGGTATCCATTTTTGTCACCTCACATTTTTATTTTTTTCGTAAAAAATTTATATCCAGTATACACCAGAATCCGGGACAAAAAAAGACGGGATAAAAAGTTTCTGTATTTTTTTCGAATAGGATATTACTGAAAATTGATTTCTGGAAATGTATGGGAATATTTGATACAATGAGCAGGTAGCGAATGCGGATTGTGAATATCCATGCTGTTTGTCAATGTGGACCGTGAATATCCACATTTTTCCCGGGGCGGGTAAGTTTTCAGGGAGAAACAGCAGGAAAGGAAACAGAAAATATGAATACAGAAGAGAAAAAGATCGCAGTGATCGGAATTGGTGGTGTTGGTGGTTACATAGCCGGGCTGCTGGCGAAGGCGTATCCTCATGTGACGATGGTTGCACGTGGCGCCAGGGCAGAGAGCATCCGGAAAAAAGGCCTGGTGCTCCACAGTGATTATAAAGGTGAGATCGTGGCAAAGCCAGAGCGGGTAGTTCCAATTCAGGATATGGGACAGCAGGATTATATTTTTATCTGTGTAAAAAATTATTCTCTGGCTGAGGTGTGCGAAAGTATCCGGGACATGGTCACGGATGACACAGTGATCATTCCTGTGATGAATGGTGTGGACCCGGGAGAAAACATCCGCCGTCTGGTTGGTAAGGGAACGGTTGTGGATTCGCTGATCTATACGGTGGCTTTTGCCAATGAGGATTTTTCCATTTCCCAGCAGGATACGTTTACGTGGCTTTGTATTGGAATCAAAGATGCGGATGAACAGCAGCAGAAGAAAGTTGCAGAAGTGGCAGAGATCCTGAAAGGTGCGGATATTGACTATAAGGATCAGGGAGATATCGAGGTGGAGATCTGGAGAAAGTATATCCTCAACTGTGCCTTTAATGTGATGACTGCTTTTTATGATAATACCATCGGGGAGCTTCGCAGAGATCCGGTGAAAGCGCAGCAGTATGAGAAGCTTGTATGGGAAGCTGCCAGTGTAGGTCAGGCCAAGGGGGTTGCGCTGACGGATGAGCACATCAATGAGGTGATCCATAAATTCCGCTATGTACATGCAGATAATGCAACCAGCTCCCTGCAGAGAGATTTTCGCATCCGGAGAAAACAGACGGAGCTGGAAACCTTCAGCGGCTATATTGTGAAAGAAGCGAAGAGACTTGGTGTTTCCATTCCGCTTTCCGAAAAAATATATCAGGGCCTTATGGAAATAGCAGAAAAATTCTGACCGAAAAGGTGAGTTTTTCTGGTGGAATCCTGTATGCTCTGGTACAATGGGGATATAAAAAATCCTGTATCGCAGGCTGAAAGGTTATCTGTGATACCGGAAGGGAGGAAAAGAGATGAAGAAAGTATTTTTGGCTGTTATTGCAGTGATCGTGGTCCTTGCCGGAGGACTTATGCTCAGTTACAACGGGCTTGCCGGAAATAAAGAAGCTGTGGAAACTGCAGAGGCTGATGTGGATACCATGTTGCAGAGACGTGCAGATCTGATCCCGAATCTCGTCAGCACGGTAAAAAGTTACACGAAGCATGAGACGGGGGTTGTTGACAGGGTTCTGGCGGCGAGGGACCAGCTGATGAATGCGGATACTGTGGAAGAGAAATCTGAGGCAGATCAGCAGATGGACAGTGCACTTTCCGGTCTGAAGGTTGTGGTGGAAAATTATCCGGAACTGAAAAGTGATACTACTTATGTGGGCCTGATGGATGAACTGTCCGGAAGTGAAAACCGGATCTCTGTAGCGAGAAAAGATTATAATGAGGCTGTGAAAGCTTATAACACAAGGCTTGTGAAATTCCCTGGGAATGTATTTGGTTCCATGCTTGGCTTTGAGAAGGCGTCATATTTTGAGGCCGATGATTCAGCAGCAGATACGCCGGATGTAGGGGATATGCTGGCAGAGTGATAAGATCAGACCATTGTTCTGATGAAATGAAAGAACGGATAGAGGGAGAATATCCTATGAAAAAATGGATCGGACGGATGGCTGTGCTGCTGGCTTTTGTATTGACGCTGTCCGGAAGTACGCTGGCAGCCTTCGGGAAGATCCCGTCTGCCACAAAAGAATTCTATGTTAATGATTATGCAGGGGTTTTCAGCGATACCTGGAAGGAAGAACTTTGCAAGGCTGGTGAGCAGCTGTATGAGGATACCACAGCCCAGCTGGTTGTCCTTACCGTGGATACCACCGATGGGGAAGACATCAGTGATTATGCAGTGGAAACCGGTCGCAAATGGGGAATTGGTTCAAAGAAGAAAAATAATGGTGTCCTGATCGTCCTTTCGGTTTCGGACCGTAAAGTCTGGGTATCTGTTGGCTACGGTCTTGAGGGAAAGCTGCCTGATTCAAAGACCGGACGACTTCTGGATGAATATGCAGTTCCTTCCTATAAAGACAATCAGTTTGAAAAAGGTACCGTGGAGCTTTATTATGCACTGCTAAATGAGATCCGTGAGGAATACGGCCTGGAGAAGATAACAGCTCCCAGGTATGAGAAGGTGCAGCAGGATGTGGACGACGATGAGGAGGATGGAACTGTCTGGGAGATCGCACTGGGGCTTGTGATGATCGTTTTGCTCATGGTGGGCGCATATCTGCTGTGCGTGATGCTGCCTGTATTTCTTATCGTAACTATGGTTCTGGTTCTGAAGGGCCTGATAATGAAATTGTCGGGAAAGGATACCGCAGACTACTGGAAAAAGAATTTCAGCCGTATGAGTGTACTGCACCGGCTCTTTAATTCCCTGTTTCCGCTGAGCTGGATCCTGGGAAGAGGGGGAAAAAGCAGCGGCGGAAGTTCCGGTAATGACGATGACAGAGATGATGATTATGACAGCTACGACAGCGGAAGCTCCGGAGACGGAGGAAGCTTCGGCGGTGGCGGTGCAGGCAGGGATTTCTAGTGGTGTCGGCATGAATCGCCGGTTCTCTTGTACAGCACAGGCGGAGCTTTCTAATGCTCTTGACAAAATTTCTCAACTTTGCTACAATGACGAAAATCAATTCCGTGAGGGAGTAATTCGCGTGTAGACGTGGTTTGTCAACATACTGGTGCATGCACCTGGCAAATCTTAAAGAATGAGACTCATGTATATTTTATTTCTGTTACAGAGATAGAGTATACGTGGGTCTTTTTTTATGGCTCCGAAGCGGATGAATATGCAAAGGAGAAGAAAAATGCTGTTATTTATGAAAGTGCTTTTTACCCAGTTTATTGCGGAAATGGGTGACAAAACACAGCTGATGCTGGTGGCAATGACTTCCAGGTTCAAGCTGAAGGATATTTTGCTTGGAACCGGTGTTGCTGTCCTGGTGCTCAACGGACTGGCAGTGCTTGCAGGAGGTATTATCAGTACCGTGGTCCCTACCTGGCTGATCCGTCTGATTGCAGGTGCAGCGTTCCTGTTTTTTGCGGTGACAACACTGAAGGGTGACGATGATGAGGAAGAGAATGTTAAGGATCGTAAGATCAGATTTGCACCGCTGTCTGTATTCTGCACATTTTTTGTTGCGGAGCTGGGGGATAAGACACAGCTTACCGCAATTACATTTGGTGCCAATGAGGGACTGAGTTCAGCGGTTGTGGTATGGCTTGCCTGTTCACTGGGACTTTTTGCAGCGGATGTGATCGGACTTCTGATCGGATATCTTCTGAAAAGCAAGGCACCGGAGGGAATCCTCAATACAGTTGCATTTGTTATTTTTTCCATCTTTGGAATCCTGACGCTGAGACAGGGATTTGGCCTTCTGCTTGGGGCGGGCTCTTCTATGATCCTTCCGCTTACCGTAGCGGTTACGGTTGTGTTTGTGATCGTCTGTCTTGTGCTTTATAAGCAGGCGAAAAAGAATTAAATTATTATAAGGAGCTTTGCATAGAATAGGGCTCATACCTGAAAAAGCCTCCGCATACACTGTAAAAAAGCGTCTTCGGGGGCTTGGCAGTGAAGGATTATATTGAAGAACGTGCAGTTGAGATCGCAGGATATATTGTTGAAACAAAGGCTACGGTGCGGCAGGCAGCTAAGAAATTCGGGATCAGTAAGAGTACGGTACATAAGGATTGCGTAGAACGCCTGAAAGTGATCAATCCGGCTCTGGCCATAGAAGTTCGCAAGGTACTGGATGTAAACAAGCAGGAGCGACATATCCGGGGAGGTATCGCTACCCGGGAAAAATATCTCCATGCTCACATGCGGTGAACAGGCGGGCCGGGTTAAATGTTGATCATAAAATATCAGTATTTATGGAGCCGGGTAAACTAAAATATGAATGTCTGTGTTATTATCCGGCTTGCTCTGGTTGACATACCTGATAAGATGTGCGAAGATTTATCATACGATAGAAACAGTAAAATACAGCAATAGGAAAGAGAGGATTTTATCATGCTGAAACAGTTATCCATCTATGCAGAAAATAAAAAGGGTGTTATGCAGAACATTACCGGTATCCTGAAGGACGAGGATATCAACATTCTGGGCTCTGTGACCAATGACAGCGCAGAGTACGGAATCGTACGAATGGTAGTTTCGGAGCCGGATAAGGCAATGGAGGCTCTGATTGCTGCGGGATATCTCTGCCACGTGATCGAGGTGATCGGAGTGGAGGTTGAGGATAAGACCGGAAATCTGAATGATCTGCTTCTTACACTGAAGGACAGTAATGTGAGCGTGGATTATCTGTACCTCTCCTTTAACCGTGATTCCGGCAAGCCGATCATGGTATTTCACACCGAGGATATCATGGAAGTGAGAGCCTGCCTGAAATCCAGAGGCTATACCGTTTTATAAAAACAGAATTTTACCGTGTGGTAGAGGCTTTTATCCGTTTGATAAATATTAAAATATTCTATATTATAAACACGAAATATCCATTTTACAAATGTATATGGCCATGCTATCATATATCCATAATAGTTCTTAACCTGTAAACAGCCACCTCAGGATATGTGAATATCCGTATCATACAGGCCGGGAACTAAAAACTCATCACATAAAGTTAATAATTACACCCATGAAGAGATCTGTGGATCAGCGTACACAGATTCCTTCAGAAAGAAGCTGTTACGTCGGCGGAGTTTTCTGTGTCTCCAAGGATGTGACAGCTTTTTTCTTTTGCTCTGAAAAAATTCGCAGTAATTTCACAAAAACATGATACAGTAGGAAAAAACGACGGAAAAGAAATAACAGTATTTCAGAAAATAACAGCCGATAGATAATTCAGCTGTCCAGAACAGAACGGCCTGGAATTGCTGCAGACAGACGAGGAAATGAAATGAGACCAATAAGAATACAGAAAGCGGAAAAAAACAAAAAACAGGGAAACAGAGGGTGGATCTATCTCCTGGCGTTTCTGTTTCCGGTGCTGATCTTTACGCTAGGCTTTGCATTGAAGGGTGTTTATCCTTTTGGAGAGAATTCGGCGCTGGTGGTAGATGGAGTCCATCAGTATACAGCCTTTTACAGGGAACTTTCAGAGCAGCTTGGAAAGGGAACGGGCTGGACCTGGTCCGCACATGCCATGGGATATAATTTTTACGGATTGTTTTGCTATTATCTCTGCAGTCCGTTCAGCTTCCTAATACTGCTGTTTATGAAATTCATGTATGTAAACGAGGCTGTCACTGCGGTGATTCTGATCAAGGCAGGGCTTTGCAGCGTATCCATGGCATGGTATTCCGGGAAAAAATATCCGGGCAGAGGAAGTATGGCAGTTTCTCTTGGCTGTATGTACGCACTGTCTAATTTTCTTATAGGCTATTACAGCAATGTAATGTGGCTGGACTGTATCATGCTTCTTCCGGTGCTTGCATATCTTATTGAACAGCTGGTGCATACCGGAAAATGGCGAGGGTATTGTCTGGTGCTGGGGTACTGTATTTTAACCAGCTATTATATGGGATTTATGTTATGCACATTTGCTGCTTTTTATTATCTGGCAGAGCTGGCTGCGGCAGGATCCGGTCGACGGCCGGAGAAAATCCGTTTTTCATTATTGAAATTTGCCGGGGCGTCTGTTGCCGGAGCCGGACTTGCAGGAATCACACTGATCCCCGGAATTGCTGCGGTATCCAGAACTGCAGCGGCGGAAGAGGCAGGCACCGGACTTTCGGGAGTGTACGGAGATATCTGGAAACAGCTGGGTGCATTATTCGAGGATTCCCTGTCCTTTGTAAAATCCGGCGACCAGGGAGATGTGAACCTTTACTGTGGCTGTGCAGTGCTGCTTTTGGCCGGAATTTATTTTCTGAATAAAGAAATCCGCACAGCAGAAAAAATCGTAACAGGTATATTGATCGTTTTGTATTTTGCGGGGATCCATATCACAGCGCTGAATCTGCTTTTTCACGGATTGCATAAACCTGTGGGAATCCCCAATCGTTTTGTGTTCATCCTGATATTTCTGCTGTTGAAAATGTCCTGTGATGCATGGGGAAATGTGGAAAATGAAAGCACAGGAAGAATTTTTGCCGGACTGATCGCTGCAGAGGGCTTCTGTATCGTTGTGGGGATCAAAAGCGGAAATATCTGGGGACTTCTGCTTACAGCAGGGGTTCTTGCAGTATTCTTTCTGGTTATGTGGACGGAACGGTGTAAAACTGTCCGGTCATGCCTTTTGCTGTGTGGAGATCCGAAAGCTGGGATGTCTGGTGCTGGCAGTGCTGATCCTTGCAGAGACAGGAATTCACGGAATCGTCAGTATTACAGATAATGGAACCGCAAACCGTGATATTTATGTGGAAAGTGAGCAGGAGGTTTGTGGATTACTGGAGTCTGCCGGTGTGGATCAGGTGGATTACCGTGCCGCCATCGTAAATCCTCTTGTGAGAAATGAAGAGATGCTGTATCAGCTGAACGGGATATCTATGTATTCCTCTACTAATACAGAGGAAATGTGGGATTTTGTAAAAAACATGGGCTTTGAAAATCTGGAAAATCGTTTTCAGTATGCGGGATCCACGGAAGTGACGGATATGCTTCTGGGAATACGATATCTGTTTTGTAGGAATACAAGAAAGCTTCATACTGTTTATAAAAAAATCGGAGAAAGCCAGTCCTTTGATCTCTATGAGAATCCGAGAGCACTGAAAGCAGGATATATGGTCAGTGATTCCGTACTGGACTATGTAATGGAAGGAACAGATCCACTTGAGGTTCAGAACCGGATGCTTAGCGGTATTGCGGGAAAAAGACTGTACAAAATGCAGACGGTGTCTTCAGAAGCAGTATGGGCCGGAAATGTGGATTTTGATATTTCGCTGAAAAAAGGGGAGCATGGGTATCTCTATATTCCGGGGACAGAGCCGGAAACTGTAACGATCAACGGCCAGGAGCAGAAATCCGATTACTGGAATAATAATTTCCTGGATCTTGGCACTTATGATACGGATACGGTTGTGCATGTAACTGCGGAAACCGGAATGCAGGAAGCGGTTCTGGGAACTTACCGGGAATCGGACCTGGATGAGATCTATGAAATGCTTTCTTCCCGGCAGATGGATCTGAAGAATGGAAAGGGTACCATAGCTGCAGCAAAGGATGGAATGCTCCTTCTCAGCATATTTTATGATCCTGATATGCAGATTTATGTAGATGGGAAAAAGGTCGATGGGAAAAGCATCCAGGGGCTTACCGGTGTAAAGCTTTCGGCCGGGACACATACGGTTACTATGAAATATCGGACTCCGGGGCTGCAGGCGGGAGCAGTTCTTTCTATATTAATAGCAGGAATACTGGGAATACTCTGGTATATCAGCAGAAGAAAAATGGGTATTTCCGGCAGGTTGTGACATCTATGGAGAAAACCGTGTAAAACCCCTGTAAAATCAGCAAAAATTCTTTATAAAACACCTTGACAAGCCCCGTATTTACGGTCTATAATGAGCAAGCGTGCGAATGAAACGTTATATTTTCGCATACCGTAATTTGTAAATAGCAACCGCAAGGCCCCATGGGAAAGCCCATGGAGAAATAAATCGGGAGGTGAAATGGAATGCCAACATTCAACCAGTTAGTAA
>OBAM01001825.1_pt1 | contig 12583 bp, 7 predicted proteins | sample 1517751 | NCBI WGS metagenome assembly OBAM01 (sample SAMN04571703, study PRJEB22368) | human gut metagenome | biome: human gut; material: stool | host: Homo sapiens | place: Luxembourg | collected 2012-10-18
TTTATAATCTCCTCGTCGTAAAGCCCATAGATGAGCTTGAGCATGTTTCTCTTCTGAACAGTGGAGAGCATCTGGTCCCGGATAATCTCCAGTACCTGAGTCATGTTGTCCTTGCCAATTCTGTCTGCTATAGACTCGCCGGCATTGTAAGTGAGAGACTGAATAGCGAAGTCGGGATTTTCCAAAGGAGCCCACCAGTACTCAAAGATCGATACGAAAGTCTCCTCCAGCTGCTGACGCTCCCGTACTGTAACAGAGTTGTAGTACTTGTAGGCATTGGTCATGAGATCAGCCCCAAAGTTAGCCCCCACGTCAACAGCTCGAAGAATGGGAGGCTGCTTGAAGGCTTGACCAATGTTCTCCGGGATGACTCTCTGCGTTACTTCGAATGCTTTGTCATAGTTCTCCCCAGAGAATCTTATGAACTGGGGCACCTCGTCTTTGGACTTACACTGAATGTACCACAGTTGAGAGGTGTTCTCGTCTCCCTGAAATTTGTTGAGCTCTTTCTGGGTCTCATTGACTTGGGACTGATCTTGAGTCTCGTCCTTGATGTCTACCAAGATCCCAGCTGACAAGAAGTTGGAGCATGCGTTTCTACCGGCTACATTGGCAAGTGCTTCCTCAGTTCTCATGTCTGTCATCTCAGCGATGAAGATGGGGACCGGGTAAGAGGGACTGCCTTCAGAGTCTCCGGAAAAGTAGAGTATCTGGCCATTGTAGTTGTCCCATCCGCCAGCTTCTTCTACCTGGTTCAGGATAACCTCCGGATCCGGGTTGAAGAGGTGAAACCACTCAATGTCGGACGGGGACCACCGGGACCTCGTCTTGTCTCGGTGACCCCAGTCAGGATGATATGCCGTCCGGCCAATGAATCCACCATCGTCTGCCTTCGCAAGTCGGAGAGACTCGAACGGAATGTGGTGGATCGAACTGACGCGGAAGTTCATATTGTAGTTAACATGGATGGCGAACCCATGCCATAACGTGAAGTCTTTGCATACCATGCGGAGGATCTTGTCGAGCTTCTCCCCTTCTTTGTTGACCCGCAATTTGTAGATACCCGGATCTTTGAATCCGTGACCGTATACGAAATCATTGTATATGCTCAAGCAGGCATTGCCGGTCTTTGAAGCCTGAACAATCTCGCTGACCGTCTGGGGGAAATCGTTGGTATCTCCGTATGTCTGGATGCCATACTGCTTCCAGTCCCGGGATGTGAACTGAGGAGCTGATTTGATTTGTGCAACTTTCATACTGGCGTAATTTTAATAGTAGGAGGGACGGGAAGCGACCCCGTCCTATTACCAGTCCTATTTGGACCCTCCCTTCTTGGCCCCCTTCTTGGGAGTCTCCGAAACGGGATTGACTACCCGGTTGTAAGCCTCTTCGACCTCCTCAGCAGGCACCTGCGAGTCTGCATAGGCTTCTTTGATGGCTTCCAGGTCCATCCCGGCATCGATGAACTCCTTCACTTCTGCGTCGATGTCGGCGGGCTTCTCCTCGGTCTTCTCCTCGGTCTTCTCCTCCGGCTTCTCCTCCGGCTTCTCCTCGGCCGTAGCCGAATCGAGAATGGCGTGGATTGCTCCCATGGCTTTGGAGTACTCCTCGAGCTTGGCGTTCAGCTCGATCTGTTTCTTGTTCAGCTCTTCGAGTTCGGCTTTGACAGAATCGATCTGCTTGCTCAGGACCTGAGCCTGGCGCTTCTTGATCTCCACGTCTTTGTCCGGCATTTCCTTACCGTAACGAGACATGAATTTCTCCAGACGCTCGTTCAGGTCTTCCGGAACCCGGGTGAAGTACGAAAGCGCATTCTTGTTGAATGCGATGTGGTACAAGCAAAGCTCCTCCGTGATGTTTCTCGGAGTGAGGATCTTGCTGAACTCTTTGTTGATCGGGTCGTGGAGCAGAGTTCCTGCTCGGAGTTCGTAATCGGGGTGTGCTACGTTTTTCATTTGATTTTCTGTTATTCGTCTTAATGCTAAGTCGGCTTCGATCAGGCAGAAGCCGCATCGAGAAACTGGCTTATTCAAAAAGTACCGAGAAAGTTCATCTACTTCTCGATGGAGAGCGGGGTTCTTTTCCAATTCCAATGTATGGGCCCGATAGGCTTCGCCTTTCAGGGACCCATACTTGGATTGGTAAGCTCTCAGTCTTTCGAGCATGTCAGTCATGAGTGCTACTATTTCGGGGCACCTACATAGGTGTTCAGAACGATGACATACTCCCCGTTGATGTACGTCTTCCGGATGTTTGCGTCGTCAACCTTGTCACCCCACTGAGTCGCTGTCTGGGAGGGTGTTGTTGGTGTAGTACAGTTTGGGCGGATTAGCTGCGGCTCCCGTAGTCCCGTCGGTGAAGATGTAGTTTGCCGGAAGTCCTGAACCGGGGAATGCAGTCAACACATTCGGAGACGTAGGAGCTGCGGGCATGTTCACTTTGGTGGATGCCTGACAGCTGTCCCGAGTCAGTGTGATGGGAACCATGTTTCCGACAGACTCGTCAGTGTCGTTCATGAACTGCATCATGCCCTTTACCGTACACCCGGTGCTGCCTCCGGCAAGGAGTCCCTCGACCATGAGGTCGGTGCTGCCTCCGGCAAGGAGTCCCTCGACCATGAGGTCGGTGGTCTTCTCGTCCGTGTTGAAGAGGCTCATCGGGAGCGAACCTTCCTGAGCGATTGTGCCGTTGGCCAGAGTTACCTGGTAAGCGACGCCGTCGGTCATTTCGGTCGTGACCGTGATTTCGGTGAGCTCCAGACCCGAGTCCCAGCCATACACCTCGTACTTGGTGTCCCCGTTGTCTCCGGTGTCGTTGTTCTCGACGATAGCGATGACGCGGGCATTGGTCAGGCCGTTCACGAACTTCTTGGCTGCTTCCGACTTCTTGAAGATTCGGACGACCACGTTGTGCTGGTGGGTCTTGAGATACGTGCCAGCATTGATGGTGTCCGAGCCAACTGTTGCGTTGGGCAGCGAGTCGACTTCGTAACCAGTGGCACCTGCCTTGAGGATGAGCGAAGAGATAACGTTGTCAGTTACAACAGACTTCGATTTGTCGACGTCCGAGTAGCTGAGGAGAATCACCCTGGCGGTGGTGCCGGCGATTGCCGGCTTACCACACACCTGGTTGGTGAATCCTGTTTTGATTTTAGAACAATCAAGTCCTGCCATTTTCTTAGATTTTTGAGGATTAGATACCTACCGAGAACAGATCCGGGTTGGTGAGCTTGGCATCCGCCCGACCCATCAGTTCTACGTAGACCATGCGGTCCTTGTACTCGTACCAGATCCGCATCTTCTCGAAGCTGTCGATTGCGTCAACACCTACGCCGAGGACGCTCTTCGAGGTGAAGAGAATTCGATGGGGGTTGTTGAGCTTCGTGCCAGTGTCTTCCGACGTAGCGATGATCTTGTCCCAGATGGGCATTGCGATGACCGGGATGCCGTTGAAGCTGAGAGCCTCCATGCCATTCAGCAGAGCCAAGCGAGCCGACTCGAGGCAGCAAGCGTCCATAAGAGACTGCTGATAGGCATCGTAGACCGACTGGGTGACGAGGATAAACTTGTCAGACTGCTGACGGAGCAGAAGCGGGGCACTAAACACGACCGACTGGATATACTCCTTTGCCTTGGCCGGAGTAAGTTTCTGAGCTGCGTAAGATGTCCCGGCATTTTCCGTAATTGTTGCTCCGTGCTGAGACGGATTGGCTGTAGCCTGTGTGGTAATCTGTTTCCAGAAACCGTCGATGATGGTGAAGAATTTCGGGTCGAGCCCGTTCGTAATGATACCGCTTTCGGTAACGTTCTTGGCTTTTTTGTCGTTGAACCAGAACAGGCGGTACCAGAAGTCCATAATGGAGCGCTCCAGAACTTCGATGACGATGTTCATGTAGTCAGTGTCCGTGAAGTCCGGAATGTCGACGCCGGTGCGGAGAGAGTAGATAGTTGCCGACTGCTGGAGATCGGTGTAACACTGGGCCAGGAGGATCTCCCAGGTGCCAGGTTCCCACTTCAGCTTGCGAGTGTTGGCTTGCCAAGACTGAGGAGTCGGGCTACACCCGGTGTTGACCACGCCGACCATGCCACCCTCACCGATGTAACCCACCTCGGTGTTAGTGACGATGTCGGGGAAGACTGTGTGAATGGAGTTGATGTCAGGGCCCTGAATGGTGTCCTCCATAATCATCTCCGAGATTGCCTGAATGACACGTCCACAAAAAGTGAACTTTTCCATGTCGAGCAATTCGCCATTTTTACCTGCCATAATTCTTAAAGTTTTTGAGTTTGACTACTTGAGGATCTTTTTGGCAGCGTTGACCTTCTGGAGCTTTTCGCGAGCTTCGTTCTTGAGGTCAGCTGCCGAGGGTTCGGGCTTCTTGCCTCCAGGCAGAACCGTCTTGCGATTCTTCGGGCGGTAGTTGCTACCACGGAGGTTGCGGAGTTCGTTCTCCTGCTCCTCGATGAGGTTCGTTGCCTCGTCGAGCATCGCCTCCAGTGCTGCAACGCGGTCCTCAAGAGACTCGGTGTCCTCCATCTCGATGCGGGTGACGATGTTGTCCTCGACTGTAACCACCCGGCCGTCTTCCAGAACGACAGTGCCCGACGTCTCGCCGTTGGCGAGAGTTGCCTCTACACCTTCGGCCAGATTGTCCTCTTCACCTACGGTCTGGAGAACGACCTGACCCTCAGCATCCAGATAGTCGAAGTTGGCGGGAGAGCCTTTCTTGCCATTCCGGAATGCCTTGACTTTGCTCATGAATTTTTCATAAGCGCTTTTTTCGTTTTTTGCCATAGCATTAAAAATTTGGTTTGTGTTGTATGAATTGATTTTGGAAATGAATCCCAAGTCAAGAAGTGATTTGGCATCATGGATGCGCTCCTCATGCATGACATTGCGTAGCCGTTCCCGGTCCTGACCTGTCCTCTCGACGTACACGTCGAGAATAGCCTCCTCCTCCAGAGCAAGCTCCTCGGCAATGCTACGAGCATCGTCGGAAGTGAGCCAATCCCCGACCGGCATGTATACCCGATGGATGAGTGCCCGGCAATTCCTGTTTGCCGACCGGTTCTCTGCCGGAGCTGCCAACAGGATGCACACTGCCATCGAGTGGCATCCCCCGACAATATTTGTATATATCGTCCTCCCGCTCATGCGAAGAAAATCGTAAATCTTGAAGCCCTCCTCAACAGAGCCCCCGTCACAGTCAATGTTGATGCACACCTCCTGTTCGTCGGGGTGTTCATCAAGTACCCGGCGGAAGGTCTCCACGGAGCAGATCTCTGAGGTCCCACCCCAAAGCTCCATCATGACCCGATTCTCTTCGGAGTCAATTGCGCCTTTTAAGTTGATAAATATCATGTGCCAAATTATTTCGATACAAATATAATTATTCCTAATAGATATTGAAATACTATTTGTGCTGGACTATTTAAAAATTAGCCCGGTCCTGAATCTGCACGTAGTTAGCATCTTCCCTCCGAATATCTTCGATTGTAGCAATCACTCTCACCTGGCCAAATGCTTTTTGAATTGCCCTCTCCATGTCAAGCCGATTCATGGGCTCCGACGCCTCAGCGAATGATCGGATAGCATATCCCCCGTCCGACCCAACTTTAGTGAACGGTACTCCGCCACCGAGTTCATTTATGGCAGACAGGAGAGGAAGGAACATACGGCTCGACTTCTTGTTAATGATGGTCTCTCCTCCTTCCGCCTCAATGTGCACTCCTCCAGCGGCATGACTGGGTCCCTCAATGTATTTACCTCTTGCAGCTTTCGGCAGAGGAGCTGCCCAAAGAGCTGCCATCTGGACTGCTCCCAAAGCCGCAGCTGCTGCAATGAACGGGATAGCCAAAGGAAATCCCATTTTAGCCGATGCCATGATGGAGATGGCAGTATTGATGCCAATCTCGAAGGATCCCATTGCCCTCTCCCGGATAGCTTGTTCCCGTTCGATTTTGGCCAACTCCTTCTCCTTCTGTTTCTCCATCTTGATTTTCTTCTCGTTGTACTGGGCCTCCGTGATTTGACCATTAGCGTACATGTTTGCCAATGCCTGCTCCTCCCGGCTGTATTGTTCTTCTACCTCCTGAGCCCGACGCTCCCCGAGAGCACTGGCCAAATCGTTGAAAGCAGTGGCGAAGCTAGATGCTATTCCGGCATACTCCTGGAGCTTCTCGATTCGCTCCTCCCATAAAGACTCCTCGTTCTCGGCCATCTCGAGTTGGATCTGAGCAATGGCGTCCTCGTTTCCTTGAGCTGCTGCCAACTCGGCCTCCAGATACCTTTTCCGGATCTCATACTTGGACTTGTGATTTAACTCGGCTTGAGTGAGCTCCTTGTCGAGGTCCATTTGCTGGAGACGAAGATTGTTGGCTCGGAGCTGGGCCTCCTGCTCATAGGTTTTCTCCCCGGCAGCTTTCCTGGCTTCGATTTGTTTCTGGAGCATCTCATTCTCGAGCTCCAGCTTCTTCCTTTCGTTGTCCGCGGCCTTTGAGAGATCTTCGGCATACTGTTCGTTGAGAACTTGGTTGAACCGGTCAAGTTGCTGTTTGGTAGCGTCCTCGCGGATCTTTTTGATTTCATCCTGGAGGTTCTGCTGAATCTGTTTCTCGAGTTCGGCTCTGTTGACCAGGAACTGCTCATAAGCGGCATACTCTTTCTGGTATTCCTCCTCGCTCATACCTCTCACGAACTGAGGAGGCTGAATGTTGGCCAGCTCCTTCATGGCATCCTGGTACTTCTGAGTAACCTGGGCAATCTGCATGTCGACTGTGCCTCCGGAGGCTACAGCCAATATATTGGCTCTCACCCCAGCAAGGTAGTCATTAAGCTGTTTGGCTTGGTTCTCGTAGAACTGCTTGTCGGACCGAGCCATGGCATTCAGAGCCGTCTGATACTCCTTGTTAGTGATTTTGCCGTGAGCTTTTTGAAGAGCGAGACGCTCCCGGGCTCCATCCTGAGCTGCCTTGTAGAGTTTCCTTTCATACTCCATCCGGATGGCGATGCTCGCAGACTGGAATGTTGTTTGAAACCTGAGATCGTCTTCCCGGATTTTCTGCATGGCTTCCGAATTCTTCAAAGCAACCTCCAGAGCCTTATCGGCAATGGACTGCTGAGCCTCCCGATTGGCTATTGCAGTCTCGAGAGCCAAATTGGCAACTGCAGCTCCTTCATTCTCGATTGTCCGGAACAGTTCTTGGTATCGACCTTTCAAGTCGTCGAGTTCCTTTTTGGCCTCCTTGTATTTGTTCAAGCTTCCTGACCACGTGTTGAGCTCCTCCTCCTTGGCTGCAATCACCTTCTTCAAGGAGTCGAACTCATCCATTGCAGCCATCTGTCTTTGACGAGCTGCACTCATCTCAATCTCGCGGAGCTTGTTAGCTGTTTTAAGCTGAGCTTCGGCGATCTGTTCCGACGTGGCATGATTGGCTTTGAGATTTTCTATTTCTCGCTTGCCCCGAATCTCCTCGGCTTTGGACAGAGTGTTCCGCTTGGTCTCGATCTGATCCAGTACATACGTGGAGGCTTCGGCAGCTCGATTGTATGCCTCCATTGCCCGGGTTGCTCTCTCTTGAGCTTCCGTGTTACTGTTAAATGCGTTCGTAAGAGCAACCACTCCAGCCCCCAATCCGCCCACTGCCGCTGCCACCAATACAACGGGATTGGCAGCCAAAGCCGCGTTCCAAAGCCATGTGGCAGCTGCTGCTGCTTTGGTGAGGATGTTGCCAGCTCCTTGTACGGCATTTTTAGCAGCTATCGCTTTCGTCTCGGCGAGAGTCTGGTTGATGCCAACCAGCTGAACCAAGTTAGCTGCAGCTCGGTACGTAGCCTCCGTCTTGGAGAGAGCTGCTTGGAGAGAAGACAAAGAGGAGAGAGCCGTGATGATGGTTATCATCTTCGTCATGGTAGCATTGAACTCCTCGTTCTCGCTCCCCAGTACCTGAGTGGCTGTGGTCCAAAGGCCCCATACGGAAGTCAAAGCTGACGTGGCGCTGGTAACTGCCTGTATGGTTTCAGTTCCTTTACCAACGTTGGATATAGCTGTATTGACCAGGTCCTCAGCTCCTTTCAGTTCACCGGCTCGTTTAATCATCTCCTTGAACGTCTCAGAACTCGTATCCCCGGACTGAGCCATCTGGATGAGTGTCTGGGTAAGGTCGGAGAGTTCCTGCTTTAGATTCTCCGTTGCCTTCTCGTAGTTACCAACTGACCGGCGATAGTCCCCGAGTGCCTCCTCCTGAGCTTTGAGCTCCTCGGTGGTTTCTGCAATGCGCTTGCCGAGCTCGGCTTTACGAGCCGCGTCCTGCATTGAGTTGCCCAGCTCTGCAAACTCGGCATTGTCCAAAGCCAGCTGGGTTCTAAGTTTTGCTAAACTTGCCTCCTGTTGGTTCTGGAGCTTAATGTTGTTCTGGATTTGCTTCTGGTACTTGTTCGCCTCGCTGTTGATTGCCTTGATCTGGTTGTCAAGCGCATAGTATTCTTGAGCATTCTCCTCGGTTACTTTGCCGAGGGCCTTCTGCTGATCTCTCAACTCCTGGGACCGGAGTTTCAATTCGGCTAACGTCTTGAGGGCATCCTCAGCTGTTACCTTGACATTGTAAATTGTGCTTTTCTGTTCTTCGGCCATATTACATGCGTATTAGGTCCACTTTGGTTATCTTTCCAGCTTGGAAGTTGTTTATCTTCGAGACGTAGAACCAGAACCCATGCTCTTCCAGCCATATCGGGTTGAACAAGTCCAGACTTTGAATGTCGAGCGAGTCCAAAAGAATTTGGGTCTGTAGGATCTTTGATCTTTTGAGTATATTGTTGATGAGCTTGTCGTAGTACTTCGGAACGTAGTAATTCAAATTTTTGAAATACGCCGTGTATAGTCGTACCCGGGTAAAGGTGTAGCCTACACTTACCTGGGGCCACATATAGTCAGACTTATTGATGTGGACGACCATCGGCTTACTGAGAGCATTGTACTCCCAAGTCGTCTCGGTCATTTCCCCGTTCTCCATCCGGCCTCTATTGATAGTCCAGATCGGGTAGTTAGCAAGTGTGTGGGTCTTGCTCGTACTGTCCTCGTCATAGAGAGTTTGGTTGAGTCCTGCCAAGAACCCAATTTGGAACAGGAGTTTAGTGGGCTGGAGGTTGACGTCCGGGATGCTGAACTTGTACGAGTCAGTAACATTGTTGTCCTTGTTGTCCTCCAGCTTTATCTCGTTGGACTGGGCATAGCTGGATAACTGGAAGGTAAGTTTTGTGTCCTTACCTTTTATCAGCTTGTCAGACCAATTCTTCCCGGACGAGCTTCGTCTGTTGTAGAACTCCTGAACCGAGTATGCTCTTGCTACTTTGGTGGCGGGATTCACGTCGATGGTTAGCCCGAACAGCTGGAAGAAAGCTTTGACTATGTCTCCCAAGCTCTTAAATCCAGTCGAGGCCAGGAGGTCATAGGTTAGCCCGGGCTGGGGCTTATCCCCCGGCGAAGTTTCCGGCACGGGAGGAGCAGTAATGCTGACCGGGAACCTCATGTCATACTGATTGACAGAGGGATTGACTGTGGTGAGAGATCCGGACACAAGGATGTGCTCTCCTGCCTCCATCGGGATGTCGACCGAAGCGCTGCCAGAAGACCCCGACGACCAGGATCTGGTCAACACTATAGCACTGGTTCCGTCGTTCTTGTAGTGGGTAACTCGGACTGCCACTGATCCATTCCGAATGGCAGAAATATTGGACCATGAGAAACTGAACGTGATGGTCGTGTCCCACAAAGTCATCCAGCTGAATGTTCCGGATACGGTGCCCATCAACAAGCGTCCAGCGACCGGGTCACTGAGAGTTACCCCCGGGTATCCTTGCCACATCACTCCGACTATAGTGCCAATCGGGGGATCCTGGATCCAGCCAGTCCCGGATGCTTTCGGAGCATTGGGGTTGTCTGCCAAAACGGGGTAAGTGCAAGGCAAAAACATTTCACTCCGGTCAACTGAATCCACGTCAGTCTCGAGACTGTAGCCTGCTCGATCGAAGATCCACGTTACGAGGTCATACCAGTTAAGATGGGGATAGAACTTGTCCAACTCCCGGACTTGCCTGATTGCCTCCATGGAGATCGGAGGGACGTTCGGATTCTTTTGTAGAGTTGCATATAGCCAAAAATACAGGACTTTAGATTCCTCGGGGCCGGAGAGGTATCGCTCGGCCTGTCCCATTGTGTCCGTGTACCACTTGAGGAGGAACATACCATCCCCAGGGTCCTTCGCGTCAGTGTTGTTTAGTGTATCGAACAGGTCAGCTGTTGCTCCGAGGATCTGGACCCCGATCGATGTATCTGATACGTCTACGATGTTCAATACTGCTCCAGCCGGGGATATGAGTGCTCCCTCATAGAATAGTTGGCAAGGAAACTTCAGGTATGGCACATCCGAACCTGAGCCGACTACAAAACTGAATTGGAATGCTTGTTCGTTATGGGTCGTCCTGGGCAGACTGATCCGCTGGGAGTACGAGGCATTACGGTCTTTCAGCTCAGCCAGGTTGTTGATCTGGTAATTCATCGCAGGAGCATCCAGCGGGAGGTCCAGTGACCAGACCTCGCCGTCAATGCCTTTCATGAGTAGTTCGTAGTTCATATTACCACTGAGTTTGTTCGTCAATAAGCTGGAACTCGTAGCTAACAGTGTTCCGCGGGGCTTTTGTGTCCCAGGTTAGGTCCGTGTCATTTACTAGGACTCGTTGCCATACTCCAATTTGATAGTCGTAAACCTGGACCAAAGGCGAGAGAGCAATTCCTTTGAGCAAGTTGAAGTCGTTCTCATCAAGCTGTTCTGCTCCGGCTTGAACTATGTTCTTAAACTCCGGAGCTAACTCGCCTCTCGTCTCGGTAGTATAGGGATCCCGGGCATTAGCCAATACGTATTGGTCTCCTCGGTCAACCTCCTGGGTATACTTCTTGTGTTGCTCGAACATATACGTGTCCCATCCGCCTTTCTGGTTTATCCAGCGAATATAGAATGGGTTGCAGGGAACTTCTGCATCAACGTAGTATATGTGCCATCTGTCAGAGTTAAGGGGCAAATTGCGATTCCGGACAATGACGTAGTCAGCACCATCTGCCAACTCCTCGTCGAACTCGAGGACAAACGGGATGTTGATCCTGGGGGGGATCTCCGCTTTCTCGAAGTATGTATTCCCCGTATACATAACATTCACCTCCATGGCTGACTGCGAGTCGAGTGCTTGAGAACCTTCCGCGAAAACGGTTACAAAGTTCGGGTACCCAAAATATTTCTTAACATGTATTCGTCTCTCGCTGTCAGGAACTCGGTCAGTCAATACCAGTCCTACGTTTGACTGGGAGAAGTCAACGTCGAAACCTCTGGGTCGTACTCCCCGGGAGACATAACGAACATTGAAGTTTTGTTCGCCGATTCCCCTGTATGCGTATGCCGATATGAGGTTATAGTCAATGCCAAAACCTATGCGCGAGTTAACATACGGGTATTTCCTGTTAAGATCCCGGAATCCAGCTTTAGCCAAGAAACTGAGGTCGTATTTCCTTATCGTCTCGAATCCCGAGTCTCTGTAGATGTCGATGCTTTCAGTTAGTGAGTTCGCTGCTTTAACTGGACTGGGGTTATAGCCGATAAAGTTCTGGCCGTAGGCCAAACTCATACCTGTGAGAGTAACCTTCACTCCAGCCGTTGCTCCTTCCTTCCCAGCGTATATGATTAGTACCGTATTGGGGTGTCTGACATTTTCGGTAGTCGGGACTTGGAATTTCCATTCTATAGGAAAACCAAGAGGGAAATTGGCTGTAGCAACTTTAACCACCCCGTGTCCTTCGGCGTTGCCTTGGTACAATGCAACTGTCAGTACTGTTGATACATTCACTTTGCTAGAACTAACACGAAAAGCATACCACTCCCCAGCTACCATTCTTCGGGGAATTACGAATTCTCTGAAAAAGTTTTGCTCCGTGCCGGCACTGTTATCAAATACTTCGACCTTCTCGTTGTCTATAATGTTCAGCGAGATCATGTTGTCCTCGTCGAAGTTTTGGGTCTCGACCTCGAGTCCAAGTGTGGAGTCGTCAGTCTCAACTGGTATTTGCGAATATGCTGAGAATAAAGAGTCTTCAGCCGGGTGATTGATAATTGCCATATCGCGTCATATTATATATCCGTGGTCCATATTGTTGTCAGGAGTGAATGCCTCTTCAATGAGGACCTCCATTGTCTTGTCCAAATGCTGAGCCAGATACTCCTCGAAGTTATCAGCGGGAGTGTCGACCAAGTCAACATAAATGTGGTTCCGGTAAAGCTCTGAGCCTTCTCGTTTTATCTTCCATGCAGTGGCATTTCCGAATCGGACCAGGTCCTTTGGGTCCGAGAAGGTGATTCCTTTGAGATTTGCCCACTCCATGATGATCTGCCCCAAGTTGGCGGGGATCTTGCCAGGACCTCGTCCCCGGATGAGAGTGTAGAAGTAGTTCGGAGCTTCGATTGTTCCCCAAACTGTTTCACCTTCCCGTCCCGTCTGAACTGTTATCTGAGCATACGTTCTGCCCGAAGCTTCCTGCCCG